>JADMIO011874958.1_pt1 | contig 77912 bp, 60 predicted proteins | sample 8958161 | NCBI WGS metagenome assembly JADMIO01 (sample SAMN16585339, study PRJNA669376) | soil metagenome | isolation source: Crop rotation soil | place: USA: Cullars Rotation, Alabama | collected 2011
CGCGACAACTTGTCCACGTGGAATTCTAAGCTTAGGATCCCAATGTGCTGGAAAGTGTGATACAATGAACAGCGCCCAGTGCGGGAATGATGCTGTTGCAGTTAATACCCCTGATGTTATAACCGGGAAGTGCTTCTCTCCAGATACGAAGAGCTGTTGTGTCGTACTGCTGTCCGTATGTAGGAAGGATAACTGTTTTATTCACAAACACAGCATTCGCATATGTTCTGTAGTCACCGTTGTTATCCGGGTAGAAACCGCCGGCATCCGGGGGCATCGGTATTCTTACCACTTTATACGGAGTTCCGAATACAGAATTATAATTCGCAAGTACATATTGAAGGTTGGCTTCAATCTGAGGGCCATCAGCAACACCCGGAGGATATTCACCGACGAGCAATGTTTCCTCATCCAGAAGTTTCATATGCATATCGATGTGATGAATTCCGTCATAAGGAAGCGTACTCATTTTAATGTAACGGTTGATACCCATATAGTGTGACATGATGGTATCAATTTCTGCAGCGGTTTTTGTGGGATTCTCATTTATGATCAGGTTAGAAGAAAAACCGGTACCGAAACCATCGGTCATAAAATTTCCGCCGGTATGGATCAGATCATTCGGAGCTACCGTAGTCTGGTACATCGGAAGTCCCGTGAAAGTCGCAATAGCTCCCGGTACAATATTATCCTGTGGACGCGGACGGTTGTAAATCCAGTCAATGATAGCGAGCGAATCAACATTGTTTGTGTAAATATTCCATGGACCGTAATCGCGACACCATACCGTATTAAATGGTGCAATTACGTAATGTACGTTAGTGAGAGGAACACTGTTAGTTGTTAGATAATTTTTTACAACTGTAGAGTCAGAGCACACAATAAACACCTGTGTTTCAGTTTGGGCAAAATGAACAATATCTTTCAGGATAGCAGGATAAGATATCCATGCGATGATAAGTGCATCAATTTCTTCCCATTCTGCGCTGGCACGTACCGGTGAAGCAGGCGGACTTGTGAATGCTGCAGAGTAGCTGGTATGCGAAATGTTCCTCAGGTATTCAGGCATGTTTGCCATTTCGGTATTGCTGATCCGGTGAGATACGTTCTGGGCGAATGTTAATCCGCTAAGGATAAAAAAGAAAAAAAGAAGCGTAGATCTTTTGTAAGAAGAATGTTTCATTTGAATGTATTGTGGAGACTCAAAGCTACAAAATTTTATCATGTAATCCGGAATTCATCTGCATCGTCAGCAAAGGCAAAATGTTTCCTGAAATCAAGCAGTGGCTCTTTCTGAAGCGATATTGTTTCAACAGATTCTTCATCAGGCTTTGTTGTACTTAATTGTTCTCCTTTGAAATCAAGCATAGCTGAATACCCTGAATGATGAATTCCGTTGCCGTCATTCCCAATACGGTTCACGCCTGCAACGTAACTTTGATTTTCGATTGCGCGTGCCACAAGCAGCTGCCGCCATGCATGGATCCTCCGATCGGGCCAGTTAGCAACGTAGATCAGCAAATCATAATCGCCCTCTTTCGTCCTCCTGCTCCACACGGGAAACCTCAGATCGTAACAGATCAACGGACAAATTTTCCATCCGTTTATTTCTGTGATAATTTTTTTGTGGCCGCTTGTGTATGTCTGGTCTTCTTCTGCTAACCGGAACAGGTGCCGCTTGTCGTAAAACAGGAAACTTCCGTCAGGCCTCATCCAGATCAGCCTGTTATAAAATTTTTTTTCCTCGTGAATAATCACGCTTCCGGTAATCACACATTTCTTTTCTTTTGCTTTGGTTCTAAGCCATTCAACTGTTTTGCCATTTGTTTCTTCAGCGCATGCTTTTGCATTCATTGTAAATCCCGTGCTGAACATTTCCGGGAGAATGATCAGGTCAGTTGCTTCCGTTATCGATGCAATTTTTTTGGAAAACATCTCCAGGTTTTTACCTGTGTTTTCCCAATGTAACCCTGGTTGGATAATTGTAACTTTCAGATCGTTCATCGCTTAATATATTTTCAAAAGTCGTTCTGCCGCCTGCTCAAGTGTTTCATCAGTTTTCGCAAAACAAAACCGCAGGAGCTTGTCGTCAGAGGATTCGTGATAGAAAACGGAAACTGGTATAGAAGCTACTCCGGCTTCTTTCGTCATACGTATTGCGAACTCCGTGTCTTTCTCCTTCGTGATGTCGCTGTAATCAAGCAATTGAAAGTACGAACCGGCCGCTGGCTTCAGCTTAAACTTTGATCCTTTGATAAGATTGATGAAGCGGTCGCGCTTCTTTTGATAAAACCCGGGCAGCTCAGTGTACTCTTCTTTTTTTTTCATGTACTCAGCGAGAGCATATTGAATTGGAGTATTGGCACAGAACACAAGGAACTGATGCACTTTCCGGAACTCTGCTGTAAGATTTGCCGGCGCAAGACAGTAACCTGTTTTCCATCCGGTAGTATGGTATGTTTTGCCGAAAGAAAAAATAACAAAGCTGCGTTCGGCAAGTTTCGGATACAGACATACGCTTTCATGACGCACCCCGTCGAAGATAATATGCTCATACACTTCATCGCTTAATACAAGAATATCGGTACCGGAAGTAATTTTTTCCAGCTCTTTCATATCGCTTGCTGTCATTACCGCTCCTGTCGGATTATGAGGAGTGTTTATCATAATCATCTTTGTACGGTTAGTGACCATTTTCTTCACAGCTTCCCAGTCAATAGTATAGTCGGGTGCTTTAAGCTTCACGAACACAGGAATTCCTCCGCTCAGTTCGATTGCAGGTGTATAACAATCGTATGCAGGCTCCATTACAATTACTTCATCCCCTTCGCGAATCACGGCTGCAATAGCTGTGTAAATAGCCTGCGTCCCGCCGCTTGTAATGGTTATTTCGGTATCCGGATTATATTTTATTCCATAGAGAGTTTCCATTTTTTCAGCAATCACTTCACGCAAAGGCAAAATGCCCTGCATCGGAGCATATTGATTCATTCCCTTTTTCATAAATTGATTTACCAGAGAAATCAATTCTGCAGAAGTTTCAAAATTCGGAAAACCCTGCGACAGGTTAATAGCCTTATGTTCATTAGCGAGCGCCGACATGATGGTGAAAATTGTAGTTCCGGCTTTTGGAAGTTTCGATTTAACTGCACGCGGGTATACTGGCATGAATAAAATTAGTTTTAGAGTAAAACAGTTTTTGAAATCTATGTTTTAAAGAAAAGTGCTTTCAGCTCAGATGCGTCTTCCGGTTTCATTTTGCCGGCAAGAATAAGTGAAAGCTGTTTTCTTCTCAGCGCCTGGTCAAAACGTGTTTTTTCCTCTGCTGTTTCCGGAATCAATTGTGGAACATTAATAGGATTTCCCAATTGATCTACCGCTACAAATGTATAGATGGCTTCATTGCACTTTTTCTTTTCCCCTGTCTGGTTGTTTTCAACCCACACATCAATACAAACTTCCATCGAAGAATTAAATGCCCGTGAGATCTTGGCCTGCATTGTAATGATTTCTCCCAGTTTAATCGGCTGATTAAATGAAACATTATTGACTGAAGCGGTTACTACTACCCTTCCGCAATGACGATGAGCAGCAATTGCCGAAGCCACATCCATCCAGTGAAGCAATCGTCCGCCCATCAGGTTGCCAAGCGTGTTTGTATCATTCGGAAGAACAATTTCTGTGAGTACAGCTAACGATTCTTTAGGAGTTTTTGGTTTGAGTGACATTCAGAAGTTGTTTTGATTTTTGTGATCGAAAAAAATTCCGACAAAGGTAGGAAGAAGAGCAAAGGAATATTTTTTTCGGTAAGAACATTTCCGAAAGCCGTCATTTATCTTATCGGGCTTTGATCACGTGAAGCACTTTGTTTCTTATTTTTAACTTTGCACTAAATTCAAATGCAGGCAAAATACGATATCATTGTTGTGGGTGCAGGGCATGCAGGGTGTGAAGCCGCTGCTGCTGCTGCTAATCTTGGCTCAAAAGTTCTGTTAGTAACTATGAACATGCAGACGATTGCACAGATGTCGTGCAATCCAGCCATGGGTGGTGTAGCTAAAGGACAGATAGTCAGGGAGATAGACGCTTTGGGAGGATACTCAGGTATTGTTTCTGACCGATCTACAATTCAATTTCGCATGTTGAATCGCTCCAAAGGGCCGGCTATGTGGAGCCCGCGTTCGCAGAATGATCGAATGTTGTTTGCCCAGGAGTGGAGATTGATGCTTGAGCAAACTCCGAATGTAGATTTCTGGCAGGACATGGTTAAGGAAATTATTGTAAAGGATCAAAAGGTCATTGGAATTAAAACAGGAATGGGGATTGAGTTTGGCGCTGAGGCTGTGGTACTTACGAACGGAACATTTTTGAATGGCATTATTCATATTGGTGAAAAGCAATTTGGCGGAGGCCGGACCGGCGAAAAATCTTCGACAGGCTTAACAGAACAATTAATTTCGTTAGGATTAGAAAGCGGTCGAATGAAAACAGGAACACCGCCCAGAATTGATGGGAGGAGCCTTGATTATTCAAAGATGGAAGAACAACCGGGTGACTCTAAGCCTGGAAAATTTTCCTATACAAGTACTCCCCCTTTATCAAAGCAGCGCAGCTGTCATATTACTTATACAAATGATAAGGTTCATGAAATTTTAAAGCAGGGATTTGAACAATCACCAATGTTTTCTGGTAGGATTCAGGGAATAGGACCACGGTATTGTCCATCAATCGAAGATAAAATAAATCGTTTTTCGGAGAGGGAAAGACACCAGCTTTTTGTTGAGCCTGAAGGCTGGGATACGGTTGAAGTCTATTTAAATGGCTTCAGTACGTCACTTCCAGAGAATATTCAGTATAAAGCGTTGCAATTAATACCAGGTTTAGAAAATGTGAAAATGTTCAGACCAGGTTATGCAATAGAATATGATTATTTTCCTCCGCAGCAATTAAATCTGACATTAGAGACAAAGCAGGTAGAAAATTTATATTTCGCAGGACAGATTAATGGAACTACGGGTTATGAGGAGGCCGCTTGCCAGGGGCTTATTGCCGGTATAAACGCTCACCAAAAAATAGAAGAAAAAGAGGCTTTTATTTTAAAACGCTCGGAAGCCTATATTGGAGTTTTAATTGATGATTTAGTAACCAAAGGCACCGAGGAACCCTACAGGATGTTCACTTCAAGAGCAGAATTCAGGTCTTTACTAAGACAAGATAATGCTGATATTCGCCTAACTCCCATGGGTCATCATTTAGGATTGGCAAGTGAAAAAAGACTTGAAAGGGTAAATCAAAAAATTCACAAGACAGAAGAAATTATTACCTTTTTTAGGGAATTTTCAATTCATCCTGAAAATATTAATGCTGTGTTGATTAATCTAAATACAGAACCATTAAGGCAAAAGCAAAAGCTTTATACTGTTTTATTGAGGCCACAAGTCTCGATTTTTAACCTTATCTCTAAAATTCCGGAATTAAAAAGAAAATTTGAGATACTTTCTCTTCCAGATGTAGAGGAGATCGGGGAACAAGTAGAAACAAGCATCAAATACGAGGGTTATATTCAAAAGGAATATAACATGGCTGAAAAAATGAATCGGTATGAAGATGTGTTTTTAAAGGAAGATTTTAATTACCATGAATTAAAATCTCTTTCCATGGAAGCGAGACAAAAGCTTTCAAAAATAAAACCTGGAACGTTAGGACAAGCTTCCCGAATTAGCGGTGTTTCGCCTGCGGATATTTCAGTACTCATGGTTTACCTAAGCAAATAGAATTATGTTTCACGTGAAACACTTCTTGTAAGAAGGTGATTACTAGATCGTTGTTTGAAAGAGCTCAAATTATGAGAGCCGTTAATTAAAAAAATTTAATCAAACTTTTCAATTTCTTTTTGCTTTGTCATATAAGCAACCCAAATGAAAAAGGCAATAAAGCCAATGACAATTAAAAGTTTATTGAACCACGGGCTCATCCAATTCATAACTGAAAAGATTGCCTGAAAGCAAGATGCGATGAAATTCCAGAATGCATTCATGAGTTAAAGTTTTGTGTGCTGCAAAAATAGAAATTCTATTAAAGCGCAAAAATTATTTTTATCTACTTTTATCACCGATGATTAGATTTTTCAAATCACCGCAGCCGGCCACATTATTTGTAATACCGCTGATTGTTTTTTTACTATGGATACAAGCCTTTTTTAAACATCCTTTTATTATTAATAATGCAGGAAGTCAGCTCTACAGTTTTGTAGCAGGCCTTTTAAGTTCATTGCCGGGTTTTATCCAGGTTATCCTGGCTATGGCATTAATTTCTTTTGAGGCAATTTATTTTAATAATATTTTAAACAGGCATGAGGTGTTGTACAGGAATTCTTATCTCCCGGCGTTAATGTATGCTTTACTGATGTCGCTGGCCTTTCCTATACTTCAGTTTCACCCGTTGATCCTGGTTAATCTGTTTCTTCTTAAGGCCCTTGATAAAATGTTTATGCTTTTCAAAAATGATTCGCCCATCTCGCCTTTGTTCGATAGCTGCTTCCTGATTTCAATTGCATCTTTACTTTATTTTCCTGCAGCAGTAATGTTTGTTTTGTTTCTTGTGGCACTGGCTATTTTACGACAATTCAATCTGCGCGAATGGCTTATCTCAATTATCGGCTTCCTGTTGCCTTACTTTTTTTTAAGTGTATTTTTTTTCTGGACAGATCAATGGAGGACAGGTTGGCATCAACTTTTTAAAGGGTTTATACCACAACATTTTGATATTGGATTCACTGTTGGAAAATCATTGGCAATACTTTTTGCATTGCTGGGAGTGCTTCTGCTGTTTTCGATGAGAAGACTACTTCAGAATTTTTATAAGAATACTGTTCGAACAAGAAATTACCAGCAGATCCTGGGTTTGTTTTTTATTGTTGCAGTCGCTTCATCTTTCCTCCTTGACAAAATTCCATTGTACCATTTTACAATGCTTGCTTTACCACTATCGGTGTTCTTTAGTCATTATTTTCTTGCAGCCAATAAGAGAGTCTGGTTTTCAGAATCCTTGCTGTGGGGGATAATGGGCCTGATTGCATGGAATAATTTTTAAAACTATTTGCGGCGGAGGTTAGGTTTTACTGGTTGATCACAATCTTTTTTGTAATGCTTCGCTTTTCAAAATTCAACCGGACAAAATAAATTCCCTGTACCTGATTATTCAAAACAATCTCTGTTTTAGAATTATTAATTTTAGTTCTTAGGATTTTTTCCCCGAAAAGATTTGTGATTAGCACCTCAGCAGGTTGTTCTGCACTCTCAATTGTAAAGTGGCCATTGTTGGGATTCGGATATACATAAAAAGAAGAAAGCAGATCCTCGCATGCCGTTGTAATTGTGTTAAAATAGTGATAATGACCGTTATAGTCTGTCTGCTTTAAACGATAATAAGACAACCCTTCCAATGGTGTGACATCAACATACGTGTAATTTGTAGGCACACTACTGGTTCCTGCACCGGTAACCATACCTACCGATTGAAAATTCATTCCGTCAACGGCGCGTTCAACCGTAAAATAATCGTTGTTGATTTGTGATTCGATTTTCCATGCAATGGTTACAGTCATTTTGCTGCAGGTGACATTAAAGGAAGTGAGTTCAACAGGTAACCCGATTCCACAACCATTTGTGGCATAAGAAAACCCGTCGGACCAATCCCCCACAAAAATATTTCCTGGAACAGAACAGGCCATTGTATTTATTCCGAAACCGCTGTTGTCGCCTCCGGCAAATACATTTGTTACATTGGTACACAGCATCGAGTTCATCGCAAATCCGTCGTACCCGCCTCCTGTAAACATTCCGGAACAGGAGATGCTGCTGAATGAAAAACCATCAGAAGCTCCCCCCGAAAATACAGTGGCAGCACAGCCAATGGTGCTTAGTCCAAATCCATCAAAACCCCCGCCTGAAAAAACATTTATTGGAGAAGCACATGCAATATTGTTCGCCGCAAATCCATCATACGGTCCGCCGGTAAAAACATTTACAGGAGCAGGACAGTTTGCATTCACACCGGCAAATCCATTGAATGGTCCCCCGGAAAAAATATTGGCAGGGGAAGGGCAGGTAAAGCTGAAGAGTGCAAATCCATCATTTGAACCGCCGTTGAAAATACTTACCGATGCAGCACACGCAATACTTCCGGAAGAAAAACCGTCGGAAGAGCCTCCCGCGTAAACATTTGCAGATGCGGAACAGGCATTTGAAGTGAATGCAAATCCATCGTTTGTTCCTCCTTTAAAAAGGCCGCCGCATGAAATTCCTGAAAATGAAAATCCATCGCCAGAACCGCCTGAAAAAATTGTTACTGAACAGACAATTTTATCGAAGTCGAATCCCTGGAAAGATCCCCCGGAAAATATATTTACCGTAACGGGACATGTTATAGCGACAACTCCGGATCCAACTTCCGGTCCTCCTGTATATACATTGAAGGCTGGGCATGTAAGAGTTATTGAAGAGAATCCATTATAGCCTCCTCCCGAATACTGTGAATAGGCAAGAGAAAAATTCAGCACACATATGCACAGCAGAAAATATTTTCTCAGTCGTATGCAGCGGCAGGTGTTCAAAACAGGAATTTTAAAACAGGTTACCTGATACCTCTGCCGCCATTATAACTCTGCCTTGTAATCACAGGAGCACTGTACAGATAGAATCTTTCAGAAACTGTTAATTGCGCAACGACATTATTCCATGCACCGCCTTTGTGCCCGACTGCGTTTGTGGTAACGGTATTTGCTGTGACAACTGTTGCTGCAGGCCATCCGCCGGCAACATTGTGATTGCCGGTAACCGGATCGATGCTGCCATCACCCCAGGTCCGGGTATAAGTATTGTTTGCACCCGGTGTGGCAATTCCCACAACAGCTTCCCTCACATTGCCTGTCAGTTCCATGATTCCATAATAAGATGCTCCTGCAGATTGCCTGGTGCTTGTGCTGGTGGCAAATATGCCGGCGCGTGCCGGCCCTGCTCCGCCATCTCCGTTTGTATAGGTTCCATTTGAATAAGTTGCATTTCCGGAAGAGAATACCTCTGTTCCGTTTTCAGTTGCCGGGGCTGCAAATGTTAACCCGGCCGCTATTGTAGTGTTTCCCCATGCATATTCCAATGTCAATGAAGTACCTGTGCTGCCGCGACAGGCTTTTTCATATTCTGTTTCTGTCATCGGCCGGAGACAAGCCCAGTCAAGTAATGCAGAGACATCAGCCCAACTCAGCCAATTCTGAGTCCTGTCAGGTCGGGTGGTGGAATACACTCCCGCCGTTGCATTCAGTTGATTTCGGTTTGTTGCATAGTTACCGGGAAACCTGGCGGTAGCTGCAACACTGCCAAGAGAGTTCAGAAACTCGGCATATAGTCCTTCTGTTATTTCATATTTCATCATATAAAATCCGTATTGCCCTTTTGGAAATGCTGCAGGAACAGCGGCCACCGTTGTGGGTGTACCTGCGGGAGCATTTACGTAGAATGATTGTGCGCCTGTTTCAAATGCACTGGTAATCTGCATAGGTGGATCTGTTGAAAGTGTACCCGCAAGAAATGTATAGTAAGTTCCTCCTGCCTGGTCGCCAATGTAGAAATCACCTTGCGGAACATACACCATTTCAAGTCCGAAAACACTTGTAGAAATTGATGTCGCCGCTCCCGGCAGGTTAGCTACCTTCAAAGAAACAGATGAACTCATACTTCCTAAGCCGACTGTGTTTCGGCGAAACATGATACCTTCTGTATAATCCAGTGTGGCTCCCTGTACAGCGCTTTGCGTAATGGTGCCGTTCACAGAAGTCATTGCTTCAAGATTAGTGTATGAATGATCGGCAGTGGTAGCGCTGAGTATGCCATGAGTAAAAGGAGTATTGGCGCCTGCTGTACAATCTTTGAACTTGACGAATATCCAGACGGCATCCCAGTTATTTGGTGAGGAGGACACGCGCCAGCTGTTATCCCATGAAACAGTGAATGAAACTATTTGTGTAGTCTGATTCACAGCAATGCCGGTGATTTGAAGATTGTTTGCTTCAGTCAGGTAACAAGTGAAAAGGAAACATGAAACCATGAAAAAGATTTTCATATTTCGATTCATAACATGCATACGAAATGTTTTTTGTTGTGCTATTATTTATCCGAAATCTTAGACTTTTACATTTTTCATCGCAATTAGTTTGTGGTTGAAATCACGGAAATGAAGTGGTTGAAATAACCACATAGGCGATATTAAATATGCCGTTTAATTTTCAGAAAAGATAAAATGGTTCAGGACCAGTGAGAGACAAAATTTTAATACAAAAGCTTCAGCAAAACAGGTCTTTTATTCAATGAGATTGTTCCTGTGAGCGTAATTTGTAAGTTCTACATTCGATTTTAAGCGAAGCTTAGATAAAACACGTTCCCTGTATGTTGCGATCGTATTAGGGCTCAGAGATAACTCTTCTGCCACATACTCGATGCTTTTACCCGAGGTAATCATGCAGAGCACCTGGAACTCGCGATCAGAGAGAAGTTCATGAGCAGGTTTTTCCATGTCCGTTTCAAAATATTTTGCCAGCTTCATTGCCAGGGTGCTGCTGATGTATTGTTCTCCCACAAACACTTTACGGATTGCATTCACCAGCTCCTCGGTAGCACTTTCTTTTGAAACATATCCCATAGCACCGGCTTTCACCAGCCGAACAGCATAACGGTCTTCAGGATGCATGCTTAAGATCAGCACTTTCAGTTTAGGATAAAGCGATCTGATTTCTTTCAGCGTATCCAGCCCGTTTCTTCCGGGCATTGAAATATCCAGTATCAGGATATCGGGAGTTACTTTTAAAAGAATTGCCAGGATTTCCTGGTGATTGGATGCTTCTCCCGCAACTTCTATGTCACGTTCTTCTTTTAATATCTTCTTTAACCCTTCTCTCAGGATAGAATGATCGTCTGCAATAAGAACCTTTATCATGGTGAAATTTATTTTTCAGATTGGTAAGTTAACTGCAACGGTTGTGCCTTTGCTTGGCTGGCCTGTAATTGAAAGAGTACCGTTTAAGAGCAGCACCCGCTCACGCATACCGATTAACCCTAAGGATTTTATGCTTTCGATATCCTCTTCGCGGATTCCTTTTCCGTTGTCATTTATTTCAATCAGCAGTTTCTTCGAATCGCGTTCAATCATGATTCGTACTTCGGAAGCATTCGCATGGCGGGTTACATTTGTGAGCGCTTCCTGCACTGTTCGGTAGACAGTTGTGGAGAATGAATTTTCGAGATCGAGGTGATCGGGCAGGTGCGAAACAATGCATTGTATTCCCGTGATGTTTTGAAATTGCTGTGCCTGCCATTTTACAGCTTCTATGATATCGAGGTGATCAAGTATTTCGGGGCGCAGGTCAAAGGCAATCCTCTTCACAGATTTGATCGACTTGTTAATCTGATTGATAAAGGAATTCAGTTCAATCGTAATGTTACCGGGATCTATGGTTTCTCCCGGAACCATTTTTTTTCGGAGCATTGAAACATCAATTTTTAGTGCTGTCAGCCGCTGGCCCAGTTCATCGTGAATTTCACGCGCTATGTATTTGCGTTCTTCTTCTCGCGATTTTTGCACATGTTCCAGCAGGTTACTTAGTTCACTGTTCAGTTTATTGATTTTCTCTTCCGCCTCTTTTTGTTTTGTAATATCCCTGGCAATTTTTGAGGCCCCTATGATATTGCCGGCCGCATCTTTGATCGGCGAAATACTCATGGATACAAAAATTATTTTCCCGTCCTTTCTTGTCCGAAGTATTACTGAATGTTCAATTTTTTCATTCTGCTTTACTCTTTCCAGGATTCTTTTCTCTTCCTCTTCAAGTTCGGGATCCATTTTCATGAGGATATTTTTTCCTAAAACTTCTTCTGCTGCATAACCAAAAATCTTTTCCGCTCCGCGGTTCCAGCTGGTGATGTTTCCGTCCAGTGACTTTGTAAAGATTGCATCTTCCGAAGAATTGACCAGGAAAGTATACAATTCCGCGCTGCGGTTCAGCTCGGCAGTTTTCTGTGCCGACAAAAATTCCTGGTAATCGACATTCGCTTTCTGGGAAAGAAAAATGCATGTGACGCAAACCAATAATGCGGAGAAAAAATTGATCAGCATGACACTGGAATAAGGAATGGGTAGTATTCTTAAAAAATGGAGTGCAACAACGCTCAGGCAGCTGATGAAAAGTGCTGCGATCCATTTTTTCGCAACGTTGCGTTCAGAAAGAAAAAAAGGGAAAGGCAAATAGGCAAAGATCCACAGGTAACCCGTCTTTTCCCAGCCACCTGTAGCAAACAATGATGTGACTACTACAATACCCAGAGCGAGTATAATTGCAGTAGCCTGACGGAAATTGCCTGTCTTTTTTAAAGCAAAATAATTAATGATCAGAGCGACAAGTGAAATCACATGTACAACGGTCAAAAAAGCATCGTTCACTTCGAAATCATAAAGCACGGTGAAAGAAGCACAGTAAATTACTGCAATCAATGTATATGCATTGATCACGGCGATGCGGGGTTCCATGCCGGTATTTTGTTGCTTCAAAGAAGATTGCATTATGGTTTTGGCTCTTGCGTAGCAAAAGTCATGATAAGGTTGCTAATGGAAAGAGATCTGAAAAAAAAATATTAACAACCGATGTTTATGCAGGAATCAGAAATTTCGTTTTTCAAGCCACTCATCTTCCTTTTTTCTCATCATATCGCGGCCCTTCTTTGTTTTGTCATTATAGCCGAGCAAATGCAGCACCCCGTGAATCATTACCCGGTGTAACTCATCTTTTAAGGTAGTATGAAACTGGCCGGCGTTGGCCTGGACACGTTCATAGGAAATAAAAATATCCGCTGAAATATTTTTTTTGTTTTCGGAATTATCAAAGGTAATAATGTCGGTAAAGAAATCATGGTTCAGGAAGTCTTTATTAAGACGGAGCAGGTATTGATCGCTGCAAAAAATGAAATTTATTTCCCGGATCTGAAATTTATGGTTGCGGGCAGCGGTTACAATCCATTGACGCAATTGCTTTTGATGCGCCAGTTTAAACCGTATGTCTTCTTTAAAAAAACGTATATCGACCACGATTCAAAAGTAACTTTTCGGGTTATGATAACAAATCCCGATACTCATTGTCTCCAGGCCCATGGGAATAAAAAAAGGGAGAATACATCTCCCTTTTCTTTGTCTAACCGAAAATTACTGTCTTTTAATTATTACTCACTAATTTGAAATTCAATTCTACGACACGGCCGTTGTCTGAAAAAATCAACTGATCAGTGAGATGTTTCATCAGGAAGATACCTCGTCCGCATTCCTTTTCCAGGTTTTCAGGAGCAGTAGGGTCGGGGAGATTGTAATAATCAAATCCGCTTCCCTGGTCCGTAATAGTGAACGTTAGCTGGTTGTGATTAAGCTGGTAGCTTACACTTACTTTCTTTTTCGGATCAGCACGGTTACCATGGTAAATGGCATTGGTTACGGCTTCCGTGATGGCTACAAGCATGTTTCCAAACATGTCTTCGCTCACATTGTATTTATTGCGCACCTCGTCAATCATGTTTTCAACGATGCCGAGACTTTCAGGCTGAGAGTTTAGTTCCAAAGTTTTGCTTTCTCCTTCAACGTGCATAATCATTTTTCAATCGTTTGAAAGTAGTCGTTTACTTTCTTTTTGTAGTATGAGTTTAAAGAAGGAGGGACTGTTCGGAGCAACTCCATTTCCTTTAACTTTAATCTTTTATACTCTTCAAATTCTGAAGGGTTACGATGCACGTTGTTTTTTGCTTCTTCGCTCTTACGCTGCTCATCCTGATCACGTTCCCGTTCAGCTTTTTCACTCTCAAGCAGGCGGGTCAGAATTTCATCCTGGCGCCTGAGCGTTTGTTCTGAAATCATCCGGTTTACGATATCATTTTCAGACTCTTCCATTTTCTTTTGGATTTGCTGAAGGTCACCTAAAGCTTTTTTTCCGTCTTTATTTTCCTGCATATCCATCCTGTTGAGTTCGTTACGGATATATTCCTGCTGGGCCGCCATTTTTGCAAGCTGCTCGCTCATCCCTTGCTGTTGCCCCTGACCTTTTTTCCCATCAGGCTTATTCCCGTTTTTCATGCTCTCCATCATCTTTTTCATATTTTTATTCAGCTCTTCCTGCATCTTCCTCAGTGCGGAAGCTGATTTCGGCTTTCCTTTGCCGGGCTTGGTGCAGCTGCCGCCTTCTTTCGCTGATTGCTCCTGCTGCATCTGGTTCAGCGCTTCACTTAAAAGAAGGGCAAGATCATTCACTGACGTCATCACAAACTGCTGACGGCTGCGCGCCTGCGGAACAAGACGGTCTTCAAGATTATCAAGTGATGCTTCAATGTTCTGGTTGATCTTTGCAATTTCCTGGTTCACCTTTGACTGGATCTGGATCACACGCTTGCTTAAAGCAAACAGCGAATCCTCAATCATTTTGGCATCGTCTTTCAGCTTTCGTTGCTGCTGGCTGACCTTAAGATACTGTGGATTATTGATATCCATGGTCTTCAGATCCGTCATCAGCTTTTCCTGGTCGAATGAAAGGTGTAAAAGGTTTTCAAGCAAAGCCCTAAGCGATTCTTCGTCTTCCGCTGCCTGTTCCTGCTCCATATCCTGTTTCATCTTCTGCATTTTCTGTGCAAGAGCCTCCATTTTTTCCGAAGCTTTCTTTTGTGATTTTGATGCCTTGCTTTTTTTACCCTGGCTTAGCTCTTCCTCGCTGCTCTTCATGTCGCCCTGGATATCTTTTTGTTCCTCTTCGGTTTTTTCAAGGTCATTGGGTTTCTCGAGAGCTTCATTTTTCTTTTCGAGATCATTCATCTCCTTTTTGAAGTCATCGAATTCTTTGCTCAGTTCGTTTTGCTTGTCTTTCAGATCCTTGCTGTCAGTATTTTTATCGTCTGATTTTTTTGAGAGATCATCTTCTTTTTTCGCAAGTTCATTAAGCTTATTGATGTTATCCTCAAGCTTCTGCTCAAATTCCATTTGTTTGAATAACTCCAGTGTTCTCTCAAGATCTTTCTGCAAATCCTTGTTATCAAATTTCATCTGGCCAAGTTGTTCCTGGAGCTTTGCTTTGTCCACCTGGTCCATCATCTTCTGCAACTCCTCCATGAGTTTTTTCAGTTCAGGTGTCATCATCTTATCCATCAGGGCCTGCAGCTGCTGTTCTTTCTGAAGCAGGTCCTTATTGGGCTCCTTATATTCCGATTTCTGGTCGTTGTTCTGCTGATTTTTATTCTTTATATCCTCAAGTTTCTTCGTGAGATCTTTTTCACGGTTCAAAAGGTCTGCCGCCTTTTTCTTGTCTTCCCAGTTCATTTCTTTCTTATCGAGCAATTTCTTGTTAAGCTCGGCTACATCTTTCTGCAATTGCTTGGCCGCTTCAATGCTTTCTTTCAGATCACTTTTGATATTGCTGTTATTCTTTGAAGTGTTTTCAGCAATTTCTTTAAGTGTAGGCGCCTTGAAAACCTGGGTCTGGGAACGTGTTGATTTGCCTCCGGACAAACCGTCATTGTCGGTCACTTCAAAGTAATATTCAATTTCATCTCCTGCAGAAATATTGATGGTTGAAACATCCCAGTAGTGGAAGAACTGATCCTGCGTAGTGTTTTTCTCAATCCCGATGCTTTGGCTGAGCAGCCGGCCTTTGGTATCGGCTTGCAAACTATCAGATGATTTCAGGTAATGATAATTAAATGTGAGCTTTGAAAAACCATAATCATCCTTGATGATGCCCTTAAAATAAGTTCGGCGGGTAGAGAATGAATCTTTCTGCGCTTCAACAGCAATGGAAGGATACAGATCCGGAATTACAGAGATAGAATATCTTATCGAATCCCTGCTGTGAAGAAAATGGTTGGAAGTGCTTACAGTATAAGAATCATTTCTTGTGAAACGCTTGCTGAAAGCAAAGCTGTTCTCATCAGTTTTGCTGAGTGAAACCAGCGAATCCTGGAAGTTTAACTTCAGCGCTTCCGTGTTTTGTGTATGAAATTTCCAGCTTACTTTTGTGCCTGCCGGAATTACCAGGTCACCCGTATTTTGAATTTTTTCATTCGGCTTTCCAAGATAACCGGGGTACTCAAGTGCGATTTCAAAATTCATGAGCAGCGGATTCGGCAACGCTTCAAGCGTATATTCTTTTGAGTAAACGCCGTCAGCGAATAAACGGAAAGAAATATTCTTCTGTACATTTTTAAAAGTGTGATGGAAGCTGACGGTATTTTCCCTGTCGAGCTTGAACTGGTTGTTGTCAATTTCAACGTATGCTTCCTGTGGAACTTCATTGCCTTCTACTTTCACATCGAGCTGGAAATCCTGCTGCTGAACACTTGTCAGGTCTTTGTTGAGAATATGAAAAGTAAACGGGGCTGGTTTTTCAAAATAAGTGCCGTGTTCAATGAGTCTCTTAGTACTGTCTTTGATCAGGCTCGGAGCGGTGAAAAGCAATACCACGAGGACCAGGAAAGGTATGAAGGCATAGCGGAGGTACTTCCTGTTTTCATTCAGGTTGATTGCCGATGCAAACGGAACGGGTTTCAGTTCACCGGCCTTCTGATTGATGCTTGCTTCGATGAGGTGAGAATTTTGCGCTTCGAGCCCGGCGTCTGTTAACTGGTTACGAAGCTGGAGAACATTCAGCAGCTTGTCTTTCACTTCACCGAAATGATCGCCGATAATTTTTGCGGCCTGCTCATGCGAAATAATTTTACCGATGCGATAAAGATGAATAAGCGGGATAACTATAAAATTGCCGATGATAAAAAGATTGCCAAGCACAAACGTGTAGAACAATGTTGTACGAAGGCCGGTGCTAAAATGCCAGAAGTATTCCAAGGTTGTAACCAGCAGGTAAAATGCAAGCGATAATGTAAACGAATAAATTACTCCGCGGATAAGCTGGTTCTTGTAATACTTGCGGATAAATGCATCGAGTTTCTCGATGAGCAATTGATAGCTGTCTTTCATTTTGTCTTATTGGACTGATTATAGAAAAGGATTACACGGATTCTGAAAAATAGTTTCATTTTATTTTTGCCATCCCCTCGCCTCAAAGGCCGCGTCCCTTCTACGGACAAAGGTAAGAATTGAACGGCATTTAGGGCCATTTATTATGTTAGGAAGAACTTAAAGTTTTAGTATGAGGAGTGCTGGTAAGCTAAGTAGAAATTGGTATCTTTAAGTTTTCAAATTAAGAATTGAATGAAACGTGCAATTTTTTTTGCAATGGCAATTTGCATTTCAATCCAACAATTCGCTCAAGTCCCTGTGTTCGATTGGGCCCGACAAATAGGAGGAAATGAACGGGAGGATGGACTATCCATTGCAACAGATCTTGCTGGAAATGTATATACAACCGGGTATTTTACCGGAACAGTAGATCTTGATCCCGGGGCTGGCGTATATAATCTGACTGCTGTTGGGCGTCCGGAGATTTTTATTTCAAAGGTAGATGGTTCAGGTAATTTTGTGTGGGCGAAAAATATGCATCAGGGCATCTCAAGCATTGTCAGAGGCAATTCTATAGCTGTCGATGAAGCCGGGAATATCTATGTTACTGGTTTCTTTAGTGGCACAATTGATTTTGATCCCGGGCCAGGTGTATTTAATTTGGTTTCAGTTGATACTATACAGGCAGTTATTTTTGTTTCCAGGCTGGATTCTTCAGGTAACTTTAAATGGGTGAAGCAAATGACCTGCCCTCAATCGAGTTGGGGTTCCGGCGATTGTATTGCCATCGACGCGTCAGGAAATATATATACAACAGGTCATTTTGCCGGAACAGTCGATTTTGATCCGGGCCCCGGAATCCTTAACCTTACAGCAGGATGGCTGGATGATATTTTTGTTTCCAAACTTGATTCTTCCGGCAACTTTATTTGGGCGAAGCAAACGACAGGTTTAAATAATACTTCAGAAAACCATTCAATCACCGTCGATGTTTTTGGTAATGTTTATATAACAGGCGCTTTTGGCGGAACTGTTGATTTTGATCCTGGTTCAGGGATTTACAATCTTACCAATTCCGGGTTACCGGACATTTTTGTTTGGAAGCTTGATTCTTCAGGGAGTTTTATCTGGGCCAAAAGAATTGGTGGAACTCATTGGGATGATAGTCAATCCATTTCTGCCGATAGTTCTGGAAATGTTTATATCACCGGTACTTTTAATCATACTGTTGACTTTGATCCCGGGCCTGGCATCTTTAATTTAACTGCGTCTGGCACCGCAGGAAATCTTAATCCATTTGTTTTCAAACTTGATTCTTCAGGTAATTTGGTTTGGGCAAAACAGATTGAGGCAACTGGGGGGCGTGGAAATTCCGGTATTACTGATAGGTATGGAAATGTTTATGCAACAGGGATGTTCGGAGGTACAGCTGATTTTGACCCTGGCCCGGGAACTTTCAATCTAACCGCCGTTTTTGGTGATGTTTTCGTTGTAAAGCTCGACTCTTCCGGCAATTTTGTTTGGGTGACCCAAATGACAGGTAATCTTAACGCAGAATGCAATTCAATCACCGTAAATACAGCAGGAGATGTTTATACTACTGGTTTTTTTGATGGAACTGTGGATTTTGATCCCGGGGTTGGTGCCTTTAATCTCACTGTAGTAGGAGGAGGCTCTGATTGTTTTGTATCGAAGATGAGTCAATACCCCATTGGAGTTACAGAAAATAATTTCTTCAATGAATTTATTCTATTTCCAAATCCAACGACTGGCAATTTCACTATTAATTTTGCAAAGTATACTGATGTCGAAGTCGAAGCTTTTAATATTACCGGACAATTGATTTCCAGTGCCTCAGAGAAAAATGTAAATACCTTGAATTACAACATCCGTTCGGCCCCCGGATTTTACATTGTTGAAATAAAAACTTCTGATGTGAGAGTTGTCAGAGTTAAAGTAATCAAAGAATAAATTCTTTTTTTATTTCAACGAATCTTTCATTTTTCTAAAACGCCCAAATACACCTAAAGGTAATTTTTGCCCGGACTTTGAATGAAGGAAAAGCTCGCCCGTATTCAGATCTTTAATCCCCGATAATAAGTTCTCAATGATAAGCGATGAAAAGCCGAGCGAGTAGGTGTTAAGCACCAAAAAACATTCCTGTTCATCAAGCAACGTCATTACATGCTTCATCATTTCATTGATGTTGTCTTCAAGCTTCCACTTTTCACCGTTTGCACCGTGGCCATATGCAGGTGGATCGAGGATGATGCCGTTGTATTTTTTTCCACGCTTTACTTCGCGCTTTACAAATGTCAGCGCATCTTCAACTACCCATCGGATATCTTTTAATCCTGAAAGTTCCATGTTCTCTTTCGACCATGTTACAACCTGTTTGATTGAATCGAGATGAGTGATATCAGCTCCGGCTGCTTTGGCTGCAAGCGAAGCCCCGCCGGTATATGCAAAGAGATTAAGCACTTTCGGTTGCTCAGTTTTCATCAGCTGAATGCTTTCTGAAATATAATCCCAGTTGACTGCCTGTTCAGGAAAAATGCCAACATGCTTGAAAGCGGTGAGGGCGAGACGGAATTTTAAAGTCGACCGTTGACCATTGAGATTATACTCAATCAACCATCGATCCGGCACATCTTTAAACTTCTTCCACACTCCGCTTGAACTCGTCTTCGAGACGAATTTTACATGAGCCGTCTTTTCCCATTCCTTTTCAGAAAGTTTTTTATCCCAGATGGCCTGCGGCTCGGGGCGTATAAGAATATATTTTCCGAAGCGTTCGAGTTTTTCAAAATCGCCGCAGTCAATCAGTTCGTAATCCGGAAAATTGGATGGAGTAAGAAGTTGCACGGAGCGAAAGTAAGGATTTCGAAGTTGGAATTTAGAGGCTGGAATTTAGAACCGGATGGGTAGCGTCAGAAATAGAAGTAAGAAACTACAAAGCAGAAAAAGGGAAATAATAAATATATTGAATCATTTAAATCTCGAATCTCTTATACTTTTTATAAATTATATCAACGCCTTTCGCTTGATAAATTTTCAGATAACTGTTAACTGCTGCTGCTGACAGAAGTGATACACCCAGTAAAATAGATCTTGTAAGAAGGTTGATTCTATTGAATCGAATAATATTAAGTTTCATTGTCTAGTTTGACGCTAAGGATGACAATGCTATACAACAAGAAAAACGTCTAACCTCTAACTTCCAGCTTCGATCTTAAAACCAACCCGGGTTGTCGCTGATTTTACCTGCGCGGTAAAGAATTACAACAACAACAATAGCGATCACAAAAGCAATTGCGAAGACAAGAGTAAGTTTTTTATAAAGCTTCGCTTCACCCTGCAGCTTCATGCGCTTGATGATGTTGAAGATCACATTTTCGGAGCGGTGAAAAGCGCTTTCACTTTTAACGATGTAGTCGAAGGCTCCGTATTTCATGGTGTTCACCGCCACCTCAATGCGATCCTGGCCGCTGAACATTACCACTTCCGTTGCAGGTTCCGCAGCTTTTATTTCTTTCAGGATCTCGGTGCCGTTCATGGCATCCTTTCCGATTTTGTCGAAATTATAATCAAGAAAAACAATCTGAGGCTTCAGTGAAATGTTTTTGAGACATTCTTCTCCTGAAGGAAATATCTTGATGTCGAACGTTGAATACTTGCTCAAATAATCCTGGAGCATCATTGCCTGCATCGGATCATCATCAACGATAAAGATTGTCTTTACTTCTTTCATATGTCTTTGATTTGTATTTTCAAAAGTAAAAAAAGTTTTGCCGGCAATTTCAAGGCTAAGCGGGATTACCGACTTCCTGTTTTAATTCTGCAATTGCTTTTTCACAGATCTCTTTGAATGAACCAACCAATGTCGGCAGCTGATCAAGGTTTATTTTGTCACCGGCATAATGCTCGATGGTTTTAATCAGCCCCTCACCGGGTTTTATACCCATATATGTAACCTGAGGTTTCAGGCTATGGGCAGTTGCTCTTAACCCGTCATAATTATTACTTGCCAGCAGGCTTTGCATGGCATCCAGCTGACCGGGTATCATCTGCAGAAAAATATTCATATACTTATTCATTTTGTCTTTATTACCGCCGGTAAAAGACTGCAGAAAGGTAAGGTCTGTAATTCGATCGCTCATAGTTTTAATTTTTTCAGATTATATACTTCCTTTTTTATTTGATACCTGTGCCATCTTATTCAATAAATCCTGTGGAACAAAAGGTTTTGCAATATACGCATCCATGCCGGCCTCAAAACACTTATCCACTTCTTCCTTTGTAACATTAGCTGTCATGGCAATGATGGCTGTTTTATTTTTTGGAGATGAAAAAGTCCTCCGGATCTGCTGTGTTGCTTCGAATCCATCCATTTCCGGCATCTGTATATCCATCAGTATAACATCATATTCGCCCGCCTCCAGTTTGCCCAGTGCTTCTTTTCCATTTTCAGCCACATCAATGGAAACTCCTGTTACCAGTCCCTGCAATGTATCCACCGCAACCATCTGGTTAAACTGGTTGTCTTCTACCAATAGAACCTTCAGCCCTTTCAACTGATCAGGGGAGATGTCGGTTTCGTTTAGCATTTTTCTTCCGATCGCTTCAGCTGCGCCCACTTCGTAAGGGATTTTAAAACCGAACGTGGTTCCTTTTCCGTACTTGCTGTGGACATAAATAGATCCACCCTGTAATTCGATGAGTTGTTTTGAAATGGTTAAGCCGAGGCCGGTGCCGCCGAATTTCCTGGTTGTATCGCTGCTTGCCTGCGAGAAGCTTTCAAAAATTTTGTACAGCTTATCTTCCGGTATTCCGATACCGGTATCTGTTACGGCAAATTCAACGAGGAGCTGGCTGCCTGCTCTGCTCATCAGTGTTGCTGCTATATTCACGGAACCTTTTTCTGTAAACTTAATTGCATTCCCTGCAAGATTGATCAGGATCTGGTTCAGCCTGACGGGATCACCTTTTAATGCAACGGGCAGTTCTTTGTCTATAGTGTATGTCATCTGCAATTGTTTTTCTTCCGCCTTGAAATGCAGTGTGTGAAAAACGGTTTCGATGACATCGCTCACCAGGAAATCAATTTTCTCAAATTCCATTTTCCCGGCTTCGATCTTTGAAAGATCAAGAATGTCGTTGATGATAACCAAAAGATTCTCGGAAGCCTTTTTAATAATGTTCAGGTATTTTTTCTGAGGCGGCTCCATCTGGGAATTGATGAGCAGGTTGGTCATGCCGATAATTGAATTCATCGGTGTTCTGATTTCATGACTCATGTTTGCAAGAAACTGCTGCTTGAATTTTTCCGATTGCTCGGCCTTTTCCTTATCAAGGATTGATTGTCCAAGCATTTCACGGGCGAGGAGGCCTTGCCTGATAAGGCGTTGTTCTTCGATGGTTTTGTAAATTGTTGTTTCAAGATCCGAAAAATCAATCGGCTTGGTGATGAAATCAAAAGCGCCGCGGTTCATGGCTGTACGGATGTTTCCCAAATCCCCGTAAGCAGAAACAACCACCGTCTTGGATTTTTTTTGCTGCTCTTTAATTTTGATCAGGAGTGTAAGCCCATCCATAACAGGCATGTTGATGTCAGTAAGCACAAGATCAAATTCTTTCATCTCATTCATTTTGTCAAGCGCCTCCAGGCCGTTGCCCGCAAAATCAAAAACGATTTCATTGCTTTTAATCTTGTGACGAAAGCGCTGCCTGATGAGAAGCTCGAGATCCGGCTCATCATCCACCACTAAAATTCTTGCTGGTGCATCAACTATCATTTAACAACCCTTTACTTAGTTTGATCCCGAAATTTCATTCTTAAGTTTAATGATTTTTTCTTTCAATGCAGTGAAATCAACAGGCTTGGTTACAAAATCATTTGCGCCAATAGTCATTGCCTGGTTAAAGTTGTTTTCATCCCCGTAAGCGGTAACCATCATTACCTTCAGTGTTGAAAATTCTTTCCTGATGATGCGCAGCAGTTCCAGTCCTGTCATTCCCGGCATATTGATATCGGAAAGAACAAGCACAATGTCGAACGGGTTAAGCGTGCGCAGGTACACCATGGCATCTTCACCGCTGAAAGCAAAGTGGAACCTGAATTCACCGTTCTGCAATTCTTTCCTGAAGCGCTGCCTGAAAAGCAGCTCTACATCCTGCTCATCATCAACAATCATAATATTGATCATGTTCCTGCAAATTAAGTGAGTAAAAATATGAAAATTTCATTCTTTTCTAAGTACTATTCTTTAAGAAGTAGCAGTAAATCGTGATCGCAGCACTAGGATGTTGCTATTGTCACCGGTTTATTTAAAATACACACATTCTTTTACCTTTGCGAGTACAATTCATTGATATGAGCAACCAGCAGGACCAGGAAGGAAAAATAAAAATCGGCATTACATGCGGTGACATAAACGGCATCGGCCTGGAGGTGGTGATGAAGACTTTCCTAGACAACCGCATGCACCAGGTCTGCACACCGGTTATTTACGCAAGCTCTAAACTTGTTTCTCTTCAGCGGAAACTTTTAAATTTATCGGAGTTCAACTATAATACGGTACGAAGCAGCAACGACATCCTTCTCCGGAAAACAAATGTGATCAGTTGCTGGGAAGAGGAAATCCCGGTTGATTGGGGAAAAACGACAGAGCTGTCGGGTAAATATGCATTGCGATCAATCCAGGCGGCAGTAAATGACCTGAAAGAAAAAAAAATTGATGCTTTGGTGACAGCTCCTATCAATAAGCACAACATCCAGAGTGCTGAGTTCAAATTTCCGGGACACACAGAGTATTTCGCGTCAGTATTTAATGCGCCGGATCACCTTATGTTTTTGGTGAGTGATAACCTGCGCGTAGCCACTGTTTCCGGGCATGTTCCACTTAAAAATCTAAGCTCCGATATCAGCATTGAAAAAATCCTTGGCAAACTTCGGCTGATGAACCAGTCGCTTAAGAGAGATTTCGGAATCCGTAAACCGAAACTGGCTGTGCTTGGTTTGAATCCTCATGCGGGCGACAACGGTTTATTGGGAACTGAAGAAAAGGAAATTATCAGTCCGGCTGTAAAGAGAGCATCTGAAGAAAATATTTTCGTTTACGGGCCTTATTCAGCCGATGGATTTTTTGGCTCAACAGCTTATAACAGGTTTGACGGCGTTCTTGGAATGTACCACGACCAGGGACTAATCCCTTTTAAGGCGTTGAGTTTTACCTCTGGTGTTAATTACACGGCCGGCCTTTCAATTGTGAGAACCTCACCCGATCATGGAACGGCGTATGATATAGCCGGCAAAGGAATTGCCTCGGAAGATTCCATGCGTGAAGCAATTTATTATGCGATCGATATTTTACGTAAGCGTGAGGAGTTTGATGAGGTGAATGCAAACCCGCTGGCATTTTCAAAGCAAAGCAGGGAGTAAAATATAACAAGAAGTCATCTCAAAATTATTTGATTGCTTTTAATTTCTACTTTTTGCTTCTGCAAAAAGTAGAGCAAAAAGCAGCCCACGAACGCCAACCGTCAATTGGCTTTTCACACAAGCTTCCCTGCACGGCTGGCCAATTGACGGTTCGCGCCGTTCGTGGACGCCCCGCACACCGCTATTTAATAAACAATCAGATCAGGAATAGAATATTCGTGATTCATTCCCTTTCCTAATTCGTATTTGATTTATTGGTGAATTAATTTTGAAGCGACTTCTACTAAACCACGAAGAATCGTTAAGAGGATTTCTCTTGTTAAGAGAAAAATTTTCTTGTCAGCACTTTTTGGAATTCACGCGTGATCACAAGTTCTGCTAACCGTGCTGCAAAATCTTCACCGGATACATTATTCAAAAGTTCAAGGAATTTTTTTTCGCTGATGTCAATCCGGTAAAGAAGCGCCTGGAAAGCGGAAGATTTTTTTGAATAAAGATCCGATAACAACGGCGCAACCTGGCTTTTCAATTCATTGTAAGCAGTGAGTTCATTCCCGCTGAATGTAATTTCAAATCCGAAAATCTCAAAGTCTTTGATGATCTGTTCAGCCGTAAGCCGGATAATTTCAAGGTCATGCCTGTATTTTTCAACCTGGTCAGGATTCATTTCCGGTTTTCTCTTCCACGCTGAAATCAATGATCAGCCTCTTCACAGGCCGATTTCCGATCAAATGTTCATTTACAATTTCATCCACATCGCCGGGTTGAACCCCTCCGTAATAAATGCCTTCCGGGTAAACCACAACCGAAGGTCCGAAGTCGCATGCATCGAGGCAGCCGGAACGTTGTGCACGCATTCTTCCTTTCAGACCTTTGTCTTTCAATGCTTTCTTGAATTCTTTCACGAGGGCTAAGCCGCATTCTTCACCGCATGATTTACGTTCTGAATCAATACGCTGGTTGGTGCAGATAAAAATGTGTTTTTCAAACTTCATATGTACGGATACTAATTTATACGAATGTACGAATTACATTAACGCGTTGTAACGATCCGCTGAGACGACATACCTCTGCTGAATAAATGAAAATATTTTAGTTGAGTTTCACAACACGGCGAATGATTGAACCATCATCCGTTGTTAAAACAACAAGATAAATACCAGGCTCCTCCACTTTGAGGATGTATTTGTAGCTGCCGGCTGTCTGAACATGCGCTGCAAGAATGCCTGTTACTTTTTCACCAATCACATTGTATACATCAAGGCTAACCTTTTTCGCTGCATCCAATGTATATTCAATTGCAGCGTCTCCAGCAAACGGATTTGGAAATACGTTTAACCCGGGCGCCGAAGAAGTTCCGTTAATGTCCACACCAAATGTTACAAACACAGTGTAATCTTCGTACTGGCCATACTCTACAGGGCCGCAGGCTGAAGGTGAAGAATTATTATAATAATCCGAACCGACACGCATACGCAGCGGTGTGTTTAAGACGACACCTGAATTCGGGATCGTTATAAAGCCTGTATGAGATTGCAAAACATTCAGCGAGGTAAACACCAATTCACCTGTGCCGAAAATTCCGTTGTTATTATAATCAATCCACACCAAAACATTTTCATTGTGTACCAGACCTGTCTGTACCGAAATGGCATATGCTTGGCCTCTCATCACTGAGGTGCTGTCTTCACAGGTATAATCCTGGTATCCATCGGAACCGTCGGCACTTGTTTTATTGATGTTTCCGAATGTGACGTTCTGAATACCGATTCCGCAGCAGTTGTTTGTTGTAACCGCTGAGCATGAAGCAGCAATCGGTCCTCCCACCGAACCAAGATTCACGGTTGTGTAGGCAGTATCGCAGCCGGAGGCATTGCATTCAATAAGCCGCACGTTATAAACTCCCCCTGCAGCATAGTTATGTAGAGGGTTTGCAAGAGCCGATGTTCCTCCGTCACCAAAAGTCCATGCAAAACCTGTCGGCGTATTGACGGAGCTGCTCATAAAATTAACTGTACCGCTGCAAATCGAGGTGGTATAGGAAATATCTGCACATGGTGTAAAAGAGACATGCAACGTACATTGAATCGTATCGTCAGGAAGCAAAGGATCGTTTGAATGAATGATAATATTACCCTGGTAAATACCGCCATCTAAGTTTTCACTGTTAAAAGTAACATACACTATATCTGAATCTCCTGGTGCTACCGATCCGCTGTCAGAAGACAAATGCGTCCATCCCATGAGCTGGTTACTGGTTGCCCACTGCATTGCATTTGCAATGAGGAGCGCTTCATTCGTCCCGTAATTAAAATAATCAAAAGCAAGGAAAATTGCCCTGCCTGAACCAATGTTACGGTAGGTGACGACATCGGATCCAAGATAATCAACCAGCTTTATCTTATTTCCATCTGTGATGTTCAGGCAAAAAGTTGCATTGGGTCCGGTAAAAGAGGAGGCGACGCCTGTGGTAATCGGTGTAGAGTTATTGGTAACGTTCAGGGTATTAAAAGTTCCTTCCGTACCATACGATCCGCTGAATAGTCCTGTATTAAATATACAATCGCTTTGAGCATCCAGGGCACCGCAGACAATAGCTGTTCCGCCATTCGAAACAAAATTCTGAAGCACACTTGCAAATCCGGCATACACAGAAGGCATCCCGGTTTCAGATTCTGGCATCAGGAAAACATTTTTTCCGGACAGTGCTGCCTGTAATACAGAGGGGCTTGTTGTATTGATGGTCGTAAGCGTATAACTTGTAAAGTATTGATTGATGGCTGCGATGGTATTCGGGTATTCAGTTGAAAGATCGGTACCGTACGTTAATGCCAGGACCTCCGCGGCTCCTGCTGAACCCGTCCCGCTGATTGTATACGTGAGCGTGCTTCCGCCGGGGTTAAAAATTTTAAGAGGCAGGGTGATAGAATCACTGCATGAATTAAGCGAGACATCGAATGATGCAGGTGTTACTGTCAATATAGGTGCAACAACGCCGTTGCCATACAAATGAACAATCGTATCGTGATCATTATTTACGATGGTGAGTGTTGTTGCGTAAGATGAAACAGAAACAGGAGCGAAGGTGATCACAACATCCTGTGAATCTCCCGGCGGCAAATTAAATCCGTTTATGTTCATTGTAAAGACGGCATCACCTGAAACTAAGTTGAAAACTTTCAAGGTATCGGTTCCGGTGTTAATGACGATCAGTGTGTCTTTTTTGGAACCTCCTACAAACACATTTCCAAAGTTGATGCTGGAATCAGAGAGGATAATTTTAGGAATACCGATAACATTCAGGGTGCAGGGAACATTTACCTGAGGAGTCACCGGATCATTCGAATCAATAGTCAGCAGTGATGTATATACTCCGGCATTCAGGCCGGTCGCGTTAAACTTTACGTCCACAACACTGGAATCGGAAGGGATAACAGTATCTGCAGCTGATGATAAAGAAAGCCAATGTTCAAGTCCGCCGATTTTTGAAAAGATATATGAAATGGAATTAGGCAACATAGGTGCGGTATTAAACGCACTCAGGTAAAGAAACTCCCACGTCATCCCGGTTGCGATCACCATACCATTGCCATACGAATATTCAACAGTAGTAGGAAGTGCAAGGGTACTTGTCTGCGTAATAATTTGTGTTCCGACCGGCAGGTTCGTGATATAACAATGGTTTGCAGAGCTCCCGTTAAGCGGGTTGGAGATGCCTGCCAGGATAGGATGAGCCGGCAGCAATCCTGTATTTTGAGGTTGCGGATTACCGTGAATAATGTGCGCACCACCTGCAAGGTTAACATTTGTTCCGCCCTGTGTTGCCATCTGGTATTGAATGATACCGCCGGCGGCAGCAAAAGCTTCAAACTTTGCCACATTGTTGGAGATGTTGGTATAATATGTATTGCTTTCATCACCTACGGTAATCACAACATCATATTGCATAAAATCAGTAGCTGCAATTTGTGAGGAGGTGATAACATCAGGCGTGATTCCAAAATTGGTTTGCAGAAAATTCATCATGTTCAGACCCCAGGCATCTGATTCCTGTATAACGAGCACAGAGGTGTCGCCGCTTAGCCCGCTTCCGCTGCCATGAATTGTATAGGTAAGATTCCCCAGTCCCTGGTTTGAGATGGTAAGCGGTCGCGTAGTTGAGTCCCCTGAAAGCAATGTAACATTGAATGAATCAGGATTCACGCTTATCACCGGTGCACCCGTTGCGCTGCCGGTTAAACATATAAGTGTATCTGTGTCGTTGTTGTGGATCAACAGGTTTCCATTGAATGTTCCTATGGTGGTTGGAGTAAAATGAACGATGAACGCTGATGAAGAATGAGGTGGAATATGCATGTTACCTCCTGTGACAGTGTATTCTGCCGGCAGCGGATTCAAACCTGTTATGTGCAGGGTATCGCAGCCGTTGTTTGTAATGTTAAACGTATCTGAAGCAGTTGAGAACTGCATGACACTTCCGAAATTCACGCATGTTTGTGAGAGAGCAATAGAAGGGCTCCCTGAAACCGTCAATGTACACGGCACCGTTACAGTAGGATTCAGCGGATCATTCGTATTAAGAATTATGCTTGTGGTGTGTATGCCCGCGAATAACCCGGACGTATAAAAAGTAACCTGTATAACTGAAGAGTCGCCGGCAACAACCGTATCGGCATTTGGAGAAGCAGAAACCCATGAGGCGAGCGATGAGTGTGGCAGCGAGACAGCATTCGCCACCAGGTGTGCTGTTGCATTGTTATACCCGAAATAATCAAAACCGAGAAAAATTGCTTTGCCTGTTCCGATATTACGGTAAGTAACAATATCAGTGGTGTTGCCCAACGGCACGACAAGCTGAATCTTATCAGGGTTTGTAATGGTAAGAGGAAAAGTTGCATTCGGAGCATTAAAAGTCAGGGGCACCTGTTCGGTAATGGCATCTGTAGTATCAAGTGTGGTCAGCGTTGAAGAAGAGCTACCCAAAATATTTCCTGTAAATAACCCCATGTCATAAATCCTGTTTGCAAAAGAATTGCTTGATCCGCAAACAATGACTGTTCCTCCGGCGGCTGCAAAATTCTGAACCACAGTTGCAAGTGCAGTATATATATTGCTTAAGGAACTCTCCTGTTCCGGAAACAACAAAACATCTTTGCCGGCGAGCGCTGCCTGCAGGGCGGCAGCATTCGTTCCATTAAATACCTGGACACTATAGCGTGTAAAATATTGGTTTAATGCGGCGAGCGTATTCGGATATTCCTGGGAAATGTCAGCACCATACGTGAAAGCAAGAACTTTCACAGAATCGTTGCCACTCCCAAGTGTTGAATAGGTGAGATCTCCTGAACCGGAATTATGTACGGTAAGAAATACAGTCACCGAATCACCACAGGCTGCAGATGCATTCAGGGAAGTTGGTGTAACTGAAACAGAAGGTGGCGGCTGAACAGTTAATGATTGAGTAATGGTATCGGATTGAGTACAGGTAAATGCAATCAGCTTAATAGTTTTTAGTCCCTGGCTTGTATAAGCATGTGCCGGATTTTGGAGAGTTGAGAAATTTCCGTCCCCGAAATCCCATATCCATGATGTTGGTGAATTAGTGCTTTGATCTGTAAGCTGAACGGCGGCATTTAAAGGCGGAGTCGGATCGCCAATGGAAAACGCTGCAACAGGCGGCAGGCTGGAAGCTATCACAGATGACCATGTTGCGGCAAAGCCAGGCAGCGTTACAGATCCATCGGATGTAAAAACAATTAACATCTGGCCCGAAGTAGCTGTAACAGATGCAGGGGTTACACTTCCCGTAACCGACAACAGCAATGGGGCAGCCATATTAGAACCGTTGTATACCCGGAGAAGGTCGCAACAGCTTTCCATTTGCAACGATGAAAATGAAAGAGTAATGCTTGTGGCGCAGGCCGGGGAAATTAAAAACGAACAATTTTCTCCGTCCTGGTAATTTGACAGCGGCCCGCCGGAATCAAATAAAAGTCCGTTTGCACTCACAGTGCTTGTTGCTGTACACATGTACACGTAGTTGACCACATGAATGTAGAGTGTTTTTGTAATGCTGTCGGCGCCAAAAGAATTTGTCACACGCAATGTTACCGGGTAAGTGCCGATCACATTATAGACAGCGGATGGATTCTGTGCAGTTAAATTTGCAGATGTACCACCGGGGAACGACCAGGTCCATGCTGTGGGCGCATGAATGGAAAGATCAGTAAAGCGCACTGTATCACCTGCATTGATTACAGTGTCGCTTGCGATGAAATCTGCATGTGGCGGAAGTGTATTTGCAATGAATGAGACAGTATAATCTTCTGCCTGGCCTGCCTGCGGGTTATAACACGATGATGAAATCGGGTTAATTGAATTGTCGTCCATTACACGCATACGCAAGGGGGTATTCAAAACAGCACTTACAGGCGTGTGAACGATGCCGGTATGAGTAAATGCATGATTGGCCGAGGCAAAAACAACTTCATTGGCACTGTTCAGTGTTCCGTCGTTATTAAAATCAATCCATGCTTTTACATTTTCATTATTTGTAAATCCTGTGGTGACCGTAAGCGGGTAAGGATCGCCGGCAGTAAGAGTAGTTACATTTGAACAAGTGAAGTCCCTGTATCCTTCAGTTGCAGTTGTTGAACTATTGTTGATGGTGTTAAACTGGACTCTCGTGATCCCGATTCCGCAGCATGTTGAAATCGTAACAGGTGTGCAGGAAGGTGAAACCGGTCCGCCGGTATTTGTAACGGTAACATAATTTGTAAGGACCAGGGTATCAGAATTTCCGCATGATGCAGTGCCTGAAGCAATGAGCCTTACCGTATAAATTCCGGGAGCACTGTACACGTGTGACGGACTTGCCGAGGTGGAAGAATTCCCGTCACCGAAACTCCAGGTATATGATGTTGCATTGAAGCTGTTGTTGGTAAAGAAAACGGTAGCGGGAGCAATGCAGAAATAATTTTGCGTGGCAGAAAAGGAAGCGACAACAGCATTGGAGAATATATTACCGACGCCTACGGCATACCAGGCATTTGTTGTCTGAATCACCTGGTTGGAGCAGCTTCCGAAAAGATCGGTTGCCGCCTGGATAGCATACGTCCGTGCATCTGCAAATGTTGAATTCGGTGTAAGGTAAACGGTAAGATTACGGAATGCAATCGCGTTTGCATCAGTAAGACCAATTCCGTTTACGGTATAAGAATCACCGTTGTCGTTTACACCGCTTCCACCGGCAGTCAATAAGTAATACCAGAAATTCTGAACCCCGCTGTTGTAATGAACTATATCACCGGCGTTCCAGTAAGTTCCGCCGTATGTATCCGGGCATTGAAAGTCATTCGGGTTTGCAAGGTTACGGATAGGCGATCCACCTGCCCCGGGAATTACAATCTGGTCGCCGCAATACCATGTTGCAAATGCAGAATCATAAATAAACCGGATGGTGTTTCCCATAATGTCACTGAAAGATTCATTCAATGCTCCTGATTCGCCTGAGTAAATAAGTCCGGCCGACCGTTCTGTAACGCCGTGAGTGATTTCATGGCCTACAATTTCAAGAGAGGTTAAAGGAGTATATTGAAACCCGTCGCCATCACCATAGGTCATTTCAGTTCCATCCCAGAATGCGTTTACATAGTTTGAACCGTAATGAACATAACTGAATATTGTGCCTCCTGTGTTATCAAAGGAATTATAACCGTACCTGGAATAGTAATGATCGTATGTTTTCTCTGCTCCGTAATGCGCATCCAGGGCGGCATTGTCATATGAAAAAAGCCAGGTGTTTGATGTATTTATAAATTCCGTTGCCGAAGGATAACTGGAACCGTTGTTGAGGTTTCGGGTAACCATTCCATTGCCTGCGCTACGGGCTGATTCCTGCAGCCTGTAATTTGCGACTGACATGCTGTCGACACGGATTGATTTTGTTCCGCTGTAACGGGTAACCGCTGTTCCTGAAACATCAATTGTTTCAATGCGGTTTATTTTTTTCAGAATGTTACCCGTCTGACCATCTATATATATCCAGTTCCTGCTCAACGGTTTTTCAGCATACACATCAGTCTTCCAGGCAAGCTTATAACTTTCATCATCCAGCCTGAGAATAACAAGTTCGGGTTGTGAAATATTATTTACATCAGTTTTATAGCTATCGGCATTTACGTTATTTCTCGCAGCCCGTAATGCCTGCTGCCCTGTAATAAGCGGTTGCACCGTCATATCGATGCCGGGATAATATTCTCCGTTTGCGGATATTATTTTGCCACCTCGAGCATGAACAATAAACATTGAAAACTCAACCGGGACATTCCGGTACAACTGGCGGTAACGAAAATGTGTATATCCGAAAAGATCAGGTTCAGTTTTGTAAAGTTGTAACCCGTCCTCAGTCCTTGCTTTAAAAACAGATTGGAGGAGCCATTTTCCCGGATCATCCGCTGAAACAAAATTTTCTTTACGAATATTTACAAAAGAAATGCTTTTTCTTTTTTCGTCGATCCTTACTTCAGAAGAACCTTTTACCAATTCATCTGCTTTCGTTCCGCGAAAAATTTGTGCTGATGTAAAACCGGTAAAGAGGAATGAAAAGGCAAAGGAAACGATCAGTGTGTTAAGCTGGTTTGTTTTCATTACTAAATGTTACAAATTAGAGAGTTACGACCAAATGTATAACTATATTCTTAAACTCCAAGAACTGTTTTCACGTTGGGGCGATAAAATTAATGCGAGCAAATCCGCTTTAAAAAAAGAAAATCAAACTTTGTTTCAGATGTGTAAATTAGATCGAAACAGTTTTATGGCAATTGCAAGCAATACGATTCCGAAAACTTTCCGCACGATGTTAATCCCTCCGGGGCCAAGCACTTTCTCAACAAAGCGAAGGTTTTTCAAGACCAGGTATACCAGGATGATGTTAAGAAAAATTCCGACCAGTATGGTCTCTACACCATAAGCCGAACGAAGCGAAAGCAATGTCGTCATAGTTCCGGTTCCGGCAATCAAAGGAAAGGCAATAGGTACCACGGAAGCTGTTGCCGGAAGCTCATCCTTGTAAAGTTTAATTCCGAGGATCATTTCCAGGGCAAGGAAAAATAAAACCAGCGAGCCCGCAATGGCAAATGAAGAAACATCAACTCCAAGAAAATCGAGAATGTTCTGCCCGATAAATAAAAACACAACCATAATGAGCAATGAAACCAGTGTTGCTTTTCCCGGATGTATGGTTCCTACTCTTGTACGAATGGAGAGAATGGCGGGGATGGAACCTATTACATCAATCACAGCAAACAAGATAGCTGACACAGTCAGGACTTCATGGTAGTTGAGATTCATCTCTGAAAAATTTCCTCTAAAGTAATAAATGTCAGCGGTCGGATAGTTTGTGGATGGTTTATTGTTTCGTTCGATCATAAAAAAGCCTCTCTCATTTCTGAAAGAGGCTTTTATTTTTCCGGTGAACATACACCGTAAACCTTTAACCGTTCAGCGCTTCCGCACCAGCAACAATCTCAAGGATTTCGCCGGTGATGGCAGCCTGCCGTGCTTTGTTATAATTGATGCGAAGTTCCTTTAAAAGATCCGTTGCATTATCCGTTGCCTTGTTCATGGCTGTCATCCGTGCACCATGCTCAGATGCATTTGAATCAAGCAATGATTTATACAATTGAATCCGGATAGCTTTCGGAATCAATTGCAATACCAGCTCTTCTTTATTTGGTTCAAAAATATAATCGTTCGTATATTTTTGTTTTTCGTGCTTCTCTTCCTTTTTAGCCGGAGGAGTGATCGGAAGAAGCTGTTCCACCTGTACATATTGTACAGCAGCATTCTTGAACTGGTTGTAAATAATTTCAACCTTATCGTATTTGCCTTCAGCGTACTCTTTCATTATTACTTCAGCAATTTCCGAAGCAGCTTCGAAATTCAGGCGGGTATAAATATCATTGCGGTTGCCGCCATACAAGGTTGAATTCTTTGAATAAAAGTCGGAAGCCTTTTTCCCGATGCAGAGAACTTTTACATTTCCCTCTTTCGCCTGGGCACTGTATTGTTCGCGGAGCAAGCGGTTTATTGTACGGATAATGTTAGCGTTGAAACCGCCGCATAATCCGCGGTTGGAATTAATGGCAACTAGCAGAACTTTATTTACAGGACGTACTTTGGCGTAAGCTCCGCCTGCACTGTTGTCGAGAGTAGAAGAAATATTTTCCATGATATCCCTCAGCTTGGCGGCGTACGGGCGCATCTGAATGATTGCATCCTGGGCGCGTCTCAGCTTGGCAGCACTCACCATCTTCATCGCTTTGGTAATTTGCTGCGTGGAGATAACTGAAGCTATTCGGTTCCGGACTTCTTTTAAATTAGCCATATTCTTTTAGTTGGCAGTTTGCAATTCGCGAACTGAAAACTCTAACGTTATACTTTATATTTAGATATCAATTCCTTTGCAGTCTTCTCAAGCACCCCGGTAACTGCATCATCAATCTGTCCTTTTTTAATGGTATCAAGGGTAGATTTTTGCTGCGCCTCAAGCAGGTTCAGGTATTCCGCTTCAAATTCTTTTACGCGTTTCACAGGAACTTCTTTCAGCAATCCTTTTGTTCCAAGGTAAATGATTGCCACCTGGTGCTCAACGCGCATCGGTGAGTATTGTAATTGCTTCAGGATTTCCACGTTGCGTGAACCTTTATCGAGAACAGCTTTTGTAGAAGCATCCAAATCAGAACCGAATTTTGAAAACGCTTCCAGCTCACGGTACTGTGCCTGGTCAAGTTTCAATGTTCCGGCAACTTTCTTCATTGATTTGATCTGTGCATTTCCACCCACGCGGGATACAGAGATACCCACGTTAATGGCAGGACGAACACCTGAGTTAAAAAGATTTGCTTCAAGGAAGATCTGCCCGTCGGTAATTGAAATCACATTGGTTGGAATGTATGCAGATACGTCGCCGGCCTGTGTTTCAATGATAGGGAGAGCAGTAAGCGATCCGCCACCTTTCACAAGGTGTTTAATGGAATCAGGAAGATCATTCATCTTTTTAGCAATCTCATCCGAGTTGATGACTTTCGCTGCACGCTCGAGGAGACGTGAGTGTAAGTAAAACACATCACCCGGGTAAGCTTCACGGCCCGGTGGTCTTCTCAGCAAAAGAGAAACTTCGCGGTATGCAACAGCCTGCTTTGATAAATCATCGTACACGATTAATGCAGGACGACCCGTATCGCGGAAAAATTCCCCGATTGCAGCTCCGGCCATCGGTGCAAAGAACTGCATCGGTGCAGGATCGGAAGCTGTTGCAGAAACAATAACCGTATATGGCATTGCGCCGTTTTCAGTAAGTGTTTTTACAATCTGTGCAACCGTTGATCCTTTCTGACCGATAGCTACATATATACAAAACACCGGTTTGCCGGCTTCATAAAATTCTTTCTGGTTGATGATGGTGTCGATGCAAACCGCTGTCTTCCCGGTCTGGCGGTCACCGATCACAAGCTCACGCTGTCCGCGACCGATAGGAATCATGGCGTCTACCGCTTTGATACCGGTTTGCAGCGGCTCATTAACCGGCTGACGGAAAATTACACCGGGTGCTTTACGCTCCAGCGGCATTTCAAAAGTTTCACCCGGAATAGGGCCCTTGCCGTCAATCGGTTTTCCAAGGGTGTCTACAACACGACCAAGCATTCCTTCACCAACATTAATGGATCCGATTTTTCCCGTGCGTTTTACAACATCACCTTCTTTTATATCGTTTGATGAACCGAGCAATACTGCACCGATATTATCTTCTTCAAGGTTAAGCACGATGCCGCGCAATCCTGTTTCAAACTCGATCAGCTCACCGGCCTGAACTTTTGTTAAGCCATAAATACGTGCAATACCGTCACCTACCTGGAGTACGGTTCCCACTTCTTCGAGTTCAGTTTCTGTCTTGAAGCCCGCAAGCTGCTGACGCAAAATTGCTGATACTTCATCTGGTCTTACTTCTGCCATTGTATGATATATTAATTGTTTATTTTTTTAAAGTTGGCAACCTACAACCTGCAGTTGGCAATGCTTCGATTATATTATTTTGCGATTGACTGGTATTTCTCTGGGTTTTCAATCATGTGATTCAATAACTTTCCGACTTCTTCCGATTTCTCCCTGAGATTTTTATTTGTTGCTTCATCAATGTATTTACAGGCGAAAGCGAAATCAAGCCAAACCTGTGTTTCTGTGTTTTCCATGTCAGCATCACTTGTTTTACTAATAAAGTGAGCCGGGTAAATTCTTTTTCTATATCCTTCGCCTATACTCGAACAAACCGACCTTGATGATCTTCTTATTTGTGATGTCAATCCGAATTTTTCATCATCGGGAAATTTTTTCGAGACCTGGTAGATTTCCATTGAAAGCTCAAAAGCTTTTTTGAAAACCGTCATGTCTCTGAATGTCCCCATTGTCTATACTTCGCTTTGCTAACTGCCTATTGCCCACTGCTGACTGGTATTAATTCTTCCTCACATAAGGATTCGAAGAAAACTCCTTCGTTAACTTCCTCAAATCGCTTGCAATGCTTGCATCGTATTGTTTATCACCCATTCTCAGCACAAATCCGCCGATGATGCTTTTATCTACCTTTTCAATCAATTCAACTTCTGACTTCACACTGTTTTTAACGATGTTGTAAACTTCTTTTCTCAGCTTATCATCCAGTCCGACGGCAGATGTGATCACAGCCGTTTGAATTCCCTTGAATCGTTTGAACTGGTTTACGAATTCTTTTGCAATGGCCTCAAGGTAAGCTTCGCGACCTTTGCGTGTGATGATGTCGAAGAAGGTAATTGAAAGCTTATTCATTTTCCCCTCGAACACTTTCGTAAGAATGCTCAGCTTCTTGTCAGCATGAATGATCGGGTTGGCAAGCAGCAGCGACAAATCACGATTTTGTTCGCAGACTGCAACAAACAGTTTCATGTCAGCACCCACAGCATCGATAACGCCGGTTTCGCGGGCGAGATCAATCAGTGACTTTGCATAACGTTTGGCAACTTTAGTTTCAATCATCTTCTGTTTGTCCCGTAATGCAGGACGCAATTATTAATTTAAGCTGATGTCTTTGATCAGGTTTTCCATCAATGATTTCTGCTTCTCATCATTGCTCAGCTCCTGGCGGAGAATTTTTTCAGCAATCTCGATGCTCATTTTCGCCACCTGGTTTTTTAATTCAGTGATGGCAGCCATCTTTTCATTGTTGATTGCTTCACGTGCCGAAGTCATGATCTTATTGGCTTCAGCCTGCGCTTTTCCTTTTGCTTCTGCAATAATGGAATCCTTCGTATCACGCGCTTCTTTCAGCATCTTATCCCGTTCAGCACGCGCTTCATTCAGCAGGCGCTCATTGTCTGATTTAAGGGCAGCCATTTCTTCCTTGGCCTTCCTTGCGGTGTTTAACGCTTCTTCAATATTCTGCTCGCGTTCTTTGAGCGCTTTCATAATTGGCTTCCAGGCATACTTCTTCAAAAGAAAAAGTACGATGCTGAATGAAACAAGCATCCAGAAGAGCAACCCAATGTCAGGCGTAACTAATTTCATGTTTAATTATTTTAGTTAGCAGTTTGCAATATGCAGTTTGCAAAATCAACGCTCGATTTGCCAACTGCATATTGCCAACTGCTGTTTTATTTATTACGAAGCAAGACCTACGATAAACGCAAGAGCCACAGCTGCAAGAGCCACTCCTTCAACAAGAGCCGCTGCAACGAACATGTTGGCAACAAGATCGCCTTTCATTTCCGGCTGGCGTGCCATTGATTCAAGTGCGCTTCCACCGATATTTCCGATTCCGATTCCGGCGCCTACCGCTGCAAGACCTGCACCCACTACTGCACCTGCTTTTGCAATTGCCACATCTGCTAATAAAATTGATAATACTGTCATAGGATTTTGTTGTTTAGAGTTATGATTGGTTAATGATGTTCGCTTTCAACTACTGCCATCCCGAAATAAATGGCCGATAAGAATGTAAATACAAATGCCTGTAAAAACCCGACAAGCAATTCGAGAAGGTTTACAAATATTGTAAAGGCTACAGAAGGTACTGCAGTTCCAAGGCCTGCGCCGGAAGATGCCGATCCCGCAACAAAGATGAGACAGAAGAACACAAGCAGTACAATGTGTCCTGCGAGGATGTTTGCAAAAAGTCGCACCATCAATACAAATGGTTTCAGGAAAACCCCTATCACTTCGAGTATTGTAATGATCGGCAATACATAAATAGGTACGCCGGGCATTGCAAAAATATGTCTCCAGTAATTTTTATTTGCGATGAAAAGAGTAATCACCAGCGTAAATGTTGCCAGCACCAACGGCACAGCAATGTTACCTGTTACGTTAGCTCCACCCGGGAAAATCGGGATCAGCCCCAGAAGGTTGGTGATCCAGATAAAAAAGAAAATAGTAAGAAGGTAAGGCATGAAACGGGCAAAGTGTTTTTCGCCGATGGCCGGTTTAGCGATATCATCTCTTACAAAAAGAACAATCGGTTCAACCGCTGCCTGTAACCCACGGGGCGCTTTATCTTTATTTCTCGTATAAGCTTTCGCAACTGAAATGAAAACAAGAAGAAGGATTGCAGCGGAAATAAAAATAGCAAGTACATTTTTCGTGATGGAGAAATCAGTAAAAGACGAACCATCCTCAGAAACAATTTGCCCTTCTTCCAACCGGTATCCGTTATAAGAAGCATTTCCATGTTCAAAGCGGCTTGAAGAGAAAACGTTTAGTCCTTTTTCTTTGCTGTAAATAATTACTGGGAGAGGAATGGAAACAGGATGCTCGTGGCTTCCCCATAAATGCCAGTCATGCGCATCGCTGATGTGATCCATCACAAGTTTACCCGGGTTAAATCCTTCGTGCGCTTCGTGATGTTCTGATACAGATTCACCAATTGAATCGGTTGCAGGTGCCTCGTTTGCAAATGCAAAGGACCACATCACCAGGAACAGAAATGTGGCTGAGAGAGATTTAAAAATGATTGAGTTTATATACTTAAAAATGCTTTGCATCTGCTTTATAAGGTCTTTTTTTAAAGAGGGTGCAAAAATAGAATTTTAATCTTTATTTAAAAACGTTGTCTCGTATTTGTTTACAGAATATTTTAACAAGAAAAAAGTGTGTTTAAAGATCTTTTTTCAAGGGGGCCGATGCAGAAGGATCTCCTGTTTTTTGAATCGTCTTGCCCTTAAAATGATTGTAAATAACTGAAACTTCAAAAAAAGTCATTAAAATATAAATCACAAAAAAGGTGCTGATAAATGCAGTGGCTTTGCCGGAATTCAACAAGGCATATCCAATCATCACGATGAGATACAGGAAAAATTTCAAAGCAGTTGCAATCATGAAATAAGAAACGATGCCTCGCCCGCCTTTTGCAGCATTTCGTACTGCACCGAAATGAAACAATGCAGTCACAACAAAGAAAAACGCCAGGATATAATGCGGATGTCCGTAATAAAATTTTTCAGGGATTTGATTTTTTAGAAGCAGGAATGCCGTGTAAATCACCGCACAATAAAGCAGCAGCTTTACTAAAAAGAGAATGAAATTATTTTTCATCGGGTTTCCTTGCAATGAAGTGCGAAAGTAAAATTATTGCAGGGAAAAGAAGAAACTATTTCTTAATAAAATCCTTGATGGCAAAATAGATGGCCAGGAAAACTGAAAACAACGCAAGTGATGCGGTAAAAACCGGGGTTTTCATCCCGTAGTGTTTGTCGAGCCATACACCGGCATAACTTCCTGCGAAAATGATTGCTGCCATCTGGAAAACCATGACAGAATATTTTGCATATGTATTAAGCGGATTTTTCTTTGGAGAGGGCATTCACGGTTGTCTCACCTTGTTTAATATCTTTGATCACAGGCCCCATGTTGCATGAGCCGGTAAAAGTTGCACCTACTTCCACTACAAGCTTCCCTGTAAGAATGTCCCCGATAATTTTTGAAGTGGACTTCAGGAACAATAACTCACTGACGGTTGTTTTTCCCTTGATCGTTCCTGAGATGTCAGCATTTTGTCCGTTTACATCACCTTCAACAATTCCTGTGGGACCAATAACAACTTTTGCTTTCGAAGTAACTGAACCATAAACTGTTCCGTCAACACGAATGTCGCCGGTCGACCGTATGCTTCCTTCGATAACAGTTCCTGCACCGATAAGGTTGATGGATGAAGAGGCACTTTCTGTGCTTTTATTCATATTCATGTCCGTTTCGTTTTTGATGCTCTTATTAAACATGACCTATACTCTTTAGTGGTGATAAATGTTGAGGTTTTAAATTTCCAGATCAGACAAAGATATTCAAATCTTCCGCAAAAAAAATCCCTTAAACGACCGGTGTTATTCAAATGCAAGGTTTGAGGTGGAATGATATAATTAATTGTAAATGACAGATTAAAACAGAGCGAATTACTATAAAATGATAATTAAAAGCCAATTTATATTGTCTTTTGAAAGATTAACAATGTGCTTTATAAGGATAATATGATTGCTTTGGAAGCCGGTTTACTTATAAAAGTGACTGTAGAAGTCATAGTAATCGTCCAGCTTTTTCTCCCTGATAAAAGCAGGAAAGTTGTTGGCAGAAATAATAAATTGCTGGTATGCATTCGGATTCAGATTCCCGTATACCTCATCGTTATCGTATAACCCGTTTGAATATTCAACCGCTTCGTCTTTGTTTGCAAAATCTTTGACGATGACAATCTGGAGCCGATGATCATACAACAGGCTGCTGATATTGTATCCTTTCAGGTCGTAATACTTCAAGTTATAGTCAGATAGTTTATTTTTCAGCGCATCAGAATTAATCGGACCGCCGATGTTCTGGAACGCAACGATTACAAGCTGGGTGGTATCAGGATTATAAACATATAATCTTTGTACGGTATCTGCAGCCGGCGGCATTTCCCCTTTTATCTCAGCTCCGTTTCCATGGATGTAATCTAAAATATCCTGTGCCTGGTCTTTTACCGGATCATTTGAATAATTACGGATGATATCCTGTAGCGAAACCTCAAAGGTTTTAATGTTCTGGGTTCTGCCGATGGATAATGTCTTCAGGTAATCAAATTTCGGAACAAGAATATTTTGAGGATACAGGATGTCCGATTCAGCTTTGCGCTGAATTACCGATGCGTATTCGCCGTTCAGGTATTTCCTGTATGTTTCCTCGTAATATATTTCAAGCTTCGATTTTTTGCCTGCCATCTCCGAAGCATAATTCGGATTCCGGATGATCTCGGCGTATTCACTGTCACCGAATTGACTCAGGATAATGTTCTTGTAATAACCTGCTTTTTGTGTTTCGGCAATTGTTGTATAAATCCGGTAAAGCTGGTAGTAACATTGAAGTTCATATTTGCACTTCGGGTATTTCTCCAGCAATTCTTCGAACATGATTGCAGCTTCTCTCGGATCGTTGAGCTGATCTTTATAAAGCATGCCTGCATTATAATATGCTTCTATAATTTTATTGTTGGATTTGGTGATGGCTTCAGGCGTTACAGGTATGCTGTTCAGAAAATTAGCTTTCTTTTCAGCAAACACATCCTTGCCTGCTGTTGAAGTATCCGATGCAGCGGAATCGAGCTTCTCGATTTCTTCCTCCTGTGCGACTGATTCTTTGTTGCTGCGTCTCCAGTTATCTTCCAGCTTCCTGTTACCCCATTTCTTGGTGAATTCATTCAGTCCGAAACTAATGGCCTGTACATTATAAAAGTACCAGTTTGATCCGCCTTCCTTATTGAATTTATTTTCCTCTGCAAGGTTCTGGCTAAAAATCTGGTTGACCTCCTGGGCTTCTTTTTCTCTTTGCTTTGCTTCTTCTTCCGCTACTTCCTTATTGAGTTTATCAATGATCAATTGCTCCTGTTCGGGCCGCGAAAGTTTTGCCAGTTGCTGCATGCTGTCCTCGAGCTGTATGGTGCGGAGATATTTGATGAGCTTTGTCAGGGTATTTCTCTTGTTCAGTATTTCGGAATATGTAGGATAGTCATTTCCGAGGTATGTGATAGTGCTGTCGTAATAAGCCTGTGCTTTTTTGTAATCAGGTTTTGCAAAATATATTTTGCCAAGCTCAAGATAAGAAAGCGCTTTTTGGTTGCCGTTGGTGGTGCTTGCGGCCACAGACTGATTGAGATAATCAATGGCTTCCGTTTCGTTATTTTCTTTCTGGGCAATACCGGCAAGCGCATAGTAGATCTGGTCGAAGTAATCTTTATTCTTCGGATCCTTTTTCATTTTAAGCAATTCCTTTTTCACAGACTCACCGTCTTTACTCTCGGCATCGTAACAGCGTGCACGGTTAATGCGCGCATTAAAAGCCATCTCGTAAACAGGGTTCATCTTGATGACGCGTGTGTAAAGAGAGTAGGCCCGTTTAAAATCATTTTGCTTCTGGTACAGCTGTGCAAGAATGAACATGTACCGGATCCTGTCGTTACGTTTTTTTGCGAGGATGGAAGCTTTCTTAAGATGATCAATTCCTTTCTGTACATTTTTTGTCTGGAGATAAAAATCGGCGGCAACAGCTTCGTATTCACCCTTCAGCTTTTTAGGCATGTCTTTCTGGTTGCGGAGGTAATCGAGCCGGTCTTCCGCATCCCGAAGCTGTGTAAGCTCAAGGTAACATTTTGCAAGCCAGAGTGAAGCTGCAAAACGTGTAGGTTCTGTTTTATAGGTTGATTCAATGTACTTAAAGGTTTCAATCGCATCGAAATATTCATGCTTGAAGAAGAGTGCTTTCCCGTACACCAGCCAGTTGTCATCGATCCATTTTTCTGCGGAAGGAATTTCGTTCCCGGCTTTTGTCACAATGGTATGGCGCGTTATAACGGTAGAAGTTCGTTTGATGGCATCATCCATCTGCGGGTAAATTGCTTTTGCTTTTTCCTTGTTGGCATACTGGAAAACAGAAAGCACCCGGTCATATTTATCCTCGTGGGAAGCGGCCAGCTTTTGCTCTCCGTCTTCGAGCTTGAGTGTTGCATTGAATAAGCCGTTGTAATGCGCAGAAAGGTTATGAAAAGTCCGGTTGACGAACGTGTTCTTTGTGGTGGAACAGGCCATCAAAACAGATAATAAAATAAAAGACAGAAGCCTTCCGGCTCTCGATTTATGCATGAATAGCGCGCTGCAGTCTGGAAAGGTAATAACTGCAATCCTGCAAAAATATTTTATTTTTCGGTAACGGGAAATTGTCAGGCCAAATGAACCTTTGCCCGATCTTCAATCTCCCGTTTTATGAGTTCTGAACCGGATATGTTTTATTCCCGATATTTGAACGCATTATCATAATCATACGGTTTCTTCCCTTAAGAGTTCATGGCAGAGAATAAAAAAAATAGGTTTTTTCAACGGCTGAAAAACAAATACAGGCTGGTCGTGATGAACGAACAGACACTGGAGGAGAGCGCCTCATTCAGCCTCCGGCCGGTAAATGTTTTTGTTGCTGCCGGAATATTGATCATCCTGCTGATTACACTCACTACTTTTATCATTGCCTTCACACCCCTTCGTGAATACATCCCGGGCTATGCTGATGTTGCCATGCAGCGAAAAGTATACACGCTGGCCATACGGGCCGATTCTATGGAAAGAGCATTGAATGCCCGGGAACTATACATTCAGAATATTAATAATGTGATCAGCGGGAATTTCACTCCCGGGTCAGGAGAAAACAGGAAAACGCAGGGAGCGAAATATGATACCATCCATTCGCTGAAAAAATCTTTCCAGGATTCCATGCTCCGGAAGCAAATTGAATCGCAGGATAAGTACACCCTTGGAGTGAAAGACAATTCTTCCTTTTCAAACATGAGCGGCTTTTTATTTTTTCCGCCTGTGAAGGGAACCGTCACCAGCCGTTTTGAGCCGGTTACAAAACATTATGGAATCGACATTGTATCGAATGCCAATGAAGTCATAAAAGCTACTCTTGATGGTACCGTGCTGATTGCCAACTTTACTTCTGAAACAGGGTATGTGATTGCCATACAACATTCGAATAACCTGTTTTCTTTTTACAAGCACAATTCATCGCTTCTGAAAAAACCGGGAGATTATGTAAAAGCAGGGGATGTAATTGCCATCATCGGGAACAGCGGCGAGCTCAGCAGCGGACCACATCTGCATTTTGAACTGTGGTACAACGGAACGGCGCTGGATCCGCAGAAATACATTTCATTCTGAAAATTTAATTGACCAATTTCCAATGATCAATTTTCAAATCATGGCTAAATCCAAACTAAAATTTTCGAACTGTAACAGGGATCAATTGATATTTGTAAATTTAAAAACTGTTTGATCATTGGTCATTGATCTATTGATCATTAAAATAAACTGTTTGATCATTGATAAATTGATCATTGGTCATTAAAAACAATGGGCCTTCTTTCTGCGTTAAGCAAACCTCTTGCAAAATTCATCACCGGTCAAACCCGTGCCTGGAGCAGCCGTCCCGTGGAGGTTCAGCAGAAAGTTTTTTCTGATTTGCTGAAAGGGGGAACGGATACTTTGTTTGGCCGCGAACATAATTTTTCAGAAATAAAAAACTACGATGACTTCAAACAACGCGTTCCGGTGCGCGATTATGAAGGACTGAAATCATACATTGAAAAAATAAAATCTGGAGAAGAAAATATTTTATGGAAAGGCAAACCGATCTATCTTTCCAAAACCTCGGGCACCACATCGGGTATCAAGTACATCCCGATCACAAAAGAATCTCTCCCGAATCATCTTAATTCCACGCGCAATGCATTGCTAAGCTATATCGCTGAAACAGGAAACTCAAAATTCCTCGACGGTAAATTGATTTTTATTTCAGGTAGTCCTGCATTGCAGAATGTAAACGATGTTCCCGTCGGCCGTCTTTCAGGAATTGTGAATCATCATGTGCCGCAATATCTCCGGAGAAACCAGTTGCCGTCTTACCAGACCAACTGCATTGAAGACTGGGAAGTGAAAGTAGATGCGATCGTGGAAGAAACCATTCAGCGCGACATGACCTTTATCAGCGGCATTCCGCCGTGGGTTCAGATGTATTTCGACAAGCTGATGGATCGAACCGGAAAAAAAATCAAAGACATCTTTCCAAATTTCTCACTCTTCGTTTACGGTGGAGTAAATTATGAACCGTACCGGCAGAAGTTTGAAGAGAGCATCGGGAAAAAAGTCGACTCCATTGAATTGTATCCTGCATCGGAAGGATTTATTGCATACCAGGATTCACAGAAGGACAAATCATTACTGCTTCTCCTGAATTCAGGAATTTTTTATGAGTTTATTCCTGCTTCAGAATTTTTTAATGCGAACCCGCCGCGCATTTCTGTTGCAGATGTGGGAGTGGGAGTGAACTACGCAATCATTCTCAACACAAACGCAGGCTTGTGGGGATATAGTCTTGGCGACACAGTAAAATTTGTATCCAAAAATCCTTGCCGCATTGTCATTACCGGCCGCATAAAGCATTACATCTCCGCTTTTGGTGAGCATGTGATTTCCGAGGAGGTGGAGAAGGCATTGATGACAGCTACGCGGGAGCAACAGGCGGGTGTGATTGAATTTACGGTTGCCCCGCAGGTAAATTCCAAAGATGGGGAGCTGCCGTACCATGAGTGGTTCATTGAATTTGCATCACCGCCGGGTGACATGGAAAAATTCCGCCTCTCCATTGACAGGCATTTACAGGAACAAAATATTTATTACCGTGATTTAATCCGCGGCCACATCCTCCAGCCGTTGAAAATAGTGGCATTGCAGAAGGATGCATTTATATCATACATGAAATCCCAGGGAAAGCTTGGGGGCCAAAACAAAGTTCCCCGGCTGAGCAACGACAGGGTGATGGCAGACGAATTGAAAAAATTTGCGGTAACTTCGCAAAAAATTTCCCAGTGAAGAAACATGTTGCCATACTCGGTTCAACCGGCTCCATAGGTACACAGGCCCTTGAAGTTATCCGGTCGCATCCTGAAAATTTCGGGGTGGAACTGCTTACAGCCAACGGCAATGCTGAACTTCTTATCAAACAGGCGAAAGAATTTTCTCCGAATACGGTTGTCATCGGCGATGTATCAAAATTGCAGCTTGTCCGTGATGCTTTAAAGGATCTGCCGGTCAAGATTTTTGCCGGCGATGAAGCAATTGCACAGGCAGTTGCGATGGATGACATTGATATCGTGCTTACGGCACTTGTCGGTTATGCAGGATTGAAACCTACGCTGGAAGCTATCAGAGCGGGGAAGCAGGTTGCTTTGGCAAATAAGGAAACTCTGGTGGTTGCCGGCGAACTTATCACTGCACTGGCAAAAGAAAAAGGAGTTAATATTTATCCTGTCGATTCCGAGCACTCGGCTATTTTTCAATGCCTCGCAGGTGAATGGCACAATAAGATTGAAAAAATATACCTCACTGCTTCCGGCGGACCGTTTCGGGGGAAAGACAGGAACTTTCTGTCGTCCATAAAAAAAGAACAGGCGCTGAAGCATCCTAACTGGGACATGGGAGCAAAGGTTACCATTGACTCGGCAACGCTGATGAATAAAGGACTTGAAATGATAGAGGCGAAGTGGCTGTTTGGATTGAACCCGGAGCAGATCGATGTGATTGTGCATCCGCAAAGCATCATTCACAGCATTGTGCAGTTTGAGGATGGAAGCATGAAAGCGCAGATGGGGTTGCCCGATATGAAGCTGCCGATCCAATATGCACTTGGTTACCCGCAAAGGCTGAAATCAGATTTTAAAAGATTTGATTTTATAAACTGTACGTCGCTTACCTTCGAAAAAGCCGATACGGAAACTTTCCGTAATCTTGCATTGGCTACGGAAGCCATGAAACGCTGCGGTAACATGCCCTGCATCGTAAATGCCGCCAATGAAATAGCAGTTGCTGCATTCCTCCGCGACCAGATCGGTTTTCTTGAAATGTCGGATGTGATAGAAGACTGCATGGAGAAAATTTCATTCATTGCGCAACCATCATACGAGGATTATGTAGAAACTGACAGTGAAACGCGTAAGCGTGCGCTCGACCTGTTGCCTGCATAAATTTTCCAGGCAGCCAGCCTCGGAAATTACCGGGAATCATTCTTCTTAAAACAATTAAAGTTCAGTTCATCCGTTTATATAAACCTCTTTTAATAATAAAAAATAATCAACAAAAATAAATGGCTGGATTAATCATGGCAGCCCAGTTGATCCTGGGGCTGGCGATTTTAGTGACATTGCATGAACTCGGGCATTTTCTCGCCGCCCGGGCATTTGGCATCCGCGTCGAAAAATTTTATCTCTTCTTTGATGCATGGGGCTTTAAGTTTTTCAGTTTCAAAAAAGGAGATACTGAATATGGTATCGGCTGGCTTCCCCTGGGCGGATATGTGAAAATTGCCGGAATGGTGGATGAAAGCATGGATACCGAAGCTTTGAAGAAGGCGCCGCAACCCTGGGAATTCCGTTCAAAGCCGGCATGGCAGCGACTGATCGTGATGGTGGCCGGTGTTACAATGAATGTCATTCTGGGGATCACAATTTATGCATTCACCCTGCTTCACTATGATCAGAAGTACCTTCCTAATGAAGCAGTAAATGACGGGATCTATGCTTTTGAGCTCGGCAAAAAAATCGGTTTGGAAACGGGTGACAGAATTGTTGAGATCAACGGAAAACCTTTTACGCGTTTTGATGACGTCCTTTCGGCGCGTGTCCTTTTCGGTACTACGCTCACGGTTCTGCGAAACGGAAAATCCGTTGATGTAGTTGTTCCTGAAGATTTTTACAGGCAGGTATCCCAGGCAGGCAGGGGAAACTTTCTCAGCACCTATCGCTGGAATCTTGTTGTCGACAGCGTGGTGCCTGGCAAGCCGGCAGAGCTGGCCGGCCTGAAAAAAGGAGATAAGCTTGTTGCTATTAATGATACGCAGATTACCTCACCGTTGGATTTTAAAAACCGGATCGTTGAAAGCAAAAACAAATCCGTTGCAATCCGTGTTCTGCGCAGTAAAGATACGCTCGCTATTCAGCCTGTAGTAAGTGATTCAGGAACCATTGGTATTATACAAAGCTGCATGTTCGGAGATTACCCGTATGCAGACTATACTTTACCGTCTGCTATTAAATATGGAACATCCGATGCATTTGATGCAATTGTGTCGAACCTGAAAGGTTTGAAACGGATTTTTACCGGTCATGAAAAAGCCAGTGATTCATTACAGGGTCCTATTGGCATTGCCACCATTTATGGTGGTGTCTGGGACTGGCGCAGGTTCTGGGTGATTACCGGTTTACTTTCGATGATACTTGCCTTCATGAACATCCTTCCGATTCCCGCACTGGATGGAGGCCATATGATTTTCCTGTCGATTGAAGCGATTACGCAAAAGAAATTTTCCGATAAATTCATGGAGCGCGCCCAGGTTGTGGGAATGGTGATCCTTCTTGCGCTAATGGCCTACACAATCGGGAATGACATCTGGAAACACGTAATTAATTAACAAGAATTCTGTTTACATATAGTATGCCTGTAGCGAATTACCTGCCTGCCGAAAGAACTCTTTCGTTCTGCAGGCAGGCGAATTGAATACGAATATACGAATACGCGAATTACGTAATGCTTAAAAAAATACTTTCGGTTTTTGTTTTTCTCCTTGCTGCGTATGGATCGCATGCCCAAGCAAACGAGCCGGCAAAAGATTCGACAGCGGCAGATACGGTTTACAAAAAAATCCTGGTCATTCCTTATAACCCGATGATGCATTTGTCGGATGCTGATCATGAAATTGCCGAGTATTCACAAAAAAAACCTGAGACCATACGTTCTGTATTCAGAAGAGGAATACTGCAAAGTGTAACCGGACAGCTTTTCGGCATCGGTGAATCGCAACCTTTGCTTTCAGATTTTTCAACGGATATACAAAAGGATCTTGAGATGGTGTATGGCTCCATCTCGTATTCCATGGATACAATTTTTCCAATCCTGCATCCCGTCAAAGATTCTCTTAAAAAGAAACCATCTCTTTTTTCAAAAAGCTCTGCTACGAAGATAAAAGAGGTCCGTGATGTGAAATATATGAACACCAGGTTAAGTCACCCGGAACTGCTTGTTCATCTTTCAGGAAAGTACGGCGCTGAGCTGTTTGTATTTTTAAACCAGCTTGAAATTAAAACCAATTACAGCGATTGTCTTGATCTTGCTTTAAAAATTTACAGGAGGGAACTGAAGGTTCATTATTCAGTTTTCAATTCTTCGGGGAAACAAGTGTATGGAGATGTTGCCATCGTTGATTTTCCGAGTAATTCAAATGATGTTGCTGAAATCATGCGAAAGAATTTTCCAAAGATTTCGGAGTATATTCTCAACAGCATACCTAAGAAGAACAGCAAGTAGAATTTTTTTCCTCTCTCGTCCTTCGTCCTAAGTCCCTTTTATATCTTTGCACAAAAATCAGTCAGATGAAAACAGATACGCTTGCAGCGAAAGATTATGGTATTAGTGAAGTGCTGAAGGCACTGGGCATTAAAGACGTTAACAACGGAGCCTGTACCGGCACAAAGTGGTTTGAAACAAAAGGAGAGGTCATTGAATCCTATGCTTCAAATGACGGTTCACTGATAGGAAAAGTAAAACAGGCGACTGCTGATGATTATGAAAAAATAATCCTGGCTGCACAGGAAGCATTCAAAACATGGCGTATGATACCGGCTCCGAAACGCGGGGAGGTGGTAAGACAAATTGGGGATGAGCTGCGTAAATATAAAGAGCCGCTCGGTAAATTAGTTTCTCATGAAATGGGAAAAATTTACCAGGAAGGTTTGGGCGAAGTGCAGGAGATGATTGACATCTGCGATTTTGCTGTCGGCTTATCACGCCAGTTGTACGGGCTCACGATGCACAGCGAGCGCGAACGTCACCGGATGTATGAACAATATCACCCGCTTGGAATTGTCGGGGTGATCTCGGCATTTAATTTTCCGGTGGCAGTATGGTCGTGGAATGCAATGCTGGCTATGGTTTGCGGAGATGTGGTTGTATGGAAGCCTTCCAGCAAAACAATGCTATGCGCAATTGCAACGCACAACATCATTGCAGCTGTTCTGAAAAAAAATAATGTCCCCGAAGGAGTTGTAAACCTTGTTGCCGGCGGATCAAAATACATCGGTGACAATTTCCTTGCAGATCACCGCGTGCCGCTGATTTCTGCGACAGGTTCAACGCGTGTGGGAAAACGCGTCGGGAAAATTGTTGGTGAACGTCTTGGAAGAAGCCTGCTTGAGCTCGGCGGAAACAATGCAATCATCATTACCGAGAACGCCGACCAGGACATGGCTTTACGTGCAGTGCTGTTCGGGGCGGTTGGAACTGCCGGCCAGCGGTGCACATCCACGCGAAGACTGATCATACATGAATCCATTTATGAAAATTTCAAAACGAAACTTGTAAATGCATATAAGCATATTCGCATCGGGCATTCACTGGATGAAAAAACTTTGGTGGGCCCGCTCATCGATAAAGGTGCTGTGAATGATTTTAATAATGCTATTGAGCGTGTGAAAAAAGAAAACGGAAAAATTATTTATGGCGGTGAAGTGATGACGGGTGAAGGATACGAAAGCGGATGCTACGTAATGCCATGCATTGCGGAAGTTCCGAAGAACCTGCAGATTGTTTGTGAAGAAACATTTGCGCCGTTGCTTTACATCATGAAGTATAAAACCATTGATGAAGCAATTGCTTTGCACAACGATGTTCCGCAGGGATTGTCCTCAGCTATTTTTTCAAGAAATATCCTCGAAACTGAAAAATTTCTTTCTCATGAAGGAAGTGACTGCGGTATTGCCAATGTAAACATCGGAACAAGCGGTGCGGAAATTGGCGGAGCTTTCGGCGGAGAAAAAGAAACCGGTGGAGGAAGAGAGTCGGGTAGCGATGCGTGGAAAGTTTACATGCGGCGCCAGACTAATACTATCAATTATTCGACAGAGCTTCCGCTTGCACAGGGAATAAAATTCACGGTTTAAAATTCGCGCAGAGTTGCTTCACTTCGAAAACGTTTCGTGTACTGAACGTTCAGCGGAGGCAAGGTCATCTCCCGAAGCTACACTTCACGAAACGTTTTGTGTAGAACGTTCAGCGCAGGGAGGAAAAAAAAACGACAGCTCCACCACAAAGCTGCCGTTCACTTAAACAACTAACCAACTTTAACCAACTATACTAACTATTTCATTGTAATGTCCTGGGAGCGTTTCCATGTTTCGGTTTTTCCGAAAAGTGAAATACCAACGTACCCGCGGACTTCTATCGTTTCATTATTCTTCATTGTGATTTTGCAGCTATAGGTCTTGCCGTCATCAGGATTGTAAATAGTTCCGTCAGTCCAGAGGTTTTCTTCATCATAAGAAAAGTTCTCAAGCAATGTGAGGCCCATTTGCGGTCTGTTACGCATTGAAGGTTCAGGATTTTTTGAATCAACTAGCGGCCTCCCGTTTTTATCGTTTGGATTTTTTATCCACACCATTTTACCGCAGTACTTTCCGCCTGCTTTTTCAATCTTCACCTTGGCAGAACCATCCTGTACCAGCCATGTTCCTACAATGGCATCCCTTGTATTATGCTGTGCATATGCATGGTTCACCAAAAGGCAAACGATGATCACATACTTTATGAATGTTTTCATTTTCGGGGTTTTAATTTTTCTGAATTGTACGGATAAGGTAAAGCCGGGTTGGTAGTAAAGCCGGACGAAAGAGGGTTGAATCTTACAGTTTTTTATATAGTGGATTAAGTTAATCGGGTTGATTAAGCAGGATTGGGAAAAGAAATCTTTGACAACAATCAACGATTTAACGCAATCCACGCAAGCAACAAAAGAACTATCTGGGCCGATTGCTTACTTTTATCCTTGTTAAATTTCCCAGATGAAATACAGATTGATTATTTTATTTTCTCTTGTTACCTGTATTCTGAATGCCCAGGCACCTTTGCAAAAAGGAAAATGGCGCATCGCATTCCAGTTGAACGACAGCACGGAACTGCCTTTTAATATCGATGTAAAGGAAAATACAATTGATATCCTGAATGCAGGTGAAAGAATTTCCATTGACGAAATAAGTTACAGCGGTGATTCAATTGTGCTGAATATGCCCGTATTTGATTCTGAGATCAGGGCAAAAATTTCCGGTGATAAAATGACAGGAAACTTTTACAACCATGCACGCAAAGACAAAAATGTCATTCCTCTTTCCGGTGAACGAAAGGAATTCAGGTTCAGTAACTCAGCAGGTACTCCTTCCTTTAACATGACAGGAAGATGGGAAGTGCTTTTTGCGGGTGATGAAGCACCGCTGAATATCTCTGCCGGGGAGTTTGAACAGCAGAATAATTACCTCACCGGAACTTTCCTGACACCAACAGGTGATTACCGCTACCTGGAAGGTGAAGTAACCGGCAATGAATTCCGGCTATCCTGTTTTGACGGCTCTCATCTTTTTCTTTTTAACGGGTTCTATAGTAAGAATGGAATCATCCGCGGGCATTTTTACTCCGGCAAACACTGGCACGACACATGGATTGCAAAGAGAAATGAAAAGACAGTGTTGCCTGACCCCGATTCGCTGATGTTTTTAAAATCGGGTTACGATCACATTGAATTTACATTTCCCGATGCTGACAGCAACATGGTTTCTTTAAACGACAAAAGATTTCAAAATAAAATTGTAATCCTGCAGATCATGGGCACATGGTGTCCGAATTGCATGGATGAGACAGCTTTCCTCGCGCCGTTTTATAAAGAATACAGGAATAAAGGAGTAGAGATCATCGCGCTTGATTTTGAACGCACAGATGATTTCTCAAAAATAAAACGGAATCTTCTGCGACTTAAAAAACGGTATGACATTGATTATACAATGTTGTATGCAGGAAATTCTGATCAGAAGCTTCGCAGTAAGTCATTGCCCATGCTGAATACTATTTTCGCTCTCCCGTCAACAGTATTCATTGACAGGAATAACAGGGTAAGAAGAATTCATACAGGGTTTGCGGGTCCCGCAACAGGAGAGCATTATGAAAAATGGAAAGAAGATTTTTATCATTTTGTTGAAGGCCTTATCCAGGAAAGATGAAAACGGAGTTGATTGAATCATCTTGTGATACTTTCTCTCTTGCACATTGAGCAGGGATTTTTTACTTTTGTGTTCCCGTAACCGGCCTCCAGCCTAATTAATCCCCACGTGCAGAGAAAATTACTTCTTGTCAGCTTTCTTGTATTTGCGCTCATCCTGCTGATGAATTTTTTAATTCCAGGCGGAAATGATGTGAAAGCTTTTCATTCAGACGAGGAGATTACTGCATTTAAGGAAAAGATGATGAGCGCGATCGGGCCGGGTGAATATTTCCTGCATTCTTCACATTGCCGCGGCTGCCATGGTTTCGATTCGGCAGGTGTTGCAAATGTTGATGAAGACGGAAACTCCGTGAACCTCTTTGATCACTGGCAAAGCACCATGATGGCCAATAGCGCGCGTGATCCGTTATGGCGTGCAAAAGTAAGCCATGAAATACTTGTGGATCCCGGGCATGCCGATGATCTGCAGGACAATTGCACATCATGTCATGCTCCGATGGGAAAATATAATTCTCTTTTTCACGGGGCCGCACATTATGGGTTAGCGAACCTTGCCGTAGATTCCCTGGGACAGGATGGCGTTGCATGCGAAAGCTGTCATACGATCTCGCCGGGTGTCGGCAGCACATATTCAGGAAACATACCTTATGATACAACCAGGAATGTATACGGGCCGTTTACAAACCCGGTGGTGGGGCCGATGCAGTTGTATGAAGGATATACTCCTGTGTTCAGCACACACATGGATCAGTCGCGTGTTTGTTCATCCTGTCACACATTATTTACCCAGACTACAGATACCAGTGGTGCTCATACCGGCGGAACTTTTCCGGAACAGGCAACCTATCACGAATACCTTAACTCGCGTTTTCCCGCCGACAATATAACCTGCCAGACCTGCCATATGCCGCACCTGAGCGACCCGGTTGTAATTGCAAATGGCCTTGTATCACTTCAGCCGCGCTTTCCTTTTAACCAGCATGTTTTTGTCGGGGCAAATTCCTTCATGCTTACCATGATAAAGAACAATAAAGTTTCTCTGGGCGCTGATGCGGAAGACTGGAAGTTTGATTCAACCATTGCTGCAACAAACCGGTTACTGACGGACAGCTCCATTGTTTTCTCTTTGAATGCAGACAGCTCGTTGAATAACATCGGATATTTCACATTGCGGATACAAAACAGAGCAGGCCACAAATTTCCATCAGGATATCCGTCCAGGAGAACGGTAATCCAGTTCGTGGTTACTGATGCCACCGGTGATACTGTTTTTAAATCAGGAACATTTACCGATGACTTCCGTGTGGTCGGCGAAAACCCGTCATTTGAACCGCATCATGATGTAATCAGCCAGGCTGATGTTCCGCAGATTTATGAAATAGTAATGGGAGATGTAAACAATAATTTTACTTCGGTGCTTGCGCGGGCCGCAGTTCTTCTGAAAGACAACAGGATTCCTCCGGAAGGATTTACAACATTGTCATCGGTATATGATACTGTTCAGATCTCAGGTGATGCCATTGCAGATCCTGATTTCAACAAAGTGAATTCAATTGAAGGATCAGGGGTTGACTTAATTCATTACCATGTTCCTCTGGCCGGAGCTATCGGGAATATAAATGTTCATGCGCGTGTGTATTACCAATCGGTTCCGCCAAAATGGGTAGATGAAATGTTCGCGTTTAACAGTGCCGAGATCGATACTTTCCGTAACATGTTCAACAATTCAGATCAGACACCATTCCTGATGGCTTCTGACAGTCTCATTAACCTGGTTATGTCAGCCGACCGCAACCCGGTATCAGAAGCCGATTTAGAGGTATACCCGACAATTTCAACTGACGGAAATGTGAATATCAGAACACGTCCGGGCCTTGCCATCAGCTATATTGAAATATATACTACTGACGGTAAAAAAGTAATACAAATGAGTATTCCCGGTAATAAAGCGGCCTGGCAGGTTAATTTACCGGCCCCACAAACTGTTTATTTAATGAAGATTCATTTGTCGGGCAAAACATTCTACCGGAAAATTATCAGGCAATAATAAAATTCATTTACTTTGGATTTCTTAAAATTCACCCTAACAGGAACTACTCACTATTTTACCAAAACTTAAAATTAAAAGATGAAAACAACTACATTTTATCGTTTGCTGTTTATTGTGCTTCTGTGTGTGACAGCGGTTAGTACGCATGCGCAGTTTGCATTTACAAATTCCAACAGCCTCACTCCAACAGCAAGTCATAGCGGTTGTGCGGTTACTGTTGTGGATATGAACAATGACGGCCTCGATGACATTGTTAAAATGGATCAGTCCACGACATTGGTAATCGAAATGCAAAATAAAAACGGAACATTTACACATTATGACCTTGGAAATATTACCGGAACATCAAGAGTGTGGGGAATGGCAGTTGCAGATGTTGATCACAATGGCTGGAAAGATGTAGCTGCAGGGAGAAACGGCAGTATGTATCTTGTGAATTTATCATGGACAGGAAGCACTATCGCTGCCACGACAACAATGCTTGCCGGCGGATATTTTGTTCAGAACGTTACGTTTGCTGATTTTGACAATGATGGCTGGGCCGATCTTTTTGTTTGCGATGATAATGACTACGCAAAAGTTTATTCCAATACAGCCGGTACGCTCACTCTTACCACTTCCTTAATTGATATAGAGATTAATCCCGGTTTAACCGTCGGTGGAGACCCGTATGATTCAGGAAACTATGGAAGCGTATGGACGGATTTTGATAATGACGGCGACCTTGACCTTTACATTGCTCATTGCCGTCAAAGTGCTTCAAGCAGCACGGATCAGCGAAGAAGAGATCGTCTGTTTGTAAACGACGGAAGCAATAATTATTCAGAGCAGGCTGCCGCATACGGAATTGAAGTTACTGACTTCAAACAAACATGGACAACCAGCTTCGGGGATCTTGACAATGATGGTGACATGGATATCGTTATGACAAACCATGGTGAGAACGGGCAGATTTTACAAAATAACGGAACCGGACATTTTACTGATATTACGGCTTCAGCCGGCTTCAGCACGCTGATGAACGGCGGCAGCGATCCGATTGAATCAACTGTTGAAGATTTCGACAACGACGGTTTCCTGGATATTTTAATTTCAGGCGGAGGCCCCGGCGATTCTTACATCATGTACAGGAACAATGGCAACAGCACATTTACGCTGGTAACTTCTCCTTTTCCATCCACATCTAACGGCATGCTATCTTTTGCAACGGGAGATCTGAATCATGATGGTAAGATTGATGTGTTTGCTTCTTATGGGAACGTTTACAATTCTCCTACTTCTACTGATGATGTTCTTTATCTCAATACAACCAATACGACAAATCACTTTATCACTTTCAACCTGACAGGAGCCTCAAGTAACATTGATGCAATCGGCGCCCGGGTAACCATCTACGGTCCGTGGGGAAAGCAAGTACGTGAAGTACGTGCAGGTGAAAGCTATGGAACAGCTAACTCAATGCAGATTCATTTTGGATTAGGTCAGAATACTTCTGTTGACTCAGCACGCATCGACTGGCCGTCACATGAGCAAACTCACCTGACCAGCCTTTCAGCTGACCAGTTTGTGACCGCTGTTGAAAGCGGTTGCGTGATCACTGGAAATATTATTCCAGGTCCGTTTCTTATTTGCAGCGGCCAGACGCTTACACTTTCAACCGGCTCATTTTCTTCTTATGACTGGTCAACAGGTGATAATACACCATCTATCATTGTATCAGCAAGCGGCGGCTACAACGTAACCGTTACCGACAACGGCTGTACAAACACTTCTCCTTCTGTAATGGTGCAGGTAAGTCCTGACGAAACTCCTTCAGTGACTGCTGCAGGCCAGCTTACTTTTTGCGAGGGTGGGACAGTAACACTCAGCTCAACACCTGCCGCTTCTTATTTATGGTCTTCAGGCCAAACCACGCAGTCAATCAATGTAAGTGCAGGTGGTCCTTATGCAGTTACCATCCAGGGACTTTGTGCACCATTTACTTCGGATTCACTTTCAGTAAATGTGCTTGCAGCACCACTGCCGGTTGCATCCGATGATTCAGCTCATGGCCCGTCATCGTTTACATTACAGGCTACCGGAAATTCAATTTCATGGTATGACCAGCAGACAGGCGGAACATTGCTTGGTACCGGAACGTCATATACAACTCCTTTGCTTAACTCAACTGTAACATACTGGGTTGAAAACGGAACAAGCTATGGCGGAGCAAATGAATTTACAGGCCAGCGTAATCATACAGGCGCAAGCTTATACAGCGGGAATACCACTAATGCAGTTATGTTATTTGATGTGAGTCAGCCGTGTACTCTTGCAACAGTGAAAGTTTATACTGACAGGGCAGGAATACGATCGATCCAATTAAAGAATTCAGTGGGCACTGTCTTAAACAGTATATCCGTAAACATCCCGCTCGATTCATCCGTTGTTACACTGAACTTTCCTCTCACACCGGGCACCGGTTACCAGCTTACCACTGACGGAGCAGTAAATAATGCCAACCTCGGTTATACCACTCCTCGTCTGCAAAGAAGTAATACAGGAGTGAATTATCCCTATACACTGAGCAACTCAGTTACTGTTACCGGTTCAGACCAGGGTCAAAGTTATTACTACTATTTCTATGACTGGAATGTAATAACTCCTCCGACAGTTTGTTTGAGCAACAGGGTGCCTGTGCAGGCAATCATTCTTGCACCGATCGGTATTGAAACGTTCACTGCTGAAAACAGCTTCCAGGTTTATCCAAATCCTGCCGGCGAAAATGTAACCGTTTCATTTAACGTTCCGGGAACGGCAACTTCAAAGGTGGAATTTTTAGATGCGCTTGGCCGTGTGATTTCATCGAGGGTATTGGAAAATGCCGGCGGCAATTTCCACCAGGTATTTGATATCAGCAATTTTGCAAAAGGTATTTATACAATTCATGTTTCATCAAAAGATAAAACAGCATACCAGCAACTGGTTATTCAATAAATTTAAACAACAACTTACACAAAAGGCGCTTCGGATTCCGGGGCGCCTTTTTTATTAATGAGACTTGCCTTTCAGAAGCGCCCAGCGCGAACTTATGCAATTTCGTCAAGGGTTATGTGATTTCTTTGTGTCTTGGAGTCTTTGTGGCAAGAAAAAAGGCCACTAAGACACCAAGGCTCTAAGGAACACGAAGAAAATTTCAAATTGAGTCACTACCGAAATTATACAGTCACTCCTGCGTAATTTTCCTGGACCTCGTTGAGGATGGAAGATATTTCTTCGATTGAGTCGGATGTAACCAGTCGCATCCTGTATTCTTTAAAATGATCGAAGCCTTTGAAGTAATTGGCGTAATGCCTGCGCATTTCAAAAATTCCTACGCGATCTCCTTTCCATTCAATTGATTTTGTGAGATGAGTTTTGCAGGCATCAATTCTTTCTTCAACAGATGGTGTGGAAAGTGTTTCCCCGGTTGCGATGAAATGTTTTATCTCGCGGAAGATCCAGGGATAGCCGATGCTTGCCCTTCCGATCATAACCCCATCAATACCGTAGCGGTCTTTCATCTCCATCACTTTCTGCGGTGAATCCACATCGCCGTTTCCAAATATCGGGATGTGCATACGCGGATTGTTTTTTACTTTACCGATGAGGGTCCAGTCGGCAGGGCCCTTATACATCTGCTTGCGTGTGCGCCCGTGAATGGCCAGCGCTTTTATACCGATGTCCTGGAGACGTTCGGCAACTTCTACAATGTTCAACGTATTCTCATCCCAGCCCAAACGCGTTTTCACAGTGACGGGAAGGTTTACCGCTTTCACAACTTCTTCCGTCATCTTCACCATTTTTGGAATGTCCTGCAACAGCGCAGCACCTGCGCCTTTGCAAGCGACTGCTTTTACCGGGCAGCCATAGTTGATATCGATAAGATTCGGTTGTGCTTTTTCTGCAATCAATGCAGCTTCACGCATGTGATCGATGTCACCGCCAAAAAGCTGGATGCCGATCGGCCGTTCATATTCAAAAATGTCGAGCTTGTGAACACTTTTTGCGGCATCGCGGATCAATCCTTCCGAAGAAATAAATTCAGTGTACATCAAATCGGCCCCGCCTTGTTTACATACAAAACGAAACGGCGGATCACTCACATCTTCCATTGGAGCAAGAAGCAGTGGGAAGCCAGGAAGAGATATGTTACCGATCTTTATCAAGGGACTTTTTAGTTCAAAGTTCTTAGTTCTTAGTTTTGCTTCTTAGCTTCAAGGTCCACCTCTTTGAACTTTGAACTAGAAACTAATAACTAAATTCGCCCGCAAAGGTAAACCATTATGGCTCTCAAAGCAATCTGGGCAGGCAGTGATACGATATCCAGGATATTAATTGCTATCAGCTTTTTTGTCTGTTTCTACGTTATGTTCCCGTTGGCAGCCGTTGTAATTGCCGGCCGCCTTTACGGAATTTCCATGATGTCCTTAGTGGAATCGAATACAGGTGATTTAAGCAATCCTGATTTTATTGCTGCATTGAGATTTATCCAGGTCAGTTCCAGCATCGGGGCATTCATTATGCTTGCACTTGTGCTTGCTTACTTATTCAGCAAGCGCCCGGCAAATTATTTATACATCGACAAAAAGATAAACACCGGTTCGGCAATCATTGTTGTGGTTACCATGATAGCATCACTGCCATTGATCAATTACCTGGGCGAATTGAACTCACATGTTTCCCTGCCGTCTTTTTTAAAAGAGCTTGAAGACAAAGCGGCTGAAATGACAAAAGCGCTTCTCGACATGCAATCAGTTCCTGAAATGCTTTTTAATGTTTTTATGATTGCATTGCTTCCGGCGATCGGGGAAGAATTATTATTCAGGGGAATTATTCAGAAACTTTTTTCAGAATGGACGAAAAATATCCATGCCGGGATATGGATTTCCGCAATTTTATTCAGCGCCATGCACATGCAGTTTTTAGGATTTCTCCCGAGAATGATGCTGGGAGCTTTGCTTGGTTATTTGCTTGTTTGGAGCGGATCACTGTGGCTGCCCATCATTGCTCATTTTGTAAACAATGCATCTATCGTTATGCTCATGTACTTTTTTCAAAACGGAACAATCAATGTTGATCCCGATAAGCTGGGTACGGATGGTGAAATGGTTTCTGTGGTGGTTAGTGTTATTGTTGTGAGCGGGTTTTTATGGCTGGTGCACAAGAATGAAAAAAGGAAGATTTACCTCACCACTGGTGTGTCGTCGGGTGTTTCACCCGACTGATAATATGTTTATCCCACCGCGGTGCTGTCGGGTGTTTTACCCTACAATTATAGTTACCCCCGTGTTCAGCGTAGTCTTGTGTGAATGACTTGTGCGCGAGGAGACTACGCTGCGTTCGCCAATAAGAGAATTATAAAATTTTTATCTTACGATAAATTTTTTCGACCATGCCAACAGGTTTTCAAATTCTTAACCCCCAAGCGCCATATTATTTAACGTTGCAAGTAGCGAATTGGGTGGACTTGTTTTCCCGCCGACGTTATCGCGACATAGTCGTTGAAAGCTTAAACTATTGTATTACAAATAAAGGGTTAATTGTGTATGCCTATGTAATTATGAGCAATCATATACATTTGCTTGTGCAGGCCGAAAACAGTAATTTAAGTGATGGAATACGGGATTTTAAAAAATTCACCAGCAGGCAAATGTTGTCTTCGATACGTAACGAGGCGGAAAGCAGGAGAGAATGGATGCTTAAAATATTTTCTGAGGCTGCATCCATGCATGCGCGTAATGAACATTTCCAGGTATGGACACATGAAAATCATGCGGAAGAAATTCATAGTAACAAATTCACCTTACAGAAAATTACCTACATTCACAATAATCCGGTTCGGGCTGGTATTGTAAATAATGCAGAAGATTATATTTACAGTAGTGGCGGTAATTATGCTGGCAACCAAGGACGGGTTGATGTTACAGTTTTAAATTTACATTCGTTGATGATATAGCCTTGTACGCAGCGTAGTCTCCTCGCGCACAAGCAGTACGCACAAGACTACGCTGAACGGGGGATTATATTTACAGTAGTGGCGATAATTATGCTGGCAACCAAGGACTGGTTGATGTTACAGTTTTAAATTTACATTCGTTGATGATATAGCCTTGTACGCAGCGTAGTCTCCTCGCGCACAAGCAGTACGCACAAGACTACGCTGAACGGGGGAAGTCAAATGGTATATATATAATTCAAATTTCAATGAATGAAAAAATAATTGTCAAAAGGATTATCAAAAATTAATGAGTAAAACCAAATATATTTTATTTCTACTCCCGGTTTTGTTACTAAAGCCAAATTTATCCAAAGCTCAAAATTGGGTTGGTCTGGGGTTCCGGAATTAATTTTCTAGGAAGAGTTCTGTACGTCGATTCTGCTTTCGGAAAACTCTTTGTCGGGGGGAATTTTTGGATGGCAGGAGGGTATAACACCGGGGGAATCGCATCATGGGATGGAAGCAACTGGGATTCACTGGCCGGAGGAATGCACTCTGGTACTAACCCCGTTCTCTCAATTACCAGGTTTCAGAATAAATTATTAGTGGGTGGATTCTTCAGACGCTCGGGTGATTATACAACCAATGGGTTTACTTCATGGAATGGAACAGGATGGGATTCAATTAATAGTGCATTCCATCCTTATGGGGGGCCGTTTAATTTTTATGAACACAACAATATGCTTTATTGTGTAGGATCCTTTGATAGTGGGGGTACATACTATTCCCCCCAGGTTGTTGTGTGGGATGGCGTAAACTGGGTTCCTGTTTTAATACCCGGTCTGATGGGAGGTGGATATGCTATCCACGATTGTATTGCTTTTAATGGTGAGCTTTATTTTGGAGGTCATTTTACAGACAGCACATTTACGCTATATGATTTCGTAAAATGGGATGGAACGAATTGGTACAAGGTGGGAAATAATTTTTCCGGAGGGATCAATACCATGGCGATTTATAATAATGAACTTTATATAGGTGGTAACCCATTAGGTGGTGTACCGGATCCGTACATAGTCAAGTTTGACGGAACTAATTTTAATTCTGTCGGAGGCGGAATTAATGGCCCTGTGAACAGGTTAAAAGTTATAAATAATAAATTAATAGCAGTAGGCACATTCGATTATGCGGGGGGGAATCCGGCAAGTGACATTGCAATGTTTGATGGACAATCATGGTCTGCAATATCTCCGGATACTTTTTACCAGGGGATTTCCGACCTGGCCATTTTCAATAATGAGTTATATGTAACAGGTGCATTCTCAAGAATTAACAGTGATTCGATTTCTAAAATTGCAAAATATACAGGGCAACTTCCATTTGGTATTAACGAAAGCGAGGGTGATATTTTTGTTTCTATCTTTCCATCTCCGGCAAAAGATAACATAACCATAAAATACAGCATGCAAAATAAAAATGGCGTGCTGGAAATTTTCAACATGCTTGGAGAGAAAGTAGCAGAACAAAAATTACTTCCAAACACAAAACAATTTTCACTGCCTGTTGCTTCATGGCCGCAAGGAATTTATTTATGCCGGCTGTTAACGGAAAAAGGTGTTGCGGTTTCTAAATTTGTTAAACAGTAATTGTTTTAAATAATTAGAGAAATTCTTTTCATTGTCATCGGGTATGTACGACTTGCAAATAAAAAAAAATGAAGGTGTGCTAAATAAAAAATTTGTTAAACAGTATTAAATTTTTTTAAATGAAAGCATTCTTTGCTTCATTGTTTTTAGTGATTATAAGCTATGAAGTTGATGCTCAAAATTGGAGTTCTCTTCGCGGTGGGATAGGAAATGCCGTGATCTCAATGTACTCTGATTCAGTAGATAATTATCTATATGTATTAGGAAGATTTGACCAAGTAGATGGAATGCACATAAAAGGTATTGGCCGGTGGGATGGTGTGCAATGGGATTCTCTTAATTCTGGCATTGATGGGTTAGACACTATAAATAACTTACCTAGTAATACATATGAAATCACTCGGTACAATAATGAGCTATACGTATGTGGCGATTTTTCATCGTTGGGAAGTGTAAAAGCAAAGGATATTGGCAAATGGAATGGTGCTAATTGGGATTCAATTTCTATACAACCGAATCTTTATAATTTTGGTGTCGCATCCACGATGGCCTCTATAAATAGCAACTTATATGTCGGTGGCGAGTTTGATACCATTGCCGGAATTCCGGCAAATAGCATAGCAAAATGGGATGGAAATAGTTGGTCAAGTTTAAATTTTCCTAATTTTTTTCCCTTCCTTCATTTTGTTTATTCAAGCATTGCAGCAATTTGTTATTACAATGGGAAAATATATGTGAGCGGGCTTATCTATTCTGATCCTGTTGATACAGTCGGGTATATTATGTCGTATGATGGAACTTCCTGGCAAACTGTTGGAGGAGGTATCAAGGGGCTGGGTAATACAGGCGTTGGTTCGATGGTAGTTTATCAAAATGAATTGTATGTGGCAGGAACTTTTTCACAATTGGCCGGAAATGCAGGTAACAATATTCAAAGGTGGAATGATACTACGTGGAACGATGTGGGTGGAGGAACCGGCGGGACTAACGAATCAATTTATGAACTGTTAATATATCATGGTAAACTGTATGCGATGGGTGTGTTTACAGAAGCCGGGAATGTACCAGCAGATAAGATTTCTGTTTGGGATGGCTTTAAGTGGTGTAGCTTAGGAAGTTCATTTGATAATAATATTCTGGCAGGATCAGTTTATAATGATACACTTCTCATTGGTGGAGCATTCTCAACAATTGATGGGGATACTATGAATTATATTGCCAAATGGACCGGTGGTAATTTCGTTGATACCTGCAGTGTTGTTGGCATCAACGAGATTTCTTCGGAAATAAATTCATTTTCAATTTTTCCTAACCCTGCTAAGCAAAGCATAAACATTGCTTTTTCAAATGTGCTTACCGAAATTTCCACGGTGGAAATTTTCAACACGCTTGGCGAGAAAGTTTCAGGTCAAAAATTACCGCCAAACACAAAACAGTTTTCAAGACCTGTTTTCGGATGGCCGCAAGGAATTTATTTGTGCCGCCTGTTAACTGAAAAAGGTGTTGCTGTTGCTAAATTTGTAAAGCAGTAGCTGCTTACCGGTCTTCCTCTCCTGAAGCACAAAATTTTTTTATCTTTGCAATCCTTAAAAATTCAGGAGAGATGTCCGAGTGGCTTAAGGAGCACGCTTGGAAAGCGTGTGTACCCTCAAAGGTACCGTGGGTTCGAATCCCACTCTCTCCGCTTAACTACGCTTTTCTGCGCCCAAACCCAACGCACAAGCTTCGTTAAGCAGGCCAGTTCGCTGCAAAGAATAAGACGCAGGGTCGATAAAGCATCCAATCAGATTCGCACAATGAAAACAAACCGCATATTCTTATTAGTTTTATTGCTGCTGCCATTTGCAATAAATGCACAGACAAACTTCTCAACGGTTACTTATGGCACCGGCACTTACCAGCCGCAGGAAATCTTCTTCGGTGACTCGGCTGAAGTTTATAATGTCGGCCAATGTGCAATCCGCGGAACAACGAACGGTGAAATTTACTGGACGGGCTATTGTTATACCATATTAAATTTATTCGGCGGTGATGCACCTGCACGTGCAAACTGTTTTGTTGTAGGTGCACATGGCGTTATCAGGAAAAACGAAGCATGCGAGATTTATGGAAGCTGGGATGACCAGACCAGCGGTACAACCGATTCTCTTTTCAATGTTAAGTTTTTTAATGTCGATACCGGGTTTGTGGTGGGACAAAACGGAAAAGTATTACGCACTTATAACAACGGACGCAACTGGACAATTTTACCAAACGGCATAACACAAACCTTACGCAGGTTGATATTTACACCCGACAGAACTCTATATGCTGTGGGTGACGGCGGCATTGCAATTAAGTCAAGTGACAATGCCGATACATGGACAACATTAAACACGCTGACCACCGAGCGAATAACAGATATTGATTTTGTCGGGAATGATACCGGGTTTATTGTTGGTTCAAACGGACTTTTTCTGAAAACAACAGATGCCGGTGTAAACTGGATACCTGTTGCAAGCGGTGTAACAACAAAATTAAACGGCGTGGACTTCTTAACTCCGGACACAGGCTTTATTGTCGGCGATGCAGGTGTTGTAAGAAAAACAACAGATGGCGGCGCCAGCTGGACTCCTTTTCTCTTTTCAAGTTTTAATAACAATGTTGCCGATATTAAATTCCGCGATTCGAATAACGGATACTTTGCAGGCCAGCAGGATTTTTACAGGACAAAAGATGGAGGCGCAACATGGTTCGACATGGCACAGGATTTACAAAGTGTTGAATTCCCCACAAAGGATACGGGTTACGCAGTCGGCACAAACCTGATGCGCAAGACAACTGACGGCGGTTTGTCATGGTCGGCCACACATCCGTTCAACGGAGCTACAATGTATGACGCTTTCTTTTTAAATGCCGACACAGGTTATGCCAGCGGTACAAGAGGTTCGATGTATAAAACTACGAATGGAGGAAGTACATGGACATCTCAAAATACTCATTGCACAGCATTGCTTCGTTCTGTTCATTTCTTTAACGCCAATGACGGTATTGCCGTTGGCACCAACTGGACTATTGCCCGAACAACCAATGGCGGCGCCTCGTGGGTAACCGATTCTTTTCCGAATGCAAGCTTTTACGGCTACCATGATATTTTCTTTGCGACACCTTCTATCGGATATCTGTGCGGGGCACAGGGGAAAATTTATAAAACTGTAAATGGCGGCGCAACTTTTACTCCTCAAACGACTGGCATAACTGAATACCTGTTGAAAATTTATTTTCTTGATACACTGAAAGGCTTTGCTATCGGTGAAGACGGTACACTGCTTAAAACAATTAACGGCGGTACAACGTGGACACCGGCAAATCCCGCTAACAATTCTTTCTTAAATGCAATTGCATTTTACGATTCTCTTAACGGGTATATAGCAGGCGAATCAGGAATTTTCTTTGTGACAGAGGACGGCGGAAATACCTGGACTTATAAATCTCTCAATACAGGGAATATTTATGACATCACTTTTTACGATGGCTACCATGGCTACCTGGTTGGTGACGGAGACTACCGCGCACGGTATGAACCGCTGAAATCCCTGAATGCCTACGGTGAACTTTGCGGCAACGGCGGCTACAATGTTGTTCCATTGGTTGCGAACAATATCCAGCTTGATACCGGGAACATTTTTATCATGGAAATGGATACAACAGGTAATGACTTTGCCGATGCAGTGGCATTTGGTGCAACGCCGAGCGATACGGATGGTGTGACCGTACTTTTCAGAATTCCCCCTGATATACATGCCGGAGAATATAAAGTGAGACTGAGAGCAACGGGAGCTCATCCGGTAAATGCAGGTGTTCCGACAACTATAAAGGTATATGAAGCTCCTGTAGCTGCTATTACAATTTCGCATGATACATTGTTTACACCTTATCATACCAATTATTTATATCAATGGCGAAAAGGATTCGCACAGATTCCCGGTGCGAATTCAAATTTTTTGGTAGTAAGCCAGCCCGATGACTATAATGTAATTGTTAAGTTCGGATGCTGCACCGATGGTTATGCAACTGTTCATTTGAATCAGTGCAATGGCGAGTGGGTAAGCGCTCCTGTAGTGAAGCCGAATTATTATGTATGCGATTCATCAGCTGCCACGCTCACTGCAAGCGGCGCATCGCAATATCATTGGTACGATAACGATACAACAACCACAGTGCTTTCTACCGATTCTTTTTTTGTAACTCCGCCTGTTACGGCAACTGATACATTTTATGTGGCCGCTGTTTATGGCAACTGTGAAAGTGACCGGATGAAAATACTTGTATCGAAAACAACCAAACCGGCTCCGCCGGTTGTAAGCAGTTTCAACCAATGCGGAGATAGAGACCTTTTTATTTTCCCGCAGGGATCTTATTCATATAACTGGTACAACGATAGCCTTACTCCACCATTTCAAACCAATACCAGTTTTTATCACATCGCACATCCTGTAACTGATACTTTGTACATAACGACAGTCAATTATGATTGCGTAAGCGATTATGTTCCTGTAATAATTAATATAGATAATGGTCCTTCACCGGGTGTTATCACGGGAAATACAACAGTTGAACCTGCACAAAGCGCTGCATACTATTATACATTTTCTCCCGGCAATACTCTTCAATGGATAGTGAACGGCGGCTCTTACACTGTTTACAGCGATTCAATTGTTGTTACATGGGATTCGGCGGGTACAGGACTTGTGCAGGTCCTGGAAACAAATACAAATGGTTGCAGCAGCGATACTGTTTCGCTTTTTGTAAACATTATTATTGTGAGTTCTGTCGTTGATAAAAACGATCACAACATCTCTGTTTTCCCAAATCCTGTATCAGATCAATTGACTATTGCAATAAACAATGCCAGTTATGTTCATCTCAAAGCAAAAATTTATGATTCACTGGGCAGACTTATAAAAGACGGCGGTTTAAATAATTCAGTAAATGTTATAAGTCTTGAAGGTTTGCCTGACGGAGTTTATTATCTGCAAATATCAGATGATGAAAATATTTTAACAGGCAAATTGATATTGAAAGAGGAATAATATTTCCATTGTTTCAAACAGACATTTCTCCTCTTAAATCTTTCTGTAATAACTTCTTCAATTCATTTTTTTTGAGACCCTGACCAAGCAGGAACATCAGCTTGGTCAGCGCTGCTTCGCGTGTAATATCCATCCCGCTGATCACGCCGATTTTTTTCAACTGCAGGCTGGTTTCATATTTTCCCTGGTCAACGACACCACCGCTGCATTGAGAAACATTCAGGATAATAATCCCGAGGTCAATGGCTTTCTTCAACGTTTCCACAAACCATTTATCCGTAGGCGCATTGCCGCTGCCATAAGTTTCAAGCACAATGGCTTCGAGATTTTTTGCAGACAACGTTGCCTCCAGCACTTCCTTTGAAAGCCCGGGATAAACACGGATGAGTGCAACATTCGTATTGAAATTCAGGAATTCGGCTTTCGACTTTCGGCTTTCGATTTTCGATTTTCGAACAGCATCTCTGTTAAAACGAATTTCCGTCCCGGCCTCTGCAAGCACTTCGTAATTCGGCGACTGGAACGCATCGAATTTATTTGATTTGAACTTCTCTGCACGGTTTCCGCGGAAAAGCTGGTTGTTGAAATAGATGCACACTTCCGGAACAACCGTTTCAGATGCTGCAATTTCCACAGTAGTAATTAAATTTCTTTTTGCATCAGTGCGGATTACTCCAAGCGGAAGCTGCGAACCGGTAAGGATAACCGGCTTATTTAAATTCTCAAACATAAAGCTTAATGCTGATGCCGTGTATGCCATGGTATCAGTGCCGTGAAGAATTACAAAGCCATCGTATTTGTGATAATTCTTTTCAATTAAACGTGCAAGGTCAATCCAAAACGACGGCTGAACATTGGAAGAGTCAATCGGTTTCTTTGATGAATGAAAATCAACTTTGCAGTTGAGGTGCTTTAATTCCGGTATCAGCTGCGTGATGGAATTGAAATCAAGCGGCTTCAAAGCATGTGTGCGGTGATCGTGCATCATACCGATGGTGCCGCCTGTGTAGAGGATGAGAATGTGTTTATATTTTACCATGTGTTGAAATCAGATATTGTCATTCCGGAGGAATCTTATTAGAAACTATTTCAAAACTAGCTCATTGATTTTAATTCTACTTTTTGCTTCTGCAAAAAGTAGAGCAAAAAGCAGCCCACGAACGCCAACCGACAATTGGCTTTTCACACAAGCTCCCCTGCAAGGCCGGCCAATTGACGGTTCGCGCCGTTCGTGGACGCCCCGCACGCCACGGTTAATAATATTCAGGAACGAATAGATAATTGTTATTTATTTCCTGTCCAATTTTTTGGAAAATTAATTTGAGATAGCTTTTAGAGAAATGAAGTGGCTCCAACTAATATCCAAATATAATTTTCGAATTCTCCGTCGTTATTCCTGCAACTTCTTCAACAGACATACTTTTTATCTCCGCAATTTTTTCCGCAACTTTCAGGATATAGGCCGGCTGGTTTCTTTTTCCCCGGAACGGAACAGGCGCAAGATAAGGCGCATCTGTTTCAAGGACGATATGCTGCAAGTCAATTTCTGAAACCACTTTATCAAGCCCTGAGTTTTTAAATGTAACCACTCCACCGATGCCAAGATAGAAGCCAAGGCTGATTGCATGTTTTGCCTGGTCGGCATTTCCTGTGAAACAATGGAAGATGCCATATGGTTTTTCTTTTTTCGTTTCAACGAGGATGCTGTAAATTTCTTCAAAAGATTCTCTTGAATGGATGATGACAGGAAGTTTATAGTGATTTGCCAGCTCAACCTGCTTTTTGAAAACTTCTTCCTGCTCTTTCACAAAAGTCTTATCCCAATACAGATCAATTCCTATTTCCCCAACACCTGCAAATTTTCTTTCGCTGAGTTTTTTTTCAACCATTGCCAGCTCTTCTTTCCAGTTTTCTTTTACCGAACAGGGATGAAGACCCATCATGGCAAAACAATTTTCAGGATATTTTTTTTCAAGGTCAAACAAACCCTCTATGGATGTGCTGTCAATATTCGGGAGAAAAAACCGTTGAACACCCTGGCTGATCGCTTCACGGATAAGCAAATCCCGGTCACTTGTGAATTCTTCTGCATAAAGGTGAATGTGCGTGTCAGTGAATATCATCCGGCAAAAGTAATAAGTTTGCAATATGCAATTTTGCAAACAGCAAATTGCCGGGTAAAAAAATTACATTCGTTGGATTAAACCTGGTCTGTGCCTAAATTTCTCATTCTCCGTTTCTCCTCTATCGGTGATATTATTCTCACCACGCCTGTTGTTCGATGTCTTAAGCAACAGGTGAAAGATGCGGAGGTGCATTATGCGACAAAGAAAAATTTTGCTGAGGTAATTGAGCATAATCCCTATATAGACAAAGCTTTTTTCCTGGAAGAAGATTCGGCGGCATTGATTCTTGAGCTTAAAAAGGAAAAGTATGATTATATCATCGACCTTCACCATAACCTTCGCACGCTTTCGATCAAGCTTCGGCTTGGAGTAAAAAGCTTTTCTTTCAATAAGCTCAATTTCGAAAAGTGGCTGATGGTGAATTTTAAAATTGACCGGTTGCCGCGGACACACATCGTTGACCGCTATTTGGAAACAGTAAAGTCATTCGGCGTCATAAATGATGGTAAGGGTTTGGATTATTTTCTTTCACCCGGTGATGAAAATGTTTTGCAGCAACTGCCCGCAACACACCGGAACGGGTATATAGGATTTGTTATTGGTGCAAAGCACAACACTAAAAAATTGCCGTTAGAAAAAATTATTTCTATCTGTAAAAAAATAAATCAACCGGTTGTTCTCCTGGGCGGAAAAGAAGATTTTGAGAAGGGAGAAGTTATAGTTAGTGAAGCACAGTCAGCCGGTAACAGGATTATCTATAATGCCAGCGGAAAATTTTCTCTTAATGAATCCGCTGCTCTTGTAAAACATGCTTCTGCCATTATTACCCACGATACGGGCCTGATGCATATTGCAGCCGCGTTCCAAAAGAAAATTATCAGCGTATGGGGAAATACGATTCCTGAATTCGGAATGTATCCATATTATGGGGCACCAGACGAAATCAGAGGGAGAATTGTAGAGGTTAAACATCTTTCATGCAGACCGTGTACCAAACTTGGTTTTGCAAAATGTCCGAAAGGACATTTTAAATGCATGAAGGAAATCGATGAGGAGAAAATTGTATCGGCTTCTGAGGAAGGATAGATATCTCAATACCGGAAATCAAATGTTGTATCAGGGAAAATATGAACAGGAGTTTTACTCCATGTCTCGATTGCATTCCTGTAACGGATCACGATGTAATAGTTTTTGCCGATGAAAGCAGGCGGCAATGTGATGGAGCTTTCACCATAAATATTTAGCAGCACCTTATTGTTGTATACCGGATCCGCCTGCGGGTTATTATATAGTAATATTGTAATGGTGTCAGCGACAACCGACGTTGAAGGAACTTCGTGATCAATGCCGGGTCTCATAGAATGGGTGTATCGGTCATAAAGCCCCTCAATAAATAAATTAACATGCAGTGAAGCTGAAGTATAGATTGTAAATGCCGGGGAATTACTATTACATCCCTGCACAGATTTTATGAGGACACCGCCTGTAGTTGTACCCGCAGGAACAATAGTATGAATGATTGAATCATTCGAAATTGAAAACGATGCATTTGTGCCGTTAAATTTTACATTGTTGGCAACCGTAAAATCATTTCCTGAAATTGTAACACTGTCTCCCGGTATTCCGCCGGAAGGCAAAAGCTGATTAATTTCCGGCCGCGGATGTACAACCACAATTGCCTGCGAAGAAGCTGAACAACCGCCTGCATTGGTTCCGGTAACAGAATAAGTTCCTGAATTAATAACCTCAGCGGGGCTGATAAACGGGTTCTGTAAACCAGAAATAAAACCTCCCGGACCTGTCCAGGAATAATTCACACCACCGGTAGCATTTAATAACAGGCTGTCGTTTTCACAAACCGGGCTGTTGGAAGAAGCAGTAATTATTGGAAAGGATGAAGCGCCCACGGTAACAGAAATGTTGGTCATACATCCGTCAGATGCTGAAAAAGCCGCGGTATAAGTTCCGGGCAATAAGTTTGAAAGGTTCTGGGTTGCAACTCCATTGTTGATATTGATTTTCCATCCCATATTCTGGTGCACTCCGCACTGATACCACAGCAATGAAGGATGCGAACCGTTGGGCGTAAAAGCAAGCGCGCCTCCCTGCAATTCATTGTTTGTTACTCCGCTGGAAATTTCATTATTGAAATTTGCTCCCACCGAACTGGATGTAATATGAAACGGGTGCCCGGGAAACGTTCCGCTGAATGAATATTGTACTCCTCTTACCAACGTAAGCTCTTTTCCCTGGATTCCATCAAGCACATATCCTCTTGAAAATCCAACACCGTAATAAGGATGCTGCCCTGAAATTTTAGTTGCCGTTCCAACCGTAAAAGTTGGTCCTGCCGTGATGTTAACGGTATCCCAAACAACAGTATACGGAGGTAATCCACCGCTTATGTTTAAAGTAATGCTGCCTGTTCGCTGGCCGCCGCAGCTTGGTGTTGAGGTTGCTGTAACGACCGGTGCCGAACAAACAATTATATTGTCGATGCAAAATGAAGGACGTTGTGCGGAAGTTCCTGCAGAGTCTCTTTGAACCCATCGTAACTGAACAAACGACTGGTTATTACACGCAGCAGGTAAGGTGAATCTTACTCGTATTGCATTCTGCGGAGTTGTTGTAGTTCCTGTCTGTGTAGTTGTGTTGTTTCGATAAATACTTCCTGTTGCGGATGTAAAGGCTCCGACAGAGTTACCCACCCTATACTGGAGTTCAACATTATTGATCCGGTTTTCGGTTCCGTTGTATGGGTTGCGTAAGGTTCCAACATCAAAAGTCACCACGACTCCTGACTGGCCGGTAGTATTTACTGCGAGGCACAACGAAGGATCTGAGGATGTACTGGCAGCAAATCCGATTTTTCCATTGTAGTTAAGAATACTTATTCCTGTAGTCGAAGCATTGCAGGGAGCGGCCAAACCAATGTTGGCGGTAGGCGCTGAAGTCCGGAATGCTGCTGATGATCCGCTTGTGCTTAGTTCCCAGCCCCGCCAGCCATTCGGGAGAGTGAGGCTTCCTGATGCCAGGGTGCTGAAATCTTCAGAGTAGGGCAGTGATTGCGCAGCAGGAAGCGTAGCTTGTCCGAATAAAAATACCGGCGACAGACATAATAATATCAAAATAAGATAAAGGCACTTTTTCATAGTCACGACTTGGGGAATTTCGGGAGTCATCAATAGGTTACGGTTGATAACTCTGAAAGTTTTTTAAAAAGTGCCATTTCATTTCAAAAATCATTTCTATCTTTATCCTGTCATTTTAAAACAATTCAATATGTCAAGTGAAAATACAAGCCCTGTAATGAATATAGAATCATTACAAATGAAGGTAGAAAATCAGCAAAACATGATTAAACAGCTTTCGAATGAGAATGAAGAATTGTATCATCAGTTTAATCATCTCATGATCAGGAATAATAAATTGCTGAAACGTATTGACGACTTACAGGGAATCATTGATGATTTGCATATTCGTATTGAAGAATTGCAGCTTATCAACGGAAACATTCTGAAATTAAATGATAAGATCAGGTCAGGAAACGATAATTCATTTGTCTCAAGCAATGATTTATTAAAATCAAATGATAATAATGACCAGATAAATGATGAGTTAAAGCAAAAAGTCGAGTTTAATAAAGTTTTTTGGGGATGGAAAAAATACCCTGGTCAGGATGCAAGAAATGAACCCAACCTGAGAAAGCAGGCACAGATGCTTCTTCATCTTTATTATCATAAAGCGTTGCGTGCTTCTGACTTATTTGCAAAAACCGGTGTTGGCGGAGTAACGGGTGCTCGTTATGTTGCAACTTTGAAAAAATTCGGGCTTATAAATTACACCGGTGCAAGAAAAAAAGGCCAGTATGAAATGACTCCAAAAGGCAACGATTTTATAACAGCATCAATCAATCAACCTTTGGAAACAGAAACCGCTTTTACTGTTTCAGGCTCATTTAAGCATTCCGGTTTTCCGGCGATTGAACAGCAGGGAATCCCTGTGAAAGAAGCAGTGAAGAAATTTCTTTCTGCTGATTCCGATCATGCTGACCTGTGATCACAGGTTTTTTGTACCATAAATTTCCCTCACTTATTATCTAGTGATTCAATTTGAATCATGTAAGTTTGCATTCCTGTTTTTTCGAAAATGGAAAAAAGAATTCGTTTACGTTTTGCTCCCAGTCCTACCGGTCCGTTGCACATGGGCGGAGTGCGTACTGCTTTGTACAGCTACCTGTTTGCGAAAAAACACAACGGGGATTTTCTCCTGCGTATCGAAGACACCGACCAGAACCGCTTTGTTGCAGGTGCCGAAGAATACATTGTTGAATCATTGAAGTGGTGTGGCATCATTCCAAATGAAGGTGTTGGTTTCGGTGATGGCAAACATGCACCGTATCGCCAGAGTGAGCGCAAGAAATTATACAGGCAGTATGCAGAACAACTCGTTGCATCAGGTCATGCTTATTATGGCTTTGATGCTGCCGAAGACCTGGAAACGCTGAGAAAAAAAGCGGAATCTTCGGGAGGAGCTTTTTTATATAGTGCATCTACAAGAAGCTCGCTGAAAAATTCCCTCACGTTAACGAAAGAAGAAGTTGATCAGAAAATTTCAGCCGGCGAACATTATGTGATCCGTTTAAAGACGCCGGAGAATGAAGAAATAAAATTCACTGACATCATCCGCGGAGAAGTTTTTTTTCATTCATCCATCGTAGATGATAAAGTTTTGCTGAAGAGTGATGGCATGCCAACCTATCATCTTGCTCACATCGTGGATGATTACCTGATGGAGATTACGCATGCCGTTCGTGGTGAGGAATGGTTGCCGTCGGCGCCTGCACATATTTTGATTTATCGCTACCTCGGCTGGGAAAAGCAAATGCCGCAGTATGCGCATCTTCCATTGTTGCTGAAACCCGAAGGTAATGGCAAACTCAGCAAGCGCGATGGCGATCGGCTGGGCTTCCCGGTTTTTCCGCTCGAGTGGAAAGATCCTGCAACAGGAGAAATTTCTTCCGGTTACCGTGAGAAAGGATATTTTCCTGAAGCATTTGTTAACATGCTTGCATTCCTTGGATGGAATCCGGGAACTGAGCAGGAAATTTTTTCAATGGAGGAATTGATACAACAATTTTCTTTCGAACATATCCATAAAGCCGGGGCGCGTTTCGATCCGGAAAAAACAAAATGGTTCAACCAGCAGTACCTGCACAGGAAAAGTGATGAGGAACTGGCGGTGGAATTGAAGAGTCAGGAGGTAAGAGTTAAGAACCAGGAGTTGGAATATTTAGTAAAGGTTTGCGCGCTTGTGAAAGAGAAAGCAACTTTCGTAGGTGATTTTTGGGAGCTGTCTTCCTATCTTTTTATAGCGCCAACTGATTATGATGCGGAAGCGATAAAGAAAAAGTGGAACGACAATTCCGGAAAATTTTTTGAATTGCTTATTGAAAGTTTTAAAAAGGTTGCACCATTTACAAGAACAGAAATTGACCAGGCAATCAAAGACACCGCAACGCTGCTCGGAATAAAGGCCGGCGAAATTATGCAGCTGCTTCGCGTAATGGTGAGCGGGAAAAGCAGCGGCGTGGATTTACTGGGAATGATCGAACTGCTCGGCCGGGATGAAGTAACAGAACGATTGACGAAAGGATTATTGAGTATAAAAGAAAAGATTAGTGTGTAGGTGTAGAAATTTTTAAGTAGGGATCTAAAAATCAGATGCTACTTAAACACTTCAGCACTCCAACACTTAAACACTCAAAGAAAATGTCTGCAGAAAAAGGACCGAATTTTTTAGAAGAGATAGTAGCCGCTGATGTAAAGAGCAAAAAGCATGACGGTCGCGTATTGACCCGCTTTCCGCCGGAGCCGAACGGTTATTTGCATATCGGCCATTCAAAATCCATTTGTCTCAACTTCGGGTTGGCCGAAGAATTCGGCGGCAAAACGAATTTGCGTTTCGATGATACCAATCCTGAGAAGGAAGAAACGGAATATGTTGAAAGTATCAAGGAAGATATTCACTGGCTGGGATTCAACTGGACGAATGAGTTGTATGCATCTGATTATTTTGAACAGCTCTATGGCTTTGCAGTGAAGCTGATAAAAAAAGGACTTGCGTACGTGGATGATTCAACTGCAGAAGAAATCGCCGCAACAAAAGGCACGCCGACAGAACCGGGAAAAGAAAGTCCGTACAGGAACCGGAGCATTGAAGAAAATCTCAGTTTGTTTGAACGCATGCGCAACAGGGAATTTAAAGACGGGGAAAAAGTGTTGCGCGCAAAGATTGACATGACCTCTCCGAATATGCATCTCCGTGATCCGCTGATGTATCGCATCAAGCACACAGAGCATCATCGCACAAAAAACCAGTGGTGCATTTACCCCATGTATGATTTTGCCCACGGCCAGAGTGATTCGATTGAAGAGATTACTCATTCAATCTGTACACTTGAGTTTGAGGTGCATCGCCCGTTGTATGAATGGTTCATTGAAAAGCTTGAAATATTTCCAAGCAGGCAATACGAATTTGCGCGCCTCAACCTGAATTATACAGTGATGAGCAAACGGAAACTATTGCAGCTTGTGAATGAAAAGCACGTAAGCGGATGGGATGATCCGAGAATGCCTACCATCAGCGGCTTCAGGAGAAGAGGATATACACCTGAAAGCATCCGTGATTTTTGTGATCGCGTGGGTATTGCACGAAAGGAAAATGTAATCGATGTCGGCTTGCTTGAATACTGCATCCGTGAAGACCTGAATAAACGCGCTGCAAGGGCCATGGTTGTATTGGATCCGGTAAAAGTGATCATCACCAATTTTCCCGAATCAAAAACTGAAATGCTCACCGGTGAGGTGAATGCGGAAGACAAAGAAAATCCGAAAGTGCGTGAAATCCCTTTCAGCCGTGAACTCTTGATTGAGAAAGAAGATTTTGAAGAAACACCTGAGAAAGGTTTTCACCGGCTTGGCCCGGGTTTGACGGTGCGGTTAAAGCATGCATTTATAATTAAATGTGAATCGTTTGAAAAAAATGCTGACGGAAGCATCAAAGAAATTCATTGTACCTATATCCCTGAAAGCCGCAGCGGCCATGATACAAGCGGCGTCAAAACAAAAGGTGTAATTCACTGGGTGAGTGCGCAGCATGCGATTCCATGCGAGCTGCGTTTGTATGATCGTTTATTCAGAGTTGAAAACCCGCAGGCTGAAGAAGGAGATTTTAAAGATTACATTAATCCTCACAGTCTTGAAATAGTTCCTGCAGCTTTTGGTGAGCCGTCACTTTCATCAGCAAAGCCGGGAGATAAATTCCAGTTTTTGCGCAAAGGATATTCTTTCCAGCACAGTGGGATCCGAAGCTTGGAATTCACGTGACTTGAAGTCGCGGCC
>JADMIO011124113.1_pt1 | contig 77896 bp, 78 predicted proteins | sample 8958161 | NCBI WGS metagenome assembly JADMIO01 (sample SAMN16585339, study PRJNA669376) | soil metagenome | isolation source: Crop rotation soil | place: USA: Cullars Rotation, Alabama | collected 2011
CCGCCATAAGGTAACAACACATTAAAGGTCTTGCCGCCATCTTCACTCACTTCTACCTGGTCATGGATATTATACAAACGGTTTTCATTCTTTGTGTCAACACGTATATCCTGGAAATAGAATGGCCGGTTGGTCACCCATCTTGCTTCGCTGTTGATCAATTCCCATTTTGTTCCTCCATCATCGCTCCTGTATAAACCATTCTTTGTTGCTTCCACCATTGCATATACACGGCGTGAATCATTGGTTGCAAATGCAAGCCCCGTTCTTCCATAATTCCCATCAGGCAAGCCGTCATCCTTCCCCAGTTTTTTCCAGTTCTTACCGCCATCGATAGTAAGATAAAGGCCACTTCCCGGGCCACCACTTTTAAAATCCCATGGGGTGCGCCGGTGTTGCCACATGGAGGCAATAAGGCGATTTGGATTGGATGGATCCATTACAAGGTCGGCACAGCCGGAAGAATCATTTGTATACAGGATCTTACTCCAGGTTTCTCCCCCATCTGTTGTTTTAAAAACACCACGATCAGGATGTGAAGCAAAAGGATTCCCTATTGCCGCAGCATATACCGTATTGGGGTTGACGGGATCAATAATAATGCGATGGATATTCTTTGTTTTTTCAAGCCCCATTCGCTTCCAGGTCTTACCAGCATCCAGAGTTTTGAAAATGCCTTCACCAAGGTTAAGGGAATTCCTTGGATTGCCTTCTCCTGTTCCAACCCAGACAATATTGGGATTTGATTGCTGAATGGCAACTGAGCCGATGTTCTGTGTTGGTTGTTCATCAAACACTGCCGACCATGAATTACCGCTGTTCTCCGTCTTCCACACGCCGCCGGATGCAGAGCCGAGGTAAATGATATTGGGATTATCCCATACCACATCAACGGTTGTTATACGGCCACTCATGCCGGCCGGGCCGATGTTCCGGGGTTTTAAATTTTTAAACTGTTCAAGAGAGATCTTTTGTGCAAGGCTGTTATTATTAAAGAAAATAACAATTAAGCCAAGAGTAAGTAGGTGAAGCTTCCTCATGTTAATAGTTTTGATCGCTCAAGTTGCAAAAAAAAGAGCAGGGCTCAAAACTTAATATATTAACGGTATACTATTAACCGGGATGCTTCTGATAAGCTGTATTATTTCTTATTGTTTTTTTCAAAATCTGCAGCCGCACCCTTGGCTTTTTCAAAATCAAGAATAACGGAATTAATACAATAGCGCAGGCCTGTGGGGGGAGGGCCATCTTCAAAAACATGCCCTAAATGTGCTTTACACCTGCCGCACATTACTTCCGTTCTTTTCATGCCATAGCTGTTATCCGGAGCATAAATAATACTTCCTTTGCTGACCGGCTCAAAAAAACTTGGCCAGCCGCAACTGCTTTCAAACTTACCATTACTGTTAAAGAGAGGATTGCCGCAGGCAGCACAATAATAGGTTCCCACTTCTTTATGGTCCCAGTATTTACCGGTAAAAGCTCTTTCTGTTCCTTTTTCACGGGCAATATGATACACATCTGAAGGAAGCATCTTCTTCCATTCATCATTAGTTACATTTACTTTGCCGGAATCGGTATTGGAGTATATCGGGTTGTCTTTCTTATTAGTTTCCATTTTGCTTGTTTTAGTTTGTTTGTCAGCAGAGCTGGTGCAACCGGCGAAAGCGGCCGTAAGGATCATTATAGTATAAAATAGCGTTCGCATAGCTTCAACAAATTTCGGTATAAATAGTTCTATTATTTACGTAAACGCGATATTTTAAGTTTTTAAACAGATTTTATAACTGTTAATGAATATTTAAAGTCCGTATATTATATTTGCTATCTTCACAAGGATAGTAAGCAATATGTTTAATCTTATTTTATTTGGCCCCCCGGGGAGTGGCAAAGGAACGCAAAGCGAAAAACTGATTGCAAAATATGGGCTAAAACACCTTAGTACCGGCGACCTGCTGCGCTACGAGATCAACCTGCAAACTCCACTGGGCAAAGAGGCACAAAGCTTTATGGACAAGGGTCAGCTGGTGCCCGACGAAGTGGTCATCGGTATGATAAGCTCTGCCCTGGATGCCAATCCCAATGCGAAGGGATTCTTATTTGATGGTTTTCCAAGAACATCTGCCCAGGCAAACGCACTGGACCAATTACTGGAACTAAAAAAAGCGCCCATTGTTGTAATGCTTGCGCTGGATGTGAGTGAAGAAGAATTGATAAAAAGACTTTTAAAACGAGGAGAGACAAGCGGGAGAAGTGATGATAATAATGAGAACGTGATCAGGGCACGTATTGTTGAGTATAAAAACAAGACCGCCATGGTTGCCGATTATTACAGGAAATTTGATAAAGTGGTGATGGTAAAAGGCGAAGGCACCGTCAACGAAATATTTGATCGCCTCAGTGAAGAGATCGACAAAAGAGCATAAAAGTTTAAGAATGAATTTGAGAGCATCTGCCCGCCAGCGGATGCTTTTTTGTTTTACATTGTGAGGCTAAAAACAGATCATGAACCAGGAAAAACTCAACTTCTTGATATCATCCCCCTCCCTGCTTAAAGATCTTACAGCCGATGCAAAAGGAAAATGGGGTAAGATGAATGCCCAGCAAATGGTAGAGCATGTAGCCGCATTTTTTTATGTCTCGGGAGATAAAATAAAATTCGACCTCGTCACACCCGTTGAGCATTTACCGAAATACAAAGAATTTCTTTTAAGTGATAAGGAATTCAGGGAAAACACCAAAGCCCCGCTTAATGTAATAGGAGAAGAACCCCTGCCTTTGCGGTACAATAATATGAACGAAGCAATTGCCGCCTTACAAAGAAGTATCAACGGATTTGTTGAATATTTTAAAGCAGATGCAAACAAAAAGACCCTTCACCCTGTTTTTGGTGAATTGAATTTTGACGAATGGGTATTACTTCATTATAAACACGTGCAGCATCATTTCAAGCAATTCGGTTTGATCTAAATTTGCAGACAAAATTTGTACAATGAAATTAGGGAACTATATAGCAGGCAACTGGGTAACAGGCGAAGGAGATGGACAGGAGCTTTTGAACGCTGTCACAGGCGAGGCCGTGGCAATTGCTACTACCAAAGGAATCGATTTTTCGGCAATGCTCGATCATGGAAGAAGAGTGGGTAATCCTGTATTGCGTAAAATGACATTCCAGGAAAGAGGGAGGATGCTGAAGGCGTTGGCCTTATATCTCACCGAAAGAAAAGAAAAATTTTACGATGTTAGCTATAAAACAGGCGCTACAAGAGCAGATAGCTGGATAGATATTGAAGGTGGTATCGGTAATCTTTTCTCCAACGCATCATTAAGAAGAAGATTACCGGATGAAACATATTGCCTCGACGGCGATCCGATTGGCCTAAGCAAGGGTAATAGTTTTATGGGTCATCATATCATGGTGCCCAAAGAAGGAGTTGCCATACATATCAATGCATTTAATTTTCCTGTGTGGGGAATGCTTGAAAAAATTGCCGTGAACCTGATGGCAGGAATGCCCGCCATTGTAAAGCCGGCAAGTATCACTTCTTATCTCACAGAAGCGGTTGTAAGAGAGATCATCGCTTCTAAAATCTTACCAGAAGGAGCATTACAGCTGATCTGTGGTAGCGCAGGCGACTTATTAGACCATGTAAACAGCCAGGACGTGATCACATTCACAGGTTCTGCATCAACGGGATTAATGCTAAAGTCACAAAAAAGAATATTGACCGAATCTGTCCCTTTCAACATGGAAGCAGACAGTTTGAATTGTATAGTGCTGGGAGAAGATGTAACACCTGAGAATCCGGAGTGGGATATTTTTATCAAAGAAGTGAGAAAAGAAATGACGGTAAAAGCCGGGCAGAAATGCACGGCCATAAGAAGAATATTTGTCCCGCAAAATAAAATGGAAGATGTGTGGAAAGCGATCGCAAAAGAACTGGACAAAACAACGATCGGCAATCCATTGAATGAAAAAGTAAGAATGGGGGCACTGGCGGGGCAATCACAAAAAGAAGAAGTGAAAGCACAGGTTCAAAAATTACTGGCATCTTCTCAAATAATTTATGGAAGCCTTGATAGTGTTAATGTCATTGATGCGGATCCAAACAAGGGCGCCTTTCTTAGCCCGTTGCTGTTGCTGAATAAGCAGCCATTCAAATCTTCTGAAACACATGAAGTGGAAGCTTTTGGCCCTGTAAGCACGATCATGCCTTACAAAAACATGGATGAGGCAATTGAACTAAGTAAAAAAGGTAAGGGCTCATTGGTATCATCCATCGTTACGGCCAATGAAAAGATCGCAAGACAATATGTAATTGCGGCTGCTACGCATCATGGAAGAATACTGGTATTAAATAATGACTGTGCAAAAGAAAGTACCGGGCATGGATCGCCATTACCGATGCTGGTGCATGGAGGACCAGGCAGGGCGGGCGGTGGAGAAGAAATGGGGGGATTGCGGGGAGTGAAGCATTACCTGCAAAGAACAGCCATACAGGGATCACCAACCATGCTGACGGCAATTACGAATGTCTATCAACCTAACGCAAAAGGAAAGACCGGGGGTATTCACCCGTTTAAAAAATATTTTGAGGAGCTAAACATCGGCGACCAGATCATCACCGAAAAAAGGTTGATCACTTCAGAAGATATCGACCGGTTTGCCGACCTGAGCGGCGATCATTTTTATGCGCATATTAAAACAACCGATTTTAACGGCACCATGTTCGAACAACAGGTTGCCCATGGATATTTTATCATGAGTGCAGCTGCGGGATTGTTCGTTGACAGCTATGAAAAGAATCCCGTGCTTTTGAATTATGGTATTGATGAACTAAGATTTACAAAACCCGTTTACCCGGGTGCAGAGATCTTTATACGATTCACCTGCAAAGAAAAAGTGGAACAGGAATTGAAAGAGCCTAACCCGGATATTAAAATGGCAAAAGGATCAGATATCCCAAGGGGCATCGTAAGGTGGTATGTAGAGATGCTTGATACCACTGAAGATCCAATAGTAGGTGTTGCCACCATTTTAACAATGGTAGCAAAAAAGAATAATTAAATTTATAGACAAAATAATTTTTTATGAATAGCGAGGCATATGTAAGTTCCCATATAGAACATGGCATCAACACGATCGAATTTTTTCACCCGCAAAGCAACAGCCTGCCCGGTAAGATACTGGAAGACCTGGCAAAAGAAATTCATTTCGCCGGCACACATGATGAAACAAAAGTGATCATCCTGAGAAGTGGCGGCGACAGAACATTTTGTTCGGGCGCAAGTTTTGACGAACTGGTATCAATTAAAACACCAGCAGAAGGGTTGAAGTTTTTCATGGGCTTTGCCAATGTCATCAATGCCATGCGCAGGTGCCCCAAGCTGATCATCGGCAGGATACAGGGAAAATGTGTAGGCGGTGGTGTAGGCCTGGTGAGTGCAGTGGATTATGCAATAGCAACAAATAAAGCAGACATAAAACTAAGTGAACTTGCAATTGGTATCGGGCCATTTGTTGTGGGTCCCGCCGTTGAAAGAAAGATCGGAACGGCAGCATTCAGCGCTTTAGCGATAGACGCTTCTACCTGGCGCAACTGTGAATGGGCAAGAAAAAAAGGCCTTTTTGCTGAAATGCATGAAAGTATCGAAAGCCTTGATGAATCTGTTTATCGTTTGGCAGATACATTGGCTCATTCCAATCCCCACGCAATGGCTGAAATGAAAAAGATATTCTGGAAAGGGACAGAGCACTGGGATGAATTACTGAAAGAAAGAGCAGCCATCAGCGGAAAACTTGTGCTGAGTGATTTCACAAAGAACGCAATCCATAAGTTTAAAGCCAAAGTATAAAAAAGAGGAAGGAGATAAAACACTTCCTTCCTCTCTTTAATTATCCTGCTATTTACAGGTCTTCATAAACATATAAGGGATCGATCATAGAACCCGGAGGCATTTCCAGTACGGGCTTCAATATCCCATCTTTCAATCCATATACCCAACCATGTAAATACGGGCCATTCTTCGTTTTCCATGCACGCTGAATGATGGACGTTTGTGCAAGATGCGTTACCTGCTCTATTACGTTTAGCTCTACCAGTCTGTCAGTTCTTGATTCTTCATCTTTTATATCGTTGAGCTCTTTTTGATAAATATGGTAAACGTCCTTTATGTTACGCAGCCACATATTTAAAACCGGCTTAAAATCCTGGTTACTCATGGCAGCTTTGATACCACCACAGCCATAGTGTCCGCATACGATCACGTGCTTCACCATTAAATAATTAACGGCATAATCCAGTACGCTCAGAAGATTTACATCGGTATGAACGACCATGTTAGCAATATTGCGGTGCACAAAGATCTCACCGGGTTGTGTTCCGGTTATTTTATCTGCGGGAACCCGGCTGTCACTGCAGCCGATCCATAAAAAATCGGGAGTTTGAATAGCAGAAAGACGGTTAAAGAATTCCGGGTCTTCATGGGTCTTTTCTTTTGCCCAGGCTTTGTTTTCCAATAATAATTTTTCGTATGGTGTCATAACAAAACAGGTTTAATGGTTTTTGATTCGCTGAATAAACTGTGTTCAGATTTATACAGGCTTCTCTTAAGGTCGACTCTTATGTTTTTAAGATGCGCATGCAGCATAAAATTATTTATTTCTTCAATCACATCCTTGTCAATAAAATCTGCCCTTGTTGTGTCGATCATTACATTAGCGCCTTCCGGAATATCCTCCAGTTTTTTCTTGATGATGGGTTTGTTCAAAAAAGATACGTCTTTTCGAAGCCTGAATAAAAATTTATTATCATCATGCACGATAAAGACCGCTGACCTGAAATTGCTTCTTACCAGGTAAAATAACCCAACCACGATGCCGATAATGATCCCTTTCAAAAGATCGGTCATTAATATTGATGCGATAGTGATCACAAAAGGCATGAACTGGTCCCAACCCTTCTGAAAAAACTCTTTGAACAAAGGCAGCTTCACCAGCTTATACCCGGTAAAAATAAGGATAGCCGCTAATGCAGCCAGTGGAATTTTGTTTAAAATGACCGGGAAGAAGAATACGCAGGCGAACATCAGCATACCGTGAAAGATCGCTGATAATTTTGTTTTGGCACCTGCAGTTATGTTGGCAGAGGATCTTACCACGACAGATGTAAGCGGGATGCCACCCAACAAACCACTTACAATATTGCCTATGCCCTGCGCTTTTAATTCCCTGTTGGGAGGAGAGACTCTTTTTAACGGATCAAGCTTGTCTGCTGCTTCTATACCCAGCAAAGTTTCAAGGCTTGCCACTATAGCAAGTGTAACCCCGGTTATCCAAACATCGGGATTATTCAAATGACTGATGTCAGGAAAACTAAAAAATGAAAGGAATTCATCAACATTCCCGGGCACCGGTAAGGAAACCAGGTGTTTTGTTTCCAGTGAGAAACCCGGGTTATATAAGTTGAACCATTCATTGATACCTATGCCGGCCAGGACCACCAATAACGGAGCAGGGATCAGCTGCAGGTATTTCTTTGATTGAATAAATGGTTGTGACCAGATCATTAATAACAATAAAGAAATGATGCCTATCAGTAATGCGGAAGGAGTGATATAATTAAAAGCGCTCCATATACCTGAAAAAGTATTTTCGCTGTTGGACTGGATAAAGCTTTCGTCGCCGGCAAAATCTGCATCATAACCCACGAGGTGAGGAAACTGTTTTAATATCAATATCAGCCCGATGGCAGCCAGCATTCCCTTAATTACTGAATTGGGAATATAATCTCCGATGATACCGGCTTTTAAAAACCCTAAGATCAGTTGCAACACACCGGCAATTACAACCGCTAACAGGAATGCTTCAAAAACCTGCAGCTTTAGTATAGCTGCTGCAACGATCACCGTCAACCCCGCAGCAGGCCCGCTGATGCTGAGCTGGGAGCCGCTTAGTAACCCTATGACTATTCCCCCAACAATACCAGCAATGATGCCGGAGAACAATGGCGCTCCTGAACCCAGGGCAATGCCCAGGCAAAGTGGTATCGCAACCAGCAGCACCACAATGGAGGCAGATATATCTGCTCCTATATTTTTAAAATAATGTTTCATAAATAAATTTTAGCCAGGCATAGCCATACATCTATACCTGCGGATACATGAATAAATAGCACAGAGACTGCGCTGTAGCTTAAAAAAAGAAATAAGGGATCAGCCTTTGTTGGGAGGAGGCGTTAAGATTTCGGCGGTATAAAAAGAAGGGATTGTTTCGTCGAAGTGAAATACCCTTTTTGTATTCGTAATATCAAACTGAAGGGCCAGTTTGTGTGCATTGATCAGGGAGTGATAATCTTCGTCAAAAGCCTTTATATTTTTTGACGCAGCCTTTCCTGTTGCCACCAGTTCTTCCACCAGCGGGTTATCATTAAAAAAATACTGCATAGCCTGCTTTATCGGTAAAAGCTGAAGCGCTAATACCAGAATAAAAAGGACAGCGGTAATTTTTTTTGTTTTCATTTCCGCGGCAAAGATATTTTTATGAAGGCAAGGGAACAAATATTAAAGAAGAAGATCTGTTTTATGACAATCAATTGACAGGATCTATATATTCAATCCGCCACAGGCGCTGATCACCTGTCCTGTAAGATAGCTGCCCATGCCGCTGGCCAGGAATAGCGCTACGTTGGCGATATCTTCAGCGCTGGCAAACCTACCCAACGGAATATCTGCCTTATATTTTTCTGCACCTTCACCATCCTTCAGGTAATGCGTCATATCTGTTTCAACAAAACCCGGTGCAATGGCATTGCACCTAATATTGCGGCTGCCGAGTTCTTTAGCAATACTTTTTGTAAAACCAATAATGCCTGCCTTGCTTGCTGCATAACTGCTTTGTCCCCCATTTCCCATTTCGCCAATAACACTACTCATATTAATGATGCTTCCGTTCTTTGCTTTCATCATTGGCCGTATCACCTGTTTCGTCATATTGAAAACACTTTTCAGGTTGATCTGCATTACCTCATCCCATTGTTCAGGGGTCATGCGCAATAACAGGTTGTCTTTCGATATGCCTGCGTTGTTCACGCATATATCAACCGTTCCAAATCCTTTGATCACATCATTCACGAAAGATTCACATGCAGCATAATCACCGGCATTACTTTGGTAAGCTTTCGCCTTCACACCCATACCTGCCAGCTTTTCTTCCAAGGTCTTTGCCTTGCCCGTACTGCCATCACTTATGTAAGTAAAGGCAATATTGGCTCCATGCTCTGCAAATTTGATTGCAATAGCTTCACCAATACCACGGGCGGCGCCGGTAATGATCGCTGTTTTTCCTTCTAATAATTTCATAGATTAATTTTTATTCTTGCCTGCGGGATAAAAGGTAATTACAAAAGTAAATAAATCATCTTCATTAAGCCGATCCTGCAAATTATATTTTTAAAGCAGCTGTATAGTTATGAAAAACAAAATGAATTTATAAATATATTGAATGAAGATCGCCAGAACGAATGTAAAAGCCATTGAATATACAATACTGAGCCACCATCTAAAACCAAAGAATCTTTTTGCTGCAATGAACAGGAAAAAAGCAAAAAGGCCGAGATTTATAAGCAAAATATACACATCGCTCACCTCTGTAATGGAAGGGAAGATCTTATAAAAGAGTTTGAATAACAAAGGAAATATAAGAAATCCCCAAAGGATAAAAAATGAATTGGCTTCAATACTAAAAACAAAATGATCGTAGAAGAATCTTCTTTTCTTAAAACCTGCTATCCAGGAAAAAATGGCCATGACGGGGATGATAAGGAATAACAAGAACTTTGATAACTTTTCCGAAGCATGCCTGAAAGCTTCACCAAACTCCGCATCGGTCCAATGCCTAGCCTGGATGATGTCGAGTGCTTTACGCAATGCGTACTTACCATAGAGAGGATGCCTTACATGATAATAGGGGGCTTCATTTAAACCATCAAAAACCGGGAACAAGAGGTAAAGGACCACCAGCAACAGGAAAAAAGCAAGGGGCTTAAAATATTTCTTGCGCACACCGGCACAATAATCAAGCGAAAACTTACCGGGGTATTTAAAGAGCGTAATGACAGTAGTAAAAAATGTGCCTTCAAAATGAGTTACAAAATGAACTCCTTCAGATAATAAATGTAAAACAGACTTATCTTTTTCAATGAAAACCTTTTCGCCGCAGTTATTGCAAAAATTCCCGCTAAAATTATTTCCGCAGTTGTTACAGGTTACCCCTTCGGCCATTTATCGATTTTGTTTTAATATTTCTTCCAGTATCGTCCTTTCATTACTTAGCCTTGGTACTTTATGTTGTCCGCCTAACCTTCCTTTGCTTCTCAGCCAATCCCTGAATGTTCCTTTTGGCATCATGTGAACGATGGGCTGGCGCAATGCGATGTTCTTATGCCGCTTAGCTTCATAGTCACTGTTAATATTCTTCAGGCTGTTGTCGAGATGGGTAACAAAACTATCGAAGTCGTCAGGCTCTCTTTCAAATTCGATCAGCCATTCATGGGCCCCGTTACTATTATCGCTGAAATAAACAGGGGCTGCAGTATAATCATTCACAATGGCATTGGTCTCTTCAGCAGCAATAGCAATGGCCTTATCTGTATTATCAACGATCACCTCCTCTCCAAATGCATTCATGTAATGTTTGAGCCTTCCGCTCACTTTAATATTGTATGGATTCAGGGAAGAGAACTGGATGGTATCCCCGATCAGGTATCGCCATAAACCACCTGTTGTACTTATTACCAGTGCATAATTCTTACCGATCTCCACGTCTTTCAACCCAATGGTTTGAGGATTGTCTTTTCCGTATTCTTCCACCGGCATGAATTCATAGAAAATACCATGTTCTGTGAACAACAATAACCCATCGTCATCAGGACTCTGCTGCCCGGCAATAAAACCTTCGCTGGCATTATATATTTCCAGGTAATTTATCTGACCCCCGATTATCTTATTGAACTGCTCTTTATAGGGAACAAAAGAAACACCGCCATTGATGTAAAGCTCAAGGTTAGGCCACACTTCTTTAATAGTTGACTTCCCCTTTATTTCCAAAATGCGTTTTAGCAAAAGCAATGTCCATGTAGGAACGCCTGCCAGCGATGTCACGTTTTCATTTGCTGTTACCTGGGCCAGCTTTTCGATCTTGCTTTCCCAGTCATCAAGCAGGGCCACGCTTAACTCCGGAGTACGTATCCATTGACCCCAGAAAGGGGAGTTTTGCATCAGCACGGCACTGAGGTCGCCATACTGTATCTCATCATTCACTTTACTGATCTGGTGAGAACCGCCTACCACCAACCCTTTACCGGTGAGCAGGTCGCTTGAGGGAAAGTTTTTGTAATAATTGCTGAGCAGGTCCTTGCTTGCCTGGTAATGATTATCATGCAGGCTTTCTTCGCTGATAGGAATGAATTTACTCTTGTCAGAAGTTGTGCCCGAAGATTTTGCGAACCATGTTACCGGGGTGTTCCATAATATATTTTCTTCACCGTTCATCATGCGCATGATATAGGGCTTTATATCATCGTACTCATGTATGGGAACATTCTTTTTGAACTCTCTTACGGTAAAAAGCTTTTCGAAATGATATTTCTTACCGAATTCGGTGTATTGTGCAGCGGTGACCAAATGCTGTAAAACCTCTCTTTGTGCAGCTGCAGGATTGCTGCTCCAGTTCTCTATGCGCCATAAACGCATACGGGCCAGCTTGGATATGGCGGGTGATAGAAGCTTCATTTCTCTCTCAAGATAGATAATTTATCGTGCAGCTTCATCATGTAAATAATCCTTACGTTTTAATTCAAAGTTCCTGCCCAGGTATAAGCGGCGAACCTGTTCGTCACCGGCTAATTCTTCGGCAGTTCCATGTGTAAAGATTTTACCATCTATAAGCAGGTAAGCCCTGTCGCAGATGGATAATGTTTCGTTCACATTGTGATCGGTAATTAAAATCCCGATGTTCCTGAATTTAAGTTTGGCAACGATAGCCTGTATATCTTCAACGGCAATGGGATCTACTCCGGCAAAAGGCTCATCCAGTAAAATGAATTTGGGATCAACGGCAAGCGCCCTTGCGATCTCTGTCCTCCTGCGCTCCCCGCCGCTAAGGGTATCTCCATTGTTCTTCCTTACTTTCTGCAAATTGAATTCATCAAGAAGGCCCTCCAGTTTTTCCTTTTGTTGCTGCTTGTTCAGCCTGGTCATTTCCAGCACAGCGGATATATTATCCTGCACACTTAATTTCCTGAATACACTTGCTTCCTGCGGCAGGTAACCAATACCCATCTTTGCCCTTTTGTACATGGGTAGTTTGGTAATATTGAGATCATTTAAGAATACCTCTCCTTCATCGGGCTTTATCAGGCCTACTACCTGGTAAAAAGAAGTTGTCTTACCGGCACCGTTAGGTCCCAGTAAACCAACGATCTCTCCCTGTTTTACGTTGAAAGAAACCTTATTCACTACTGTACGGCTTCCATAAACTTTTACAAGGTCCCTTGTTTGAATGGTCAGGCTCAAATGATTGCGTTTCTTACAAAAATAACATAAACGGGCAAAAGCAAGCCCCTGCTTTTGTATTTAACAGCAGTTTAATAGCGATCGACAAGAATTTTTTGGTTATTTTTACGGAACACATAATTACTACAAATGAGAATCAGGGTTCTTTCTGCCAGGCTTATTTTATTAATAATTATTGCCGCGGCATTTGCTTCCTGCCAGAAAGAAGTAGATGGAACACTGCTTCCGGGTTTTACGCCTCCCGGCGATCAGAAACCTAAACTGGGTACAAAATGGGTGTACCAGTATTTCAGCTATTATACATCAGGCGCACTGAGGGAAAGCTATAAAAAGACTTATACAGCGAGCCTCCAAGAAACCTTTGGCGGTAAAAACTTTTTGCGGATCACTGATACTACCGGCGCAATCATTTATTACCTGGCTGACAGTTCAGGTTGCCTGAACCAATATACCAATAGTAATTCCTACCTGTTCTTTAAATACCCGGGTACAACAGGGGATACATATAGCACCTATAATGCAGGCGGCCCGGAGAGTTTTTCCGTGAAGACATTAGAGGACAGCGTGGTTACCGGCCTGGGTAATATTGCCGCTACCTATTATGAGGGATATGTGGGAACAATGCTTACAGATAAATTCTGGTATAACGATAAGCAATGGATCATCCAGCAATACCTGTACAAAAAACCCCCGTTGGGAGCTCCTTATAAATACAGCTGGCTGATCCTTCAGAAAATTACTTACTGATATACTCCATACCTGCAGTTTGATAATGTTTGCGAGCTTACCTATGTTTGCAGTTTATTTAAAAGATGAAAGTAACAGATCACATCACCCAGGCAAAAAGCACCTTAATATCTTTTGAGATCTTACCTCCACTGAAAGGAAAGGGCATACATTCTTTATACCAGCATCTCGATCCGTTAATGGAGTATAAACCCGCTTACATCAATGTGACCTATCACAGGAGCGAACACGTGTTTAAAAAAAATGCTGATGGCAGTTTTCAAAAGGTCATCATACGCAAGCGGCCGGGTACAGAAAGTATCTGTGCGTCCATCATGAATAAATACAGCGTGGATACCGTACCGCACCTGATATGCGGGGGGTTTGGTATCAATGAAACCGAGGACGCCCTTATCAACCTGCATTACCTTGGTATCGATAATGTACTTGTACTTCGTGGCGACGCTGCAAAAAATGAGAATGCCTTTCTTCCTGAACCAGGCGGACACAAATATGCGAGCGAATTGTTGAAGCAGGTGGTAGACCTGAATTCGGGCATTTACCTGGAGGAAGACCTTAAGAATACAAGTAAAACGAAATTCTGTATCGGAGTTGCCGGCTACCCGGAAAAACACTTTGAAGCGCCAAATATGGAAAGCGACCTTCATTATTTGAAGCTCAAGGTGGATATGGGGGCAGAGTATATCGTGACGCAAATGTTCTTTGACAATGAGAAATTTTATGCATTCGTGAAAGCCTGCCGTGATTTCGGGATCAATGTACCTATTATACCAGGGTTAAAACCCATCTATAGCCTGAATCAACTCACATCGCTTCCCAAGATATTTCATATCGATATACCCGCAGAACTCAGTAAAGAGATCATAAAATGTGATACTCCCGAAGCCATAGAACAGGTAGGTACTGAATGGCTGTTGTATCAATCCAGGGAACTGAAGAAATTCGGGGTACCGATATTGCATTATTACACACTTGGCCGGCCGCACATGGTAGGCAATGTTGTTAAGCAACTTCTATAAATGAAAAAACCTCCCGCATCAGGAGGTTTTTTAGTTTTCATTGTGTGGTTTATAATTTTCCAATAGGAATACCTACAGATATACTGGCTGTACGGTATTTGTTTTTATCATTCGCCTCATTATTACTTTCTGTTGAATTGATCTTGGTAAGTCCAAGGCCGAAGTTCGCTCTGAGTATAAGATGGCTGAATTCGATGCCACCGCCAACATTCAGGCCGATATCAAAGCGCTTTAATTTATTATAAGCAGCATCTTCCTGTTGGGATGTAAAAGGATCATCATTGCTGAACTGGATGCTGCTGCTTGATGTTGACATCAGCGGGCCAATCTTTGATTCACTGGATGATTTTCCGGCAATACCCATTGCTGCATAAGGGCCGGCGTGAAAAAATACCCCAGACTCTTTTGAGATTGGAATTTTAACCACGGCATTCAAAGGCACTTCAATGTAAATAGGATTGAACTTTGATTTTACATAATCATTGCCGCCATTAAAATATGTTTCTGCTTTTGATCCTTTTCCTGTGACCAATACACCGGATTCAAGATCAAAAGTAGAAGACAATCCGAACCGGGTCATGATGCCCGCATTAAAAGAAGGAAGGATATTGTTTTTTTCTGTCTGCCCGTCATTTGTTTTTGAGATGTTTGCTAAGTTCAATCCGCCCTGGATATAAACCTGTGCTTTCGAGGTAAATGCTGTTGTTGCTGTAAGAGCCAATGCGATCAATAAGTTTTTCATATTTTGATTTTAAGTGATACAATATCAGCTACGCTTGTTCAATATCGGCAGCTGATCTTTTCCTGCACCCTTAAAATCAAAAAGCCTGCCAATGGATATACCGGCAGGCTTTTTTCAACTAAAATGACTTTATTTAAGCAAGGACTGGAACACCGCTTCATTGATCTTCACGGGGTATTTTTTCCTCAGCTCGTTGATCCATTTTTCTTCCAGTATATTTTGATAATCATTAATTACAAGGCCTTTTGCCTCATCAAAACTGCGCTGTATGTTAGCGTCGTATAGCTTTAATACTTTAGCAAAACCCGCTGTGCCATCCTGCGCATTCACGGCTATGTCGGTAACCGCACCCGCAGATAGTTTTGAATCCATCTTTAAGGGAAGCTGTGAAAGTTCAAACCTTCCTGAATCTGCCTGTATGGTATTATTTGCTTCTTCAACGATCTTTCTCCAGTCTTTACCACCCAGTAAAGAAGCCTTAGCAGCATCCGCAACGGTTTTGTTGGAACAGTTGAAAAGGATCATATTGGCGCTGGGAGACCATAAATATTTTCCTTTATTCTCATTGTAATATTTCACAAGGCCTACCGTGTCATTGGATGCATTTCCCCAGACATTGCGTTCCATTATCTCAAATAATACATTCCCTTCTTTGAACTCCTGCATCTGGTAACGAAACTCCTGGTTGAATTCTTCCAGGTGTTTTTTATAATAATCCAGTGTTGCAGAAGAAATGAATTTCTCTGTAAGTGCAGCATTGTTCTCTCCCTGGTAAAGTTCGGGGTTGCCCTTATAATTTCGGATAAAATCAAGCCAGTCCCTACCTGTCACCTTTGATTTTGAAAAGGTATAGATGGTCTTGCTGCTTATGGGATAAATATCTGTTCCCTGTGATGGATTTGCAATAACGCTATCGGCATAACGGTACATATCTGCATCAGTAACAGCTCCCGTTTTCTTAAAACCAACCTGCTTGCTGACCTCCCTTACAAAAATGTCTTTGGAGCCATTTACCCTGGCATCCTGTTGTACTTTTTGCTTCAGATCGAAAAGGAATGCATTGTCATTCCTGTCAGATGAAATGGGTGTTTGTCCCAGGCGTTTAACAATATGATAGCCGTATGGCGTTAAGAAAGGCTTGCTTATCTCACCGTCACGGGTCAGTTTAAAAACTTCTTTTTCAAAAGGAAGATCAAATTTTCCTGTACCGAATTCGGGCATTTCACCACCATTGACATAGGTCAGCTTATCATCACTGAATTGCCTGGCAAGTGTTGTGAAATCTGCCCCCTTTTGCAATAACTGGTAAATGGAATCTGCTTTTTTCTCAAGCTGTTTCATTGCTTCGGGGCTCATGTCCGGCGGAGTTGCCATCAGGATCTGGGCGATCCTCCATTTGCCTGCAGCTTTTCTTTCTTCAACTACTTTGAATACGTGCCAACCGTTTTTTGTGCGATAAGGCTTGCTTACCTGTCCCGGGCGTAACCCGTAAACTATATTCTCATATTCATAAGGAAGGGTGAAAGCTGTCACATAGCCAAGGTCTGAATACCTTGCTTTGCTGGCCTGCTCTGCGCCGATCATTTTATCATATTCTGTTTTGCCACTGTTTAATGAGGCATATAAAGCAGTTGCGGATTTATTTGCTTTCTCCACCGCATCGGCATTCTGGGAAGTATCTGCAGGAACAAAAAAGTGAAGCACGTGTACATCTTTCTGGCTGCGGTTAAAGGCCTCGGTTAAAAGATCGTTCATCGCCTTCTCGTTGTTCAGGTAGCTTTCTTCTATCTGTGTGCGGAAACTCTGCAGGTCATATTGAAGTTGCGGCAGGGTATCAAGTTTCAATTCCAGCGCCGCTGACACTTTTAATTTAAATTTTGTATAGAGATCGAGGTATTCTCTCAATGCCTTTTCCTTATCTGTAACAGGCGTCTTGTTCTTATTATAGGCCCTTAGGAATTCTTCTTTATCAACAGCGTTATTGCCATACGTGAATAAGGTTTGCGAAAAGATAGCAGAAGTACTACATGCAAATGCAATCAACAAAGCAATTTTTTTCATCAGTAGTTGTATTTTAATTCGTAGGGGTTTTCCATTTTACCTCAAGCAGGTCATTCAGCTGTTGCCAGGTAAGTTTCTTACCAATGATATGCTTGTCCTTATCGAGCAAATATAGAGTAGGAGTAAGTGTAACATCATATAACTGCCGGAAGTTGGGCCGCTGTGCTGTAACATCGGCAGTTTCCATTTCTTTGGTCTGGTACACATTTGTCCAGTCGGAGATATTGTGTGTTTTTATAAATTCCAGCCAGTCAGGCTTGCTGTTTTGTTTTCCGTCAGGTGTTAAAACCGCATAGATTTTTACACCATGGTTTTTCCAGCTGGCACGGTAAATAGAATCCAGTCTTGGTATCTCTTCTTTACAATGCCCGCAATTAGGATCCCAGAAAGCAAGGATCGTATAGTCTGCCTTAAGATCATAAAGTGGTGAAGGTTTGTCAGACACATCCAGCAGTTCCAGGTTAGCACCCTTATCACCGATGAGGTTTGCCATCAGCATATAGGCCCTGCGGCTGATCGCTTCCATTTGTGTTTCATTAAGCCATTTGGTTAATCCTTTACTATGGTATTTTTCAAAAAGGTGAACGAAAACAGCATCCTGTCCCATATACTTCGGATTGATGTATTCATCCGTAAGCCAGTTCAGCAAGAACTTATACATCTCAGGTGCGGTTCTCGCCAGCAATAATTTATAATCAACATCTTTTATGATGCTGTCAGGCGCCGGTGAAATAATTTCCCGGTAATACCTTTCGAGTTTCTTTAAAAAGAAAGGTGTGCGGATGACCCTGTCGTCCATAAAACTTATTCCATCCCAGTAGTGATTTTTATATTCCTGGTAATTATCGATGCTGTCCTGTCTGGTCACCGGGATCTTTGAAGGAACCGCCGGCTCTCTCATCGCATTCAGCAGCACAGCCATCATGGAAGTTGGATGAGTTTTAATGAGGTCTGCCCGGTAATCGTTCATCTGCTTATTGTAAGTATTGTAATTTTTTTCATGAAGCAATGAGTCGGTCTTTGTTGTTGACATCATATAAGCAGTACGCTCCTGGTTCATCAGTTTACCTTTTGCGGCGGCAAATTTCTGGTACTGATCGTATAAAATATTTTCTTTCGAACCTTTTACTACAGTTTTATTGATAAGGTCAGTAGTATCTGCAGTTACAGAGATCACCTGTTCTTTGTCAACCAGGAACTCTGTCCTCAATTTCTTCCCTGGAAAAAAAATGACGTAAATGCCCGGAGGCAGTTTCGGGGCGCCTTTAAATACTGCTGTCCCCTTGTTGCTGAAAGCAGCAGAGTCGGCAACATTAAAATTGGTGCCCATATAATAAGTGAGGTAGGCGATACCACTTTTATAGTTGGGGGACTGGAGGGTAACCTGGTATCCCTGCGTGAACCCGGTCTTAAAAATGATGAGCGCTAAAAGAAATAAAGTATATTTTTTCATTGTTTCAAGGATAGCAAATGTATTTAAAATCGTTGGTAATTGCGCATTTGGCCGTTAAACCCAAGTGTAACAATTACAAATCGTTAACAAAACAATATTGATGATTTAAACGGTAATTTTGCTGCCGTGAGGAAAAAAAACAAAAAACCTATACTGGAGAACTTATCCGTCACCGATTATGCCGCAGAAGGCAAGGCGCTGGCAAAAAAGGATGGAAAGGTCATCTTTATTTCAGGGGCCGTGCCGGGAGACCAGGCAGATGTATTGATCACAAAGAATAAGAAGGATTGGGCGGAAGGAAGGGCAATACAAATAAGAGAATATTCAAAAGAGAGAGTTACACCCTTCTGCCGGCATTTTGGCATTTGCGGAGGCTGTAAATGGCAAATGCTCCCCTATGCAAAACAGCTACAATACAAGCAGCAGGAAGCAATACAGAATCTCAGGCGTATCGGGAAGATCGAAGCAGCAGAATTGCTTCCGATCGTTGGGGCTGATGATACGGTACATTACCGGAATAAACTGGAATTTACTTTCAGTAATAAACGATACCTCGAAAACCATGAAATAAACCAGGAGGGAATTGTTCCGCAACAGGATGCAGTGGGATTTCATGCACCTGGTATATTTGACAAAGTGATAGACATACAGGAATGTTTCCTGATGGATGATGTGAACAACAGGATCAGGAATACCATACGGGCATTTGCTTTGGAAAATGACTTTTCCTTTTATGATATAAGGAAGCACACGGGCTGGCTGCGGAATATCATCATACGGCTATGCACTACAGGCGAACTGATGGTGAATATCTGCCTGAACTATGATGCCGAAGAAGACAGGAAAAAACTTTTTGATCATCTTTTGAAAGAAGTGCCCTCCATCACCACGCTGCTGTACACAATCAACCCGAAATGGAATGACAGTATTCATGACCTTGAACCGAAGGTTTATTTTGGGAAAGGCTATGCCATTGAAAAACTTTCAACCGGTAAACGAGAACTACAATTCAAGATATCTCCCCAGTCCTTTTTTCAAACCAATACAAAACAAGCCGAAAAATTATACAGCATTGCAAGCGATTTTGCAGGGCTTACCGGCAACGAGATCGTTTATGATCTGTATTGTGGTACCGGAAGCATTGGCATTTTTGTAAGCGACCTTGCCAAAAAAATAATCGGAGTGGAAGTGATAGAAAGAGCCATTGCGGATGCAAAAGAGAACGCAGCGCTGAACAATATCACCAACACCAGCTTTTTTGCAGGCGATGTGATCAATATCTGCAATGATGAATTCTTTGCAGTGAATGGAAGGCCTGATGTGGTGATCACGGATCCACCAAGGGCGGGAATGCATGAAAAATTGATTGTCAAACTCCTGGAGATAGCAGCGCCGAAGATCGTATATGTGAGCTGTAACACTGCAACACAGGCCAGGGATATCGCCCTGCTGGCTGAAAAATATTCCGTAGAGAAGATACAGCCCGTGGATATGTTCCCGCATACTCACCACATTGAATGCGTTGCACTGCTCAAGCTGAAATAAGGATTTAACCATTAAATTTGTACAATGTCATACAACAGGTACGGAAATAGTTTTACAAGATCAAACTCGGTTGTTGTAAACCTGATCATCATTAATGTGTTAATATGGATAGCACAACTTTTTTTTGACAGGGCAGACGGATATTCAGGAGCGCTTTCCAATAAGATTGCATTGTTCCCTTATGACAGCGGATTTTTCAAGCCCTACCAGCTCGTAACCTACATGTTTGCACACGCTTCTTATGATCAGCAGAATAACATTGTCTTTTTTCATATCCTTTTCAACATGTATTCTCTTTGGTTGTTCGGGAATATGCTGGAAAGAGCTTGGGGGCCTAAAAGATTTCTGATCTTCTACCTGATTTGCGGACTCGGCGCAGGTGTTACCCAATTATTCCTGTCCGACTATGCTTCTGTGGGCGCTTCCGGTGCCATCATGGGGCTCATGGCCGCCTTCGCTTATTTGTTTCCCAATACGCAATTCTTTATCATTCCCTTTCCTTTTCCCATCAAAGCAAAATACCTTGTTCTTATCTATGCAGGAATAGACCTGTTCGGCGGAATGCACCCCGGCAAAGCGGATAATATTGCACACTTTGCCCACCTCGGAGGATTGGTGGTCGGCTTTATTGTTGTTATGATCTGGAACAAGACCAATAAGAAAACTTTCTATTAACAGTGACATCAAGTTGCTCCAACTGTTTGTAATTTTGTTGCACAAGCGGTTTTACCATGGGTGAATCAGACAGGTACCAGGAATATAAGATACAGAAGCAAAGGTTTGTATTGGGGCAACCCGGTAATTCATTGATGTGGCTCTTTGCTTTCAACGTCATCTTTTATCTCGTTTTGCTGATGATCAGGACCGCATTCTCCGTTTACGAACAATCTCCCACCGCTTATTACTCAGAAGTGCTGCAATGGTTCCAGTTACCGGCAGATGCCTCAAAACTGGTGGGGAGGCCATGGACTATTTTATCTTATATGTTCAGCGATATTGTTTTCCTGAGGGTGCTGAGCAATATGCTATGGCTATGGGCTTTTGGATCGATATTACAGGATATCAGCGGCAACAATAAGGTCATCCCGGTTTATTTATATGGCGGCCTCGGCGGCGCATTGTTTTTTATACTCACTTCAGCTTTCACCACTTCTTCTTTGCCTGCTATTGAAGTGCCTGGATTAATGGGCGCCAACCCTGCTGCGATGGCGGTTGCAGTTGCAGCAACACTGCTGGCGCCGGGTTACCGGTTTTTCAGGATGCTTGGCGGCGGCATTCCGATATGGATCCTCACCATTTTATATATCCTTATAGATATCGCCGATATATCCAAAAACACCCCATTGATGATGGCGCATATCGGCGGGGCATTAGCAGGATTTTTATTTGTTATGCTGCTGAGAAGCGGGAGAGACGGCAGTGCGTGGATGAATAATCTATATCATTGGTTCATTGATCTTTTCAATCCCAACAAAAAGAAGGATGGTTATTCTGTAAAGGAAAAAGTATTTTATAAAACAGGTAATCGAAGCCCATATAACAAAACCTCCAACGTTACCCAGCAAAGGATCGATGAGATACTGGACAAGATCAATCAAAAGGGCTATCATTTTCTGACTGACGAGGAGAAGAACATCCTTAAAAGGGCAAGCGAAGAATAATTGCTGCGGCAACCGCTTATCAATATCACAAAATATTATTTCTTCAAATTGTATCTTTAGACAATGTCTAAAAGCTTTTTTCGCAGGCTGACGAAAAGATTCTTTGTTATCACCAATATCATTGTGGTTGTACTCTTCCTGCTGGGCTGTTATGGATATATTTTTAACCCCGCCTATGCATGGCCCATCGGCTTTCTTACACTTACCAGTTTTTATTTTTTGCTCGTCCTGGTGCTCTTCATTTTTTTCTGGCTGTTTGCAAAACCAGTTAATGCTCTTATCTCCGTAATTGCCATATTGCTGGCATATAAACCTGTTACCAATATTATACCGCTGCGGTTCCCTGGTTTATTCAGTAATGCAAAGGCTGAAAATGATATAAGGGTGATGAGCTGGAATGTTGCCCAGTTCGATGTGCTTGGCGCAAAGACGAACCCGGAGAAGAAAAACCGGATGATCGACCTGGTAAATGAATACCAGCCCGATATTGCGTGCTTCCAGGAAATGGTGGCAGAAGACAGCACGATTACCAACCACGGACATATCCGTGAGTTTTTAGAAAGGCTCAGATTCAGTAACTATTTTTATTCCTATAATGTAAAAGAAGATTTCTGGGGCTATGCCCATTTCGGGATCATTGTTTTCTCGAGGTATCCCATCATCAATAAGAAAACACTTACATGGTATCCGAATGATTATAATTCCATCTTCCAGTATGTGGACATTGTTAGAGGAGCCGATACGATCCGGGTGTTCAATATTCACCTGCAGTCACTGAGATTTAGTATGGCCAACCTGAAATATATCGATAAACCAACCGTAGAGAACCAGGAAGCATTAAAGGAATCAAGAAGCATTATCAGCAAGTTCAAAAAAGGGTTTTTAAAAAGGAAAGTGCAGGCAGAGCGCATCCATGATGAGATCAGCAAAAGCCCTTACCCGGTAATTGTATGCGGCGACTTTAACGACGTACCCAATAGTTATGCCTACCACACCATTGGTAAGGGAATGAAGAATGCTTTTGTAGAGAAAGGGGGCGGCTTGGGAAGGACCTTTACGGGAATATCACCGGTGCTCAGGATCGACAATATCTTTACCGACAGGAGATTTGACGTGCAACAGTTCACAAGGCTGAATAAAAAGCTGAGCGACCATTTCCCGATCATTGCTGACATACAACTGGATAAAAAGTAATATCTTTGAGCCCTGCATGAAAGTCATCATCACATACCAGGTTTTCTGTTGCCCTTGCGGCATAGCTTAATATCTTTGTAAAAAATTACATTTACTTTTATTGTTGCCAGTTGCTGAAGCTTCGACCTCGCAGCACAAGTGAGTGACACAACGATGTTCAATTAATAATCTACCGCTAGGGTCAAAATAAAAACAATGCCATTAAAAATATATAATACGCTAACGAGGGAGAAGGAAGAATTCAAACCCATTACTGAAGGCCATGTGGGCATGTATGTATGCGGACCTACAGTATACAGTGATGTCCATCTCGGCAACTGCCGCACATTTATTTCCTTTGATATCATTTACCGCTACCTGGTCTACCTGGGTTACAAAGTTCGTTATGTGCGTAACATAACCGACGCCGGCCACCTGGAAGGAGACCGTGATGAGGGTGATGATAAGTTCAGTAAGATCGCAAGGCTGCAGCAACTCGAGCCGATGGAGATCGTACAGAAATATACATTGGGGTTTCGCCACGTCATGCAATTGCTCAACAACCTGCCACCATCCATTGAACCAACCGCCACCGGCCATATTGCCGAGCAGATCGAAATAACCAAACAGATACTCGACAATGGTTATGCCTATGAAGTGAACGGAACGGTTTATTTCGATGTTGAAAAATACAGTAAAGAAGAACCTTATGGTATTCTTACCAACAGGAAAATGGAAGACCTGCTTGAAGGAACAAGAGAGTTGGGCGGACAGGATGAAAAAAAGGGAAGGCTTGATTTTGCATTATGGATAAAAGCAAAGCCCGAACACCTGATGCAATGGCCAAGCCCGTGGGGCATGGGTTTCCCCGGATGGCATATCGAATGTTCAGCGATGAGTGAAAAATATCTTGGTAAAAAATTCGACATCCATGGTGGTGGTATGGACCTGGCAGCAACACATCATACCAACGAAATAGCACAAAGCCAGGCATGCTGGCATACGAGCCCGGCAAATTACTGGATGCATACAAATATGCTTACAGTGAATGGAACCAGGATGAGCAAAAGCCTAGGCAATGGATTTTTGCCGGGGGAATTGTTTACCGGCGATCATCCCTTGCTGGAAAAAGCATATGCCCCGATAGTCGTTCGCTTCTTCATGTTGCAGACACATTACAGGAGTACGCTTGATTTCAGCAATGAAGCATTGCAGGCATCTGAAAAGGGGTTGAAAAGATTGTGGGATGCTTATGAAGTGCTGAATAAGCTGCAAGCTGCAAACGACAAGGTAGAAGCAGGCGACGCAGAGTTGGACGCTAAAGTGAATAAACTCCTGAATGAATTTGACGAATTCATGAATGATGATTTTAATACAGCCAAAGTGCTGGGCAATATGTTTGAGCTGGTGCCGGTCATCAATTCAATAAAAGACGGACTTATAAAAGCAGATGCGATTTCTTGGGCAACACTTCAGTTGCTGCAGCAAAAGTTCAGGTCATACCTGGAAGATATTTTTGGATTGAAGAACGATACTGCCGGAAATGCATTGCTCAATAATGTAATGGAATTGCTGATCGATATAAGGAAAGAAGCAAAAACAAAAAGGGATTTTGCTACCAGCGATAAGATCAGGAACCAGTTGGCTGCGGTAGGCATCAGTCTAAAGGATGAGAAGGGCGGAGAAATGAGCTGGGATATTAACTAAGAGTAAATGGAGCATATCATACATCTTACCAAAGACAAGAAATTCAAAACGATCATTGAATTGCAGGAACCCTATGTGCTGCAACAAAGAAAGAATGTCTACCTGCATTTGTGCTATTCCATCATGAGCCAGCAGCTGAGTACAAAAGTTGCTGATGTGTTTCACCAGCGCTTTATAAACCTGTATGGTGGCAAGGAGCCTACTGCAGCGCAAATTGCCGGAACCCCCTTTGAAACATTAAGAGGTATCGGGTTGAGTAATGCAAAGGCAAGGTATGTACACAATGTCAGCAATTTTTTTATTGAGGAAAAGATAACAGATGACAGGCTCTATGAAATGAGCAACGAAGAGCTGATCAAATATCTTACGCAAATAAAAGGTGTGGGCCAGTGGACGGTGGAAATGATCCTGATGTTCACATTAGGAAGAGAAGATATTTTTGCTGTGGACGATCTTGGTATCCAGCAGGCCATCTGCAGACTCTACAAGGTAGACCCTTCGAATAAAAAAGCAATGAAGGAGAAAATGCTTGGCATTTCAAAAAAATGGAAACCTTACCGGACCTATGCCTGCAGGTATTTGTGGGGATGGAAGGACAACAGCCCTGATCCCAAGGCTAAGAGCACAAAGAAGAACGCAAAGAGTATAAAAGAGAAAAAGAGTGTAAAGAAGAAAAATACTAAGAGTGTGAAGGAGAAAAAGAGAGTAAAAAAGAAAAGAGCATAAGCCCTTTCCCTCTTTTGACCTCTTAGCCAAAATTTATTACCGCAACAATCTCCTCGAGGAATTTTTTATCTGTTTCATCGAAATGCGATAACAACTCACTATCCACATCCAGCACCCCGATCACTTCATTATTACGAATTACAGGTACAACGATCTCAGACCTGGATAAACTGCTGCAGGCAATATGTCCGGGGAATTTTTCTACGTCATCAACGATCAATGTTTCAGCTTTTTGCCAGGAAGCACCGCAAACACCCCTTCCTTTTTTAATTCTTGTGCAGGCAACGGGTCCCTGGAAAGGCCCAAGCACCAATTCATCATTTTTTACAAGATAGAATCCAATCCATAACCAGTTGAATTGCTCTTTTAAAGCGGCGCAGGTATTTGCAAGGTTGGCTACCAGGTCTTGTTCTCCATCAAGCAATGCTTTGATCTGCGGGATAAGCGATTGGTAAACCTCTGCCTTAGTGCCCTGTATTATTGTTAGGTCTTCTGCCATAGCACAAAGTTAAGACGATAAATCCTTTTGCATGATCATGTCGCTGTAAGAATGTGTACAATAATCTTCGGGTAAAATGCCAAACAATGCGGCATATTTATCACATTGTGATTGTAATTTTTCTTTTCCGATATTCCCATCTCTATCGATCGCCTCCACTTCAACAAAAGTGCCGAGGCTATTCACAGTATCAAAATGAAATTTTACATTATTTATGAAATAGATCTTTCTTCTTTTATCAACAACAGCTTTTATGCCCAAGGTCTTTACCAGGATCTCCTTTAATGACGGGTCGGGTTTGTGCTGGTATAACAGCACCTGGCTGGATTTTGCACCGGAAGTATTTTCCCGCTCATAATAGATCAGCGCATTTTCAATATTTCCCTCTCTTAGTTTCAATCTTCCGGACGGAACATTAAAATAGGTATCTACCTGGTGGTCTTCACCTATGAATTCAGGATGCTGTTGCTGTAATAAATTCTCCAGCTGATCGATCCTGGAACTCCTCGCCTTGAATTCAATATTGATTGGCATGCGATAAAGATATAAAAACAATTCTTCGCCATAGCGATAGAGAGGGGAATAGGTCAATTTAAAATAGCCTTACAACTTTGTATCAACAGGAAAGAATTTTCCTCTTACCAGCTGGTAATTTAACTTTCCTATTTTAAGAACTTCTCCGTCGTGCAATCGAGAAAGGTCGAAGATATCCTGCTCGATCGTATGAACACTGCCGCCCGTTCTGTAAGCGATCTCGAGGTAATCGATGTTGACAGCAATTCTTGATCCGCATAAAATAATCCTTACAGGTAAATGCATCGATTCAAGCAGTTCAATATCCTTTACCGGGCTGAGTGCATCAGCAACAAGGATCAGTTCAGTAGTGCCCGCCCTCAGTTGCTGCGCTTTTAGTAGGGCCTCCATATCATTTTCAGGTGCGTCGCCGCCACCGCCATTGCGCATGGCTGTCGTCATAGTATTAATAATAGAATCTGATATGCCACTGAGATTCGGGTATATGCCTCCTGTTCTGCCAATGACCTTTTCAGCATCGGGTTTATTATCACCATCATTAAAAAAAATATACTGTGATGTTTTTTTATTCATCATCTCCAGTAAATGCCATAGACCCACCTGCTCCATATACGGGTACATGCTCCCCGTTACATCCGTAACGATCATTTTTGATCTCCATCTTGCATCATTCCTGTTCAACACAGCACAAACAATATTGTCCTTTTTTTCAAAGTAGCCAGGGTCTTTTTTTAGTTGTGCAGCAACAACCGGCAGCGTATCTGCCAGCATTTCTTTCAGGCTTTTATATTTCAGTTCTCTTAACCCTTCAAACAATTTGTATGTTGAATCCCTTGTCTCGATGATCTTCTTCATCCGCTTTTTTTCAGCTTCATATTCTGCAGAGCCAGGGTATTTAATGATTATATCATTCCCCACCAGCGCATCATTGCTGCCGGAAAGATCAATATCAGCAAAATTGGCAAAATGCTTCAAGGAAAGGGAATACTGTTCATTCCTGGGTACGATGGCCATGCCTTCCCCCTTAGATGCCGTAAGGATCGAGTAATTCTTTCCTGTTGTTTTACTTTTCAAAAAAACGGCCTCGCCGGCAACGGGTTTGTCAAGCAGGTTCTTATAGACAATATAAACAACGGCCTCGTTTTGCCTGACCGGTATCAGTTCAGCATGCCCCTTGTCTGTAAAGTACAATGCATAATACAAGAGATTATATTCCGAATTGTCGACAATAATTTTATTGTTCTTTATTTCTATGCCTTTAATGCTGATGCTATATTGCTGATTGATGGGTAACTTAATAAATGGAGTGTCATTTACAACAGGAACGGTTTCATCAAACCCGTTGGCAGCAACCAGCCGGATCTCTTTTACACCCGGGTTATTGTAGAGCTTCACTGTTGCTACGGCACTTGTAACAGTAGCAACCCCGGTATTATCATTGACGTGGAATTTTAAACTAAGGTTAAAGGTTGCCGGAGCATCCGGCGGAATATCATAATCATAGCTATCATCCGAAAGAGGGATAGAGACACTGTATTTTTCGCCGTTGGGCAAAGAGCACATAGCGGTTCCTTCTTTATTTGTTTTAAAGGAAAGGATCTGATGTGTCTTTGTATTTTCAAAACTTACCCTTGTATCCAATATTTTATTTTCAAAATCAGTAAGGCTAAGTTTTATTATAGTCTTTCCTGCATTGACATTCGTTTGGGCAAACGACACAATTGTAAAAGAAATAAAGGTCAAAAAAAGCAGCGATATTTTCAAGTTGTAAGATTTAGCAGGAACAAAATGAAGGCTCCACTAATATAATGCAGGGCTGATAGAGGCTATAATTCCGGCTGTAAAAGAAATGTTATAAATAAAAAAGCCACCGGAATTCCGATGGCTTGTAAAAAAATTGAAGAGCATTATCTTACCAGCTTCAGCTCATTGATAATATTTTTTGCGCCACCGAGCTTGTCAATACACCATAACACATAGCGTACGTCCACATTGATGGTGCGGTTCAGGTCCTTGTCAAAAGCGATCTTATGACTCAGCGCTTCGTAGTTACCGTCGAAAGCCAATCCGATCAGGTTGCCATTGGCATCTATAACAGGAGAACCTGAGTTACCACCGGTGATATCATTGGTAGTGATAAAGCCAATCACGAGGTCATTGGTACGCTTGTCGATATACTGTCCAAAATCCCTTTTCTTCAGCAATTCGATCTGGTTGGCAGGAAGGTCGAACTCATAATCTCCCGGTATATATTTTTCAAGGATGCCCTTGCTTGTTGTAACAAAATCATAATGCACGGCATCACGGGGATTATAGCTTTTTACACTGCCATAGCTTACCCTCATGCTGAAATTGGCGTCGGGATACATTTTATTGACGGCAGCAGGGTTCATCTCCATGATACCTTTCATATAGGCCCTTCCTAATTCATTGTTCTTATTTACAAAGGCGGTGTATAAGGGAGCATATTTGCTGTTATAACTTTTTACGAATGCAGAAGCATAGGCGAAAGCTGGATCTGATTGCAGAGTTGCAACATCCGGGTTGCTGACAAAAGCATTCCATTTGGCATCGTCAATCAGCATGGTATTTTTGAAAACATCATGCGCCCATTTTTTAAATGTTGCCTCATCTCTCAGGTCGCCATAAGTTCCTTTGATCCCTTCATAAAACCCGATGGGGTGCTGGCTTTTGTCAACATCATTGTAGAACATCATGGCTGTTGCTGCCAGTATCCTTTCATCGCTGGGAAGGTCTTCACTTTCTAAAAATGTTTTCCTGTTTGCAGTTGCTGCATCTGTCGCTTTTTTGATGTCGGCAGAACTTGCATTGTTCTTTAACAGCAGCGTTTCCAAAGAAATTAAACCTGACGCTGTACCCGCCAATGGAGAGCCAAGTATACCTTCGATGAGATACTGGCGTTGTTGGGCATAAGGTGTCCAGTCGGTATAATTTTTTGCATAATCATTCATGATGTTTGCATATTCTGATTTCCCCTGTGCCCATGCGGTGAATTTATTTTCATAATCCTTTTTCTGATCGTACACATGATACTTGATCAGCTGCTTGGTTTCTCCGTCAAAGAACTTCCAGTAATTGGCAACGCTGGCATAATTGCTGGCGAGCTTTAATTTAACAGCAGGATCTTTTATCATTTGCTCGTGCATCAGCTTTAAACGAACATCACGCAATCCGACGAGAGAAGGATTTTCAATTTCATTTTTAAGTTTAATGCCATAGCTTGTTTCGTAGCGGTTGGTTCCACCGGGATAACCATAGATCATCGCAAAGTCACCATCTTTAAAACCCTTGATGCTTACAGGTAAGAAATGCTTTGGTTTCAAAGGCACATTGTCTTTGCTGAAGTCAGCCGGCTTGCCGTCTTTTGAACCATAGATACGGAAGATGGAAAAGTCACCGGTATGCCTTGGCCATTCCCAGTTATCGGTATCACCACCAAACTTACCCACGCTTTCAGGTGGTGCACCAACAAGGCGAATGTCCCTGTAGGTCTTATAAACATACATGATGTACTGGTTGCCTTTGAACATGCTGTAGATCCTTCCGGCCAATGCATTTTCTTTATCAGCGACCTTATCCGTGATCGCTTTATAAACATCCGGCAATTTTTTTATCCTGTCAGCCCATGAAAGTCCTTTTACTCCGGCTTCAACTTCTGCAGTTACGTCAACGATCCTGTCGAGGAACTGAACGGTCAGTGTGCTTTGTATCTCCTGGTCTTTATTGAATGCATAGAAACCATCCCTGAGATAATTATGTTCAACAGTGCTGGCGCCGGCAATGGCAGAATAGCCGCAATGGTGGTTGGTGAATACCAGCCCCTGGTCGCTTACCACTTCACCTGTACATCCGCCGCCAAAGATCAGTATGGCATCTTTGAGGGACGCTTTGTTGATCGAATACAACTGTTCCTTGGTGAGCTTTAATCCTTTTTTCACCATGTCATTATACACCTGCTGGCCCAGGAGCATCGGCAGCCACATACCCTCATCAGCACTGGCCTTCATTAGACTTACCGATAAAACGATCGCAATAAGAAATTTCTTCATATAGATTATTTTTAGGAAGACAAACGTACTTAATTTTTCTATGCTGCCTGCAATTGATTTCATAGCGTAATCACAAACTTTATTACCAGTCAACCCGTGAGCATAGCACTATTGTACTATATATCATTTGGCTGCCAATCTTTACCCTTATTGATTATATTTGCCTTCCTTAACTTCATAACCGTAGATGGCAATATTCGATATCAAGCTTCCCAAATCAATTGCCCGGGCACTCAATATTCCTGTCAGCGACCCAAGGCGGCAACAGATAAAGGTGTTGAAGAAGCTTTTACGCAAAGCAAGGTTTACCGAGTTTGGACAACGATATCGTTTTGATGAGATATTATTAAGTACTCACCCCGGAAAAAAATTCCAGCAGCTTGTTCCCACCTATGATTATAATAAGATCTATGATGCATGGTGGCACAAAGCAAAGGAAGGAATACCTGATGTTTGCTGGCCCGGTGTCATAAAATATTTTGCGCTGAGCAGTGGTACCAGCGATGCCACCAGTAAATTTATCCCTATTACCAAAGACCTTATCAGGAGCAATACGATCACCAGCTTTAAGCAATTGCTGAGTTTGACCCGTTATGAGAATGTTCCCAAGAGTGCTGTTGGAAAAGGATGGCTGATACTGGGAGGAAGTACGCAACTGCAAAAAGGCCCTACTTATTTTGCCGGCGACCTCAGCGGTATACAGCAAAAGAATATTCCTTTCTGGTTCCAGGGCCTTGGTTTATACAAGCCAGGTAAAAAGATCGCCAAAGTAAAAGACTGGGCAACAAAATTAGAAGAGGTGGTGGCCAATGCACCCAACTGGGATATTGGTTTTATCGTTGGTGTTCCTGCATGGCTGCAACTGTGCATGGAGAAGGTAATAGAAAAATATAATCTCAATAATATTCACGAGATGTGGCCCAACCTTGCTTTCTATGTTCATGGAGGCGTTGCCATGGAGCCATATAAGCGTGGATTTGAAAAATTGCTGGGCAAGCCCATCACTTATATAGAAACATACCTTGCAAGCGAAGGCTTTCTTGCTTATCAAAACAGGCAGGGCGCCTGCGGAATGCACCTTGCACTGAACAATAATATGTTCTTCGAATTCGTGCCCTTTGATGACAAAAATTTCGACAGTGAAGGAAATATGACGGAAGATGCTGAAACATTCATGCTCCACGAAATAGAAGAGAATAAAGATTATTCCATACTGATCAGCACCAATGCCGGCGCCTGGAGATATGCGATCGGTGATACGGTAAGACTGGTAGATAAAGAAAGAAGCGAGATCATCATTACCGGGCGTACCAAACATTTTTTAAGCCTGGTGGGAGAACACCTCAGCGTTGATAATATGAACAAGGCAATAGAAATGGTAAGCACGGATCTGAATGTCTCCATCCCCGAGTTTACAGTAGCAGGCATCCCGCATGGAAATTTCTTTGCGCATCAATGGTATGTTGCAACGGATGATAAAGCAAATGCAGAAGACCTCAGGCAGCGTATCGATGCAAAGCTGAAAGAGCTTAACGACGATTACGAAGTGGAAAGACGCCACGCACTAAAAGACGTGATGGTTAAAGTGCTTTCTGAGAATGTCTTTATGGATTTTATGCGATCCAAGGGAAAGGTTGGGGGCCAGCACAAATTTCCAAGGGTGCTGAAGGGGAAAATGCTTGAAGACTGGCAGCAATTCCTCCAATCGAAAGGCCTCAATTAATTTCATTATTATATTCTTCATAGTATAAAAATTTGCAGGTGACGTCCTGGGCGAGACATCACCTGCGGGTTAGGATTAAAATCTCACGACCGGGCAACCAATACCCTTGTCTCTTTTTCCAAACTTATAGATCACCCCAGCTGATGTGCTGTGATAATGATCATTCAGTTTAGGGTTCGCAGACTGGCTGAATCCATCCAGGTAATCGGTGAAAACAAAACGATAAGAGGTTTCAATGTTCACCGAGAATCTTTGGCTTAATGGGTATTCTGCTCCAACACCCACGGGCACAGATAAGAGCACAGGCGAAGTTCCATGGGCAACATCAACCACCAGTCTTGCGGGTACATCAGATGATTCTCCGAAAACAGTTGGATCCATCCTGCTGAAGTCTTTGATCACCCGTACAAAAGAAACACCTGCTCCTGAAAATATATAAGGTTGTATACCGTAATCGTCATAGTTGCGGCCGAGGATATTCCATACCAGCTGTCCTGAGAACTCCTTTACCGGCGTGGTAAAATAAAAATTGCGCTGTTGCCTGTATTCGGGCTTATCATATTTACTGTCGTTACCCACAAGTCTTGCGAAACTCATATGGAACCTTGCGGCCAAAAAATTATTGATTGGTTTTTTCACGAATAATGAAATGCCCGGCTGCATGGTCCTGAATGAACCCACGGGATCAGGCGTAAGGTCACCCTGGTAGATATAAGCGCCTGCATTCAAACCTATGCTCATATCCTTATAGAATTGCGCATGCCCTTGCATTCCGATCAGAATAAAAACTGTGAGTACGGCAGCCCTGCTACTTTTGTTTGCTTTCAGCATGTTCACGTTTTAGGTTTAATGAATGAAAGCAGCGTTGAGGTAATTGATCATGTAGCTATGTACTCATGCAGGATATTTAGTTTATGAACGACGAATAATAATACAGATTGCTGCTGAACTGTTAAATGAATCTTAATAAGAATTGATTTTTTTAATGATCCTTGCTTAATTTTAATGGATGGGCGCTGCTTTTCTAAAAGGACTTGCTATTAGCTTATTGCTGATCTTATCTGTCGGCCCCGTAATATTTTCTATCATCAAGCAAAGCATCAACCATGGAAGAAGGGGCGGCTTTAGCTTCATTGCAGGTGTTTGGGCAAGCGATATCATCTGGGTATTACTCAGCAACGGCTTTAGTGAAGTCATCAAAACATTGCTTGATTTCAAAATACCGATCGGTATTGCGGGTTGCTGCTTCCTGATCGGGATGGGTATTTATTTTGCGTTCCTTAAAAAGATAGAGCCGCGGCGGAAACTTGAACCAAAAGAGATCGCCGGTGATGTGATAACAAGAACCGGGAAGAAGACCAACTATTTTGCCATATTCAGCTCCGGGTTTATCATCAATACACTCAACCCCGCGGTCATTTCATTCTGGGTGCTGATGGCCGCATCACTGGCTTCAGTATATTCCTTTAATAACCGCATCGTTATTTTTTCCACCTGTCTAGCTGTAAACATGCTTGCAGATATAGGAAAGGTTTTCTGGGCAGGTTATATCGGTAAAAAACTAAGTGACCGTGTCATCCTGCTTATCAACCGTGTGTCCGGCGCCTTATACCTTATTTTTGGCATTGTTATTCTTGCGGGCATCATCTACACATTGGTAAAAAATTAACAATCTTCATTAGGACTTCAGTCGTTTGCGTTTTTATTTTGTTTGATGAAATACCTGCTGCTGCTCCTGCTTATTATTCCCTCTGTTAGCTTTTCCCAGTCCGCAGACTTTATCATTCTGAAAAAACATGACAAAACGGTTCAGACATTTTACAGCGGCACCAATATTTCTTTCACTTCAGAAACAGGTGCTTTCATCAATGCCTATATTAACAACATACAAAAAGATACTTTATACCTGCAGGAATTCATCATCCGCTATCTTCCAACCACCTTTGGAACATATATGATCGATACTGCAGGAAGCTATCATTATAAATATAATTACAGGCAGATAAAGGCAATAGGACAAAAAGAACGCACCAACTTTAATGTGAAGGGAAGCGGTGCAGCATTAATGAGCGGTGGAATATTGCTGACGCTGGGAAGTGGCATTGTTTACCTAGCAGACAGAGAAAAGTTCAGCCCTGCCTTACTCGGCGCTGCTGTTGGATTGGGTACGCTCGGTTATTTTATGGCCAAGGGAAAGAAAAGAGGTAGAGGAATGATCATCGGCAAAAAATATAAACTGGTGTATATGAACATGAGCGATAAGAAAAGCTAATTGGTATATTGCAGTTCAACAAACCAGGAATGATGAAAAAAATATGGCTTTGGATGAAGCGGATATTTTTCTGGGTCTTCATACTGCACATTGCCTGGTTCCTTATTTTCCTCGTACAAAAATTCTCCGTTACCGATTTTACTGTGACTCGCCTTCAGCTAAAATTATTACTGGTTGCATGCGGAGTTGCCGTTATCGGCTCATTGTATTATTTCTGGCTCCGGCATATTAAACTGGTAAAGAAGATCGCCATTGTTTTAAAAGAAATATTCTTTATTGCCTACATTTCTTCTTTCCTGTATTTGTTGCTGGGCTTTGTATTCAATCCACCGGTAACATTAACGCAGGCGGGCAGCCTGTTGCAGGGAAATGGCTTATCGAGGGATTATATCAGCTACAGTGAGATGGGACAAAATATAAAGCTTGCAGTAATTGCCAGTGAGGACCAGCAATTTCCCGATCATGATGGTTTTGATATAAAAGCCATAAAGCTTGCTATAAAATATAACAAACGACATCCCAATAAAGTGAGGGGGGCAAGTACCATCAGCCAGCAAACAGCAAAGAATATTTTTTTATACCAGGGAGGAGGATTTTTCAGGAAGGGTATTGAAGTGTTCTTTACTTTTTCAATCGAGAAGATATGGACCAAGCGGATCATCCTGGAACGCTATTTAAATATTGCAGAGATGGGGCGTGGTGTTTTTGGTGTGCAAGCAGCAGCCAGAAAATATTTCAATAAGGATGCGAAAGACCTTACCATGATCGAAGCAGCACAGATCGCCGCTTCATTGCCCAATCCGAAAAGATATACGGTGAAACCACTTACCAACTATGTGGCGGCAAGGGCAGGCAGTATTGTAAAACAGATGTATAACCTGGCAGGTGATCCAGATGTGCAGGAACTCATAAGATAAGCTTATCGACTGCCCCGATGGCCTTTTGCAGACGCTCATCATAATTGCCGCTTATCTCCACCCAGGGAACATTTTGATTGACCATGATATCCTTATAATGATGGAAGAGCTTCTCTCTTGTTTCCAGGTCGGGGTATTCTCTTAACTCGTCTTTCACCCAGGGCGCATCCGTATTGCAAAGCAGGTACAGGTCATATTTTCTTTCCACGATCCTGTTCAGTATCCAGTGGTGGCATTTTTCAAAAACAAATTCACACCACACCTTCATCACATACATGTCAGTGTCGATGAATATAGGTTTGTTGCTTGTAGCCTCCAGCTTACTAACTCCTAATTCCTCACCTTCCAGTTGCCCCTTCGCAACATCCAGCAAATTCTCAAAACTGTAGTTGGTACCATTCTTCAAAAGATATTCTCTTGCATACTCTGGCACACAGCGGGTGTTAAAATGAGCAGCTAGCTTTTCGCATAACGTGGTCTTGCCCGTGGATTCGGGACCAACAATGACGACCTTCTTAATTATTTTTTCTTTTGTAAGCATTCAGATCAATGATAAAACTAATGACAAAAATAATAAGCATGATAAACCTGAGCCATTTCCTGAAATTATCATTCGTAGGAAACCCAAGGATCATGCAGACCAGTACCAGGATCAGTATCCCTTTAAAGACCAGCCATATCCTCCTATCCTTCATTCCACATTGGTTTTGCTTTCAACATTTTTTTATAGACCGGGCATTCCTTATCGTGTGCCCCCGGTAAATACCCGCTGCTCATCAAAAATTCATTCACGATCTCACCACCGGTAAAACGGAATGTTTGTTTGAAAAGCTTTGTCCATTCTTCCCTGCTTTTCGGGTGATGATGTGCCAGCCATTTTTTAAAAGAGCCGAATTCTTTCTGCAGTGTAAGGATGGTCTTAGCATTTTCGATGGCGGCATTTACCTTAAGCCGGTTACGGATGATACCGGCATCATTCAGTAAGCGTTGTACATCCTTATCCTTGTAAGCCGCCACTTTTTTAATATCGAAATTATGGTAAGCCTTCCTGAAACCTTCCTGCTTATTCAGTATCGTGTTCCAGCTCAGTCCGGCCTGGTTTATTTCTAAGATGAGGCGGCAGAACAATTCATTGTCATCATGAATGGGAAAGCCATATTGGGTATCATGATAGATCTTATGAAGATGCTGTTCTCCTTTTTTCAGTGTGCTGATATATTTACAATAGCTCATTTTTAACTTCTTTAGCTTTTTTTATCCATTCCTTATAACCCCACCACGCCAGTAATAAAAATAAGACATACATCAGGGTGAATAACATTAAGCCCTTATAAAAATTAAGGGGAATGGCAATTATATTGGAAAAGATCCAGGCGATCCAGTTCTCTATTTTTCTTTTTGCCATCCACCACATGGCCGTTACTGCGGATGCAGACACCAATGAATCCAAAATGGGAGTATTACTATTGGTAAGTTTGATCAAAACAATATAGATGACTCCCCAGAAAAAAAGAAAAAATCCCAACCCGAAACCCAATTCTTTTTTACTACACCAGCTGATGGGGAATGTATAATGCGTATCGTCTTTCTTCTGCACCCAGTTATACCAGCCATATACACTCATGATGAAATAATAAACATTTAATAATGAATCGGCGTATAAAGGCGGGTTGGTTTGAAAAAAATATACATAGGCAGCCAGCACTACTCCTATTATTCCTGTTGGATATACCAGCACATTATTCTTACGGGCATACCATACACTGGCGATTTGTGTAATAGTGCTTGCCCATTCCTGCCAGCGGGTTTCTTTTATATTACTGACGAACTGGTGGTATATTTCTATTAGACTCATTCTTTTTACGATAAAACCTGAATGGCCGAAGATAATGGATTCCTTTGGAGCTTTGAAACCTCGTAGCAACCTGTTGCCACCCATTGGAAGTAGACCTCCATGCTATAAAATGCAAATGCGGGAATAAAGTATATCCCGTTTTACCGCTAAGCCCGATCACCTGTCCCTGCTTCACCGTATCACCCACATTTACCAATGCCCCATTATACTGCAGGTGCCAGTACCCCGCTCTTGAATTGTCCTCGTGCTGTATCACGATCATATTGCCGAAAGGACGATACTTTTTATTCCACCCGCCTTTGTTGCCATCTTCTTTTACGCGAACAACAACACCGCTTCTTGCAGCAAGCACATTGGTACCCTTCTTCATTTTGAAATCGAGCGCCGCACGGTTGCGATGTGAGTACCTTGAAAAATAACCCTGCACCAGCAAATGCGACCGGCCCTCTTCATAAGGAAGCTGGTAAACAAAACTGGTATCATCCTTAATGATCCCCTTCTGGAGTTTTTTTATTTCCGGGCGCTGCGGATCCTTGCTTACATAACAACTTGTTGTGGCCAGTGCCAGCACGAAAAAAACGGCTATGAATAAGCTACGATACATTTTATGATTTGGGCTTCCATTGATTGGCCCGGATATTTTTTTCTGCTGATGTTATTATTTCAACTATTCTTTTCTCTTTGGTGAGCGTTGTTTTGGCAGAATCCACCCAAAAGAACAATTGCTTCTTTACAGAAGGCGGAAACTTTTCAAAGTTGGCCAGACCTTTTTTATTCTTTGCAAAAGCTTTTACTAAAACTGCGGGCATTTCCAGTGCTTCGATCTTATCCAGCATCTTCCATGACCCATCTTTTTTTGCAATCTTTATTTTATCCAACCCCGCCGCTGTCATCTTGTTTTCTTTTATCAGCCTGTCGATCCTTGATTTGTTTAATGCACTCCAGGGGCTTCTTGGTTTCCGGGTTGCGATATACAAAAAACGACTTTCATCATCGCGTTTGTTAGACTTACTATCGATCCAACCAAAGCATAAAGCCTCCTCAACCACTTCTTCATAGCTAACTGAGAGTATGCCGGTTTCTTTTTTGTACATGATCAGCCAGACATTCTGTTCAGAAGAATGATTCTTCTGCAACCATTTCCTCCATTCATTCCTGTTCTTCGGATAATATTCGTTTATCTTTTTCTCCATTAATTAGGTTGTCCGTTTGTACCATTTTCCCGGACGTAAATAGATGATGCCTTTTTTAGTGTAAAACCTGGTGGCAATATTTTTACCATTCATGTCATATACCTGGAAATGCAGGTGAGGAAATGCGGTATATCCTGTGTTGCCACTATAACCGATGTGCTGGCCCTGTGCAACGCTATCTCCCGGGTTCACAATGGCGCCATCCTTTTGTAAGTGCCAGTACATGGCTTCGCTGCCGTCATTGTGTTTGATGATGATATGATTGCCCTTTGATAAATAATCGTTGTTCAGGCCACCTTCATCACTGTCTTCTTTCACTTCGGTTACTATCCCCGCTCTTGCTGCACATACTTTGCTTCCTTTTTTCATTTTGAAGTCGAGGCTTATCTCGTCCTTATGGCTGAAGCTGCTGTTGTAGGCCTGTATCAGCAGGAACTTATCGCCTTTGGAAAAAGGGAGCGAATACACAAAGCTCTTATCGTTGATGGCCCTTCCTGATTTAAGGTCATAGATCTCTTTATCGCTGAGTTGTGCACGGGAAGAAAGGGAGAAGCACAGGAGTACGGTGAGGATCTTAATATTCATGGCCGGAATATTTGACTGAAGTTAACTCAAAAATCAAATAATAAAAAAGCACTCCCCAAGAAGTGCTTTATCAATTATCATGACTTACGAACTATTCTGATTCTGCTACTACTTCCTTCACTTCAGGGATCATACGCTTCATCATCCCTTCGATACCAGCCTTCAATGTTATCATACTTGATGGGCAGCCGCTGCAACTTCCCTGCATCATCAGGTTCACTTTGCCATCTTCATAGCTTTTGAATTGTATGGCGCCACCATCCATTTCAACGGCAGGCTTCACATAATTTTCTAATAATTCCTTGATACGTTTTACCACATCGTCATCATCTGCGCTCACCGCATTGCTGCTTTCAGCTTTCATCGTTGCCACCTCTTCGTCATTCACCACAACTTTACCATCTTCCAGGTATTCCTTCAAAAATTGTTTGATGGCCGGGATCACATCCTGCCAGTCTTCAGTCTCGCTTGTTTTGGTGAGCGTAACAAAATTGCTGGCTATAAAAACGGCCTTAATAAAAGGGAAGGTGAATAATTCCTGTGCCAGGGGAGATGGTTTTGCGCTTGCTTCGTCAGCAAAGTCGATGCTCTTGCCCGGGTACAAAAGCTTGTTGGCGACGAACTTCATCGTCTCCGGGTTGGGCGTCATCTCTGTATAAATACTGATCACCGGATTACCTGTCTTGATCATAAAACTTCATTTAAGATTTCGATACAAATTTAGCAATAAACGGACTGCTTTAGCCCGAAATTGCTGTTAAGAAGGCGTTTTTTTCGGATTTCGAAAGACCTCGCTCCCAGGGAGAGGAGTAGGGTGAGGCTATTCGACAATACGGAGCTTGGCGTAGTTGAGCATGATCTTTTTCTCACCGTTCAATTCAAAGTTGACGGTGGCGATGGGGTTATGTGCAGAGCCCTCCATCTTCATCACTTCACCGAAACCGAATTTCTGGTGCTCCACTTTTTGTCCGGCCTGTAGATTACTGGTATCGCTTGGCTGAAAATTTTCTGTAGGCGTATGTTCTTTCACCTGCGGTCTTGCAACAGGAGCAACATAAGAAGGTTTTTTGGTCTCAGCATTTTTACGGCGGTCGCTATTGCTCCATTGAGTACCCGCTCCTGATATCCTTCCCTCGCTGAACCAGCTGTCTGTCGCACGTGAATTTCTCATGGCACCGCCGGCATAACTTCTGTCCATATGCGTTTCGGGGATCTCTTCCAGGAAACGGCTGGGATCATTCTGTTGAAGTTGTCCGAACTTATAGCGGGCATTGGCAAAGCTCAGCCACAATTTATCTTTAGCTCTTGTGATGGCAACATAAAACAAGCGGCGTTCTTCCTCCAGCTCTTCCCTTGTATTTATCGCCATGGCATTGGGAAAAAGTGTTTCTTCCAATCCACCAACAAACACAACAGGGAATTCCAAACCCTTGGCAGCATGGATCGTCATCAACCTTACTACATCCGCATTGTCTTTATCTTCATCAGCGTCTGTTAATAAAACGATCTGCTGTAAATATCCTCCCAGGCTTTTATCTCCCACTTCACCATCTTCTTCGTTCATGGGGGTTTCGGTGAATTCCTTAATAGAGTTCAGCAATTCCTGTACGTTCTCGTAGCGGGCTAAACCTTCAGTTGTTTTATCGTTGAATAATTCTTTTATAATGTTAGTGCTCTTTCCAACGATCACAGCAAGATCATAAGCATTTTTTTTGCTGAGCTCACTCTGGAACATTTTGATCATCGTGACAAAATTATCGATGCTTTCCAGCGTACCTGCCTTATAACCATACATCGATGCATTGCAGAGAATATCCCACATGCTGAGGTTATTCTCATTGGCAAACAAAACGGCTTTGTCAACCGATGTTTTTCCAATACCCCTTGCTGGGAAATTGATGATGCGCTTTAATGCTTCTTCATCTCTTGGATTTACTACAAGACGGAGATAAGCAATAAAATCTTTTACCTCTTTGCGCTGGTAAAAACTAATGCCCCCATAGATGCGGTAAGCGATACCCATGCGGCGCAATGCTTCTTCAAAACTGCGGCTTTGGGCATTGGTGCGGTAAAGGATAGCAAAATCCTTATTGTGATAATGATTGCGGAGCTTTTGTTCCTGTATCGTATCGGCTACCATCTTGCCTTCATCATTGTCGGTCATGGTGCGCACAAGCTTTATCTTCTCTCCTTCCTCATTGATGGTGAATAATTTTTTTTCGATCTGCCCCTTATTATTGGCGATCACTTCATTGGCGACGTGCAAAATATTCTTCGTGCTGCGGTAGTTCTGCTCCAGCTTCACCACTTTTACTTCGTCATAGTCCTTCTGGAACTGCAGTATATTCTCGATCGTTGCGCCACGGAAGCTGTAAATGCTTTGCGCATCATCTCCCACCACGCAAACATTCTCGTGCATGGCGCCGAGCAGTTTAATGATCTCGTATTGCGCAGGATTGGTATCCTGGTACTCATCAATTAAAATGTATTTGAACTTGCGCTGGTATTTACTCAATGCCTCAGGAAAATTCTTCAGCAGTATATACATTTTGAAAAGCAGGTCATCAAAATCCATGGCGCCGTTCTTAAAACAACGCTTTGCATAAGCGTCATAGATAAGGCCGGTGGCAGAGCGGTTAGCACGATTATCTTCCTGCTGAATGGCCCAGTCATTCATATATTCTGCAGGGCCCATGAGTGAATTCTTGGCAGAAGAGATGCGGTTGTAAACAACATTGGGTTTGTATTGCTTGTCATCAAGCGCCAGTTCGTTGATCACTGTTTTAACAACAGACTTTGCATCGTCGGTATCATAAATGGTAAAGTTGGAAGGATATCCCAGCTTGGAAGCTTCTGCTCTCAGTATCCTTGCAAACACACTGTGAAAAGTTCCGATATACAAATTTCTTGCTTCCGTATTACCCAATACCCTTTCAACACGCTCTTTCATTTCAGCTGCTGCTTTGTTGGTAAAAGTCAGCGCCAGTATATTAAAGGAATCAACGCCATGTGCCGCCATCAGGTGGGTAATACGGGTGGTAAGCACTTTTGTTTTGCCGCTGCCTGCGCCGGCGATGATCATAATAGGGCCGTTGACATGCATCACTGCCTCCCGCTGCGGTTCATTCAGCTCGTCTAAATAACTCTTCATTGAGCGAAGATACGAAGAGCATTTACTTTTTGTCTTGATACAAAAAGTAACAAAAAAATCAAGGCAGGAACGATCACGACCCGTTCCTGCCTTACAGCTATGTTCATCAGTTGTACTACTGTGACTTCAGCATTAGTTCTCTATTCTTAAACTAAAAGCAACATGATTAATATATGAGCCTAAAAATTATGGTTTCTAATTATTAATTATCAATTTTTAATTCTTAATTAATTACCCGCTCTCTGCCTTTCTTCTTCCGAAGCAGTTGTTCTTCTTCTTGCCGCCTGCACTTTATTATTACCGAAGCGATAAGTGAATGTGAAGTTGGCGACCCTTGTCTCCCGATAGGCATGCCATTTCTCGACGTAATTGTTATAAGTTATGACCGCCTTGGGAAGATTGGTCCAGAATATATCGCTGATATTAAAACGGAATGTTCCTTTGTTCTTCCACACTGTCTTCTGCACACCGGCAGCAAGCCCCCATTGCGGATCAAGCACCATGAAGCCATATTGCCCGCCTGTATTCAGGCTTGCATTCAGTTCGGCTGTCCATCCTTTTTTGAATGTGAAAGTGTTGTTTGTCCTTATATCAGCTGCAGGCTTACCATTGTTTAAATTGGTGCCGCTGAAATTTCCATTAAATTTCTGGTAATAGATATCGCCGTTGTTGACCATGTTCCACCATTTGCTGATGCGGATAGGTGTTGAAAGCGATACCCCTACATAATCAGATGACTCCAGGTTGATGGGTATCTGCACGGTCACATTATCCCCTGAAGGGATATTGGGGAACACTTCTTTGAATCTTGCCAGTGTAATATTCTGCGGATCTTTTGTATGACTGTAGCTTAAACCGAAGTTCAGGTTCTTCATGGTATAGCTTAATTCATAGGACCAGGTGAGCTGCGGAAGCAATCCGGGTTTGCCGGTTGCATAAGTAGTAACATCGATCAGGAACAAGAAAGGGTTAAGCTGTGAATAACCGGGCCTGTCGATGCGGCGGCTTACGGATAAACCGATCGTTTGATCTTCTTTTATTTTGTAATTGAAGAAAGCACTGGGGAATAACTGGAAATAAGAGGAATCAAATTTTATATTGCCCATCTTTTGTTCTGTACTGAGGTTGGTCTGCTCTCCCCTCAATCCAAACTGGATGCTGAATTTTTTGAATTCTTTGCTGAAGTTCACGTAACCGGCATTATTGTATTCCTTATAAAGAAAATGGTTTGTTTTGTTGGGATCATTCACCGGGGTTCCGCTGCTTACATCATAAAACTTCGCATCATTGTCGGAAGAGACAAAGCTTGTTTTGATACCGGCTTCAAGTTTTGCTTCCTTACCCAGCGGATTCACATAATCTATCTTGGCGGTTTCAAACTTAAGTTTACCATTCTGGTCACCATTGAGCACATAATCAGGTTGCAATTGTGTTCCGTCCAGCTTATAATAATTGGTGGCATTAACGGTTAAAGAATTCGACCTGTAATTACCATAATCAATATCTGCTGTCAGCTCTTTGCCCGTACTGTCGAATGTGTGTTTGAAATTGACATTGGCAACTATATTATTGGCGTGGTCATTATTGCTGGCGAATGAATTAAAAGTGCTGGTGGCCTGCTTCTGCGGATCAAGTACAATAGAACTGTTATCATTATTGCGCCTGTAATGATTAAAATTTCCGTTGACAACAAAACCGATGATCGTTCTTTTCGAAGGGAAATAATCCATCCCCAGTCTTGCAGTATTGGTGCTGATGGGTGATTTGGAATAATTGTCCTTAAGGTCACCGCCATTGTATTTGTTGTTATCATAAAAGCTCCTGTCGAGCAGCAAATGATTTAAACCGATGCGGTATGCATAATTGTAATTCCCGAACAGGTTCACTTTCTTATTGCGGTAATTAAAGGTGGAGCCGATGTTTGCTTTTGGATAAACTCCCTGTCCGTAGCCTGTTGTAAAAGTTCCGTTCACACCGAATCGCTGGTCTTTTTTCATCCTGATGTCGATGATGCCAGAGTTACCGGATGCATCATATTTAGCCGAAGGGTTGGTGATGATGTCAATGCGCTCTATCGCAGAAGAAGGAAGGCCTTTCAGGTAATTGGCGAGGTCTGCACCGGTCATCGGCGTCGGCTTGCCATCAACCATGATGATGACACCGGATTTTCCACGTAATGTTATGTTATCATTCTGATCAACATTAACTCCGGGTGAACGTTCCAGTACATCCATCGCAGTACTGCCTGCACTCACGATGCTGTTCTCAACATTTACAACGATGCGGTCGGATAATTTTTGAATAAAAGGCTTGCGACCAGTTACAGTCACACCGCTCATTTGTGTGCTTCCCGGTTGCAGTGTCAACGACGGCACCTGTACATTAGGTTGTTCGGCAGACAGGCTGAATGTTTTTGAAAACTGGGGAGTATGGTTAACCAGTGTTGCCTTAATGAAGTAAGAGCCGAATCGTATGTTCTCAAATTCCACCAGGCCTTTTTTATCTGTTACACCCAGTTTTGCAATGGAAGAGTCTTTACTTTTTCTTAGCTCTACGGTGACATTTTCTGCCGGAGCCTGCTGGTTAGTAAAAATGCTGGCGGCCACTTTGCCACGGCCGTCCTGGGCATAGGCCGAAAACATGACGGTAATCAATAAAAGGGTGATTAGAGGTTTCATATACTATACTTTAGCGCAAAGATGTGTTCAGGACGAATAATCTCGTACTCTATTTATATCAACCCTGATTGTAGTAAGATGAATGGGCTAAACGCCATATTATGTCGTCCGTTTTTTACATTTTTCGCTCCGGATATATGAATTTCCTGTGGATAACTATCATTTTATACAGATATATAATATTGTTGAGCATTCTGCGTTACAATGCTTGCAAACCCATTACATTCTTTCGCATTTTAAAGGTTCTTTTTATAGAAGTATTTCTATATAGGAACTGTTCAGCCTGCTACAGCAGCTGATCTATTTTTGACGAATCTTTATCGCTTAATCCGAATTAATCCTAAATTGAGTAAACCTATACTCCTATGAACAACCAAAACTCCATGAGTGATGAGAAACTCATCCAGTTCTACCTTAACGGTAACCCCAATGCTTTAGCCACCCTTGTTGAATTGTATAAGGACAGGATCTACAGTTCCATTTATATAATGGTGCAGGATAAGTATATGGCTGAAGAGATATTCCGCGATGTCTTTATCCGTGTCATCAATAATATGATGGCAGGGAAAATGCCTGAAGAAGGAGGCTTTCTTCAATGGGCAATACGCATAGGCCAGGGGCTTTGCATCGAAGCCAGGAAAACGAAAGCAACGGCAATAGAATGCGAGAACAGGGCCGGTAATTCAGCCATTAATTTCGGGATACCGATCACCCTTCCCGATTCCATGTATTATGAGAGTCACGATAAGATAAAAACCATGATCGATATGCTTCCTGAAGAGCAAAGGGAAGTGATCGTGCTGAATCATTATGCCGGCCTGAGTTTTAAAGAAATTGCCGATAGAATGAAATGCAGTCTTAATACGGCGCTGGATACGATGAAATTCGGGTTGAATAATCTTCGTAAACTGATGACAGAAAAAGAAATTGCGATCAACTGACAGAACACATAAACTATTTTTTGTATAACCCTGCCAGCCTTCAAAAAATAGCCCGGAATTAGAAACATCACTACATGAGTTTGATTTTCGGGGCTACAATGCAGGAGCGGGTTTTACAGGAATTTTACAAACAGAAGTTATCCAAAGTCCAAACAAATAAATCCGTTTATGAAAAACTTTACATCGCTGAATGACCAGCAATTGGTCCAATTATTTATGGCAGGAGAACAGCAGGCACTCGAAGTGCTGATCAACCGCCACAAGAACCGCATCTTCACTTCCATTTATTTAATGGTGCAGGACAAATATCTTGCTGAAGACATTTTCCAGGAACTTTTTATCAAAGTAGTTGAAACCCTCCGGGCGGGCAAGTACAAAGAAGAGAACAGGTTCGTGCAATGGACACTGCGTATTGGCCATAACCTTTGCATCGATCATTTCAGGAAGGTGAAAGGAAAGCCGGTCATCAAAACGAGTGAAGGCCTCGACATCTTTGATGTACTCAATTTTGAAGAATCCAATGCCCAGGAAAATATCATGAGGCGTGAAAGCCATGCACAGGTAATGAAGCTGGTAAATCTTTTACCTGAAGAACAAAGAGAGATCATTATCCTCCGGCATTTTGCTGACCTGAAGTTCAGGGAGATCTCCAAAATACTCAACTGTAGCGTGAATACGGCCCTGGGCCGGATGCGCTATGGCCTTTTGAACCTGAGGAAAATGATAGAGGAGAAACAGCTGGCGATCTGAGTTGGACTTATAGCATGAGAAAATTCTACAGTTACCATCTATATAAAACAGGTGAAAATTATTGATGCGGTATTTTAACTTTAGCGCAAAGCAGGAAATGCAGCACATCGAATTCTTTCATATCGACCACTTTGAAAAGAACTATCACCGTGTAAAACCGGCGGAATCGCTGGCGCATTTGATCGATTTCTTTTGGGAGACCGATTTTGATGAGCTATGGCAACAACATCCCAACGGATTCTCCGACGCCTTATTTCCGAATATCGGATATACTTATCTTATCAACCTGGGCACACCATTCACCATGCAGGTGGACAATACCCTGTTCGATATGAAGACAGATGGCTTTTTGCCAAGACATAAGGCCATTGAGTGTTATCATCAGCCGGGGAATGTGCTGTTCGGGATCAAGTTCAAGATCTCACCCGTGATCTTCAAGACGAGGATCAACTTTGCCGAATACAGGGAATTCATTTATCCCCTTAGCTACCTGATGGACCATTCTATCATCGAGAAGGTGAAGAAAGCGGATTCTTTTAATGAACGGGTAAGTATTCTCAGCAATTATTTTAATTCCATTATTGAAGCGTATTCCGGTTCCTGGGAACCCATCCGTATCGTTTCCGAGATACTGGAGCATTGTTATACACAAAACGACTTTGCTACACCGGTGGAGCATTTTGCAGCAAAGTACAATATCTCATCACGGACACTGCACCGTTATTTTGAGACCACTACCAGCCTGAGCAGTAAAAAAGCATTGCAGGTAATGCGTATCCGTAAGGCGGTGCAGCATCTTACCAATTCACCTGAAAATTTCAGCTTTACCGTTTATGGTTACTACGACCATAGCCATTTCTATAAGCATCTTAAGCAATTCATGCAGAAGGAAACGCTCAAAAGCCTGCAACCTCACCTGAAGCTGTTGAATAAACTGCATAAAGGAAAAGGATAATTCTGCCCCGACTACCCACTTTGTGGTATTGTTAAGTTCACAAAACTGTCTTCTATTTGCTTCATAATTAATTGTGGCCGTTTTTATCTGAATACCACGACCTTATTAGGCCCCGTTTTTAGCCGAACCTTTTTGAGAACAAAGGATCACCCTTTGTGGATTTTTCTCATGCTTGAACACATCCCCGTCCCGATTCTTCGGGATGGGTCTTTTTAAAGTTGATGCGCAGCTAAATAAATTATCAAAAAAATACTAAAATAATTAGTGTTGATAAAATAAAAGCATTATCTTTGACGGCAGATTTACATTTACAACGCAAATTCAGATACATCACTTTAAAAAAACAAAGACATGAGCAAGACAGAAAATTTAGAAAAGACAGAAAAATTCAAGGCGCTGAAATTAACGATGGACAAGATCGATAAGGATTTCGGCAAAGGATCGGTAATGATGATGAGCGACAGGGGAGTTGTGGAACAGGAAGCTATTTCAACGGGTTCGATCGGTTTGGATATGGCACTCGGCATCGGGGGCTTACCTAAAGGAAGGGTGGTTGAAATTTACGGACCGGAAAGCTCAGGAAAAACAACGCTTGCCATTCATGTTATCGCGGAAGCGCAAAAAAAAGGCGGTATGTGTGCCTTTATAGATGCAGAGCATGCATTTGACAGTATCTATGCTCAAAAGCTGGGAGTTGACATTGATAATTTATTGATATCCCAGCCTGATTATGGTGAGCAGGCGTTGGAAATTGCTGACCGCCTGATCCTTTCCGGCGCATTGGATGTAGTGGTGATCGATTCTGTTGCTGCACTGGTTCCAAAAGGAGAACTGGAAGGAGAAATGGGTGACAGTAAAATGGGTTTACAGGCGAGGCTGATGAGCCAGGCTTTAAGAAAACTTACCGCGACCATTTCTAAAACAAATAGTTGCTGTATCTTTATCAACCAATTGAGGGAAAAGATAGGTGTTATGTTCGGTAACCCCGAAACAACAACCGGTGGTAATGCTTTAAAGTTCTATGCATCTGTTCGTCTTGACATTCGTCGCCAGGCACAAATAAAAGATGGAGATGAATCAATAGGCAACCATGTAAAAGTAAAGGTCGTTAAGAATAAAGTGGCGCCGCCTTTCCGTCAGGCTGAATTTGATATCATCTTTGGCGAAGGGATCTCTAAAGTGGGCGAGATCATTGATATGGGAGTAGAACTCGGCATTGTACAAAAAAGCGGAAGCTGGTTCAGTTACAATGGCGATAAGTTAGGACAGGGCAGGGATTCGGTAAAACAACTCTTGCTGGATAATCCTGAAATGGCCAACGAGATCGAAACCAAAATAAGGGAGAAGATCAAAGAGATGCATGTTGCATAATAAGTAGTTTACAGGTTTGATAAGTATAAAACAAGGCTGTTGTGTGTAAAAGCACAGCGGCTTTTTTATTGCCGTATTTTTGCTTTTGGAAAATTGAAGAATAAAATAACCATAGCTCACCTGGCACTGCTTTTTGCGAACCTGTTCTTTGCGATAAACCTTAGTGCTGTAAAACATCTCACCAATCTTCAACTGGCAAAACCTTTCGGACTGAACGTGGTAAGAGTTGGCGTTAGCGTAGTACTATTATGGATATTATACCTGCTGAAGCCGGTCAACGTAAGAATAGAAAAACAGGACAGGGGCAGAATGATCCTTTGTGCGCTCTCCGGTATCGCTATTAACCAGTTGCTTTTTTTGAAAGGACTTTCACTCACCTACTCCATTCATGCGGCATTATTAATGCTCACCACACCGATACTGATCGTTTTCATCGCAGCATGGGTTCTAAGAGAACGGTTAAGCATCTTAAAAATAATCGGCCTCGCGCTTGGTATTTCAGGCGCTCTTGTACTGATACTGGCAAAAGATAACTCCGGCAATGGCGGCAATATCATTTGGGGAGATGTGCTGATCATCATCAACGCCATTTCCTATACAATCTATTTTATCCTGGTGAAACCCTTAATGCTGAAATACAATCCGGTTGTAGTGATCCGCTGGATATTTACTTTCGGTTTGCTCATGATACTTCCTTTTGGCTGGACGGAATTCATACAAATACCCTGGCAGCAATATGAGCTGATAGATTTTACCAGCATGTTCCTGATCGTTTTTACCGGCACGTTCCTGGCCTACCTGTTCAATGTTTACGGGATCAAGATACTGGGAGCTGCTACTGCCGGATCTTATATCTATACACAGCCTGTGTTTGCTGCATTGATCGCCATGATATTCTTAAAAGAAGAACTGGCGCTTTACAAGATCGCCGCTGCTGTACTTATTTTTACCGGCGTTTATTTGGCCAATAAGCAAATAAAGAATGGCGGATCATAATTTAACCGTGACCTAATTACATTTTTTATTATATCGCTTTACTAATGCCTTCAGATCGGATTCCCGGTATTCAAGCATTATCCAATTCACTCCTCTTACAAAATCTTCACAAGCCGAGGTAAGCTCTAATATTTGATTCACAAAGATCTTATGATGTGTTACATAATTTACATACTGGTACGTCCTTCCCCATGATTCTTTCTCAGGCATTGCACCGCCAATGGCATACAGAAGTTGTTCAGGTTGCATGCCTCCATCCATCTGCACAAAAAAATAAACCACTTTCCTCTTATCCTTGCCTGTAAACAAATTCATTTTTTCCCCGGCTATGAGCGGGGTCAATAACATAGTTGTATCATATACCGGGTTACTATAACTGGAAGATTGTATCTCATCAAGATTATCCGTATACCCGTAGAGGGTCAATCGTAAAACCGTTTTCACAATGTTGCCGTTTCCAAAAAACTTTACCTCCTCCGAATTGAGGGTAAGTGTGTCAGCGGGAGCTTTTATTACCCTGACATGCTTGCTAAGTATCTTCACCTCTCCTCTTATCGTATCCCCGTTATGTTTTACAATATACTCTTTGGATTGGGAGAATGCAATTGCCGGTACCAATGCGAGAAGCGCTATGAATATTGTTTTCATTATTGAACGGGTAGTTAAAACAGGAATGAAACTATTGCTAATTATTTTTTGGATAGTCAAAAAATAAAAATTCTTTTTTTGCTTTTGTGAATTCAGACCATTGCTTAATATCGGTCTGGACCGCAAATATAGCGCAGGTAGGCATATTATTGACCGTCATTTCCGGTACAAGACTGTTCACGAAATAAGTGATGCCGGGATTGTGGGAAAAGATAGCAACAGAATTAATACTGTCATCGAGGTTGTTGATCACTTCGTAAAAAGTTTCGGGGGCGGCATGATATAAAGCACTGATGAAATTCACTTCATCGTCTTTCCTGCCATACCCTGCAGCAAACAATTCAGCAGTTCTTTTAGCCCGTTTGGCCGGACTTGATACCAACGCATCTATGACCGGTTGTTTTTCTTTTAGCCTTTTTGCCATCACAGGCGCATCTGCCCTGCCCCGGTCATTCAGGGGCCTTTCGAAATCATTACCCCAAAAACTTTGGTCACTTTTTGCGTGCCTGATGATGAAAAGCTTTTTCAATAATCCCTTTTTATAAAAATAAAAAATTATTTACACAACGACCCACTCATTCTAAACTTTATCTACTTTGTGTATTCAAAAAAAGATATGCGAACTTCTCTGCTCCGGGCTATATTATTTTTTATTATCAGCAGTGCTGCGATCTCCTGCAACACAGTAAAACACATTAACCAGTCAACTGCAGATATCAAGAGCATAAAGTTCCTGGACGAGTATGATATACCCTATAACCTGGACTATAAAGGAACAACCGTTGGCGGACTTTCGGGCATTGATTATGATGCAAAGAATAATTTGTATTACATGGTATCTGATGACAGGAGCGACAAAAGCCCTGCACGCTTTTATGCTGCCAGTATTACTGTTTCTCAAAAAGGAATAGATACGGTGATCTTTACAGCTGTACATGAGATGAGGCAAAATAATGGAACCGTATATCCCAACAATAAACAGGATCGTTTTCATACACCTGACCCGGAAGCCATGCGCTATGATCCAGTGACCAGGCAGCTGGTTTGGAGTAGTGAAGGAGAAAGAATAGTAACCGCGAAAGATACGGTGCTTGCAGACCCTTCTGTTACAATTGTTTCGGCAAACGGGAAATTCATCGATAGTTTTCCAATGCCGGCCAATCTTCTCATGCATACAACAGAGAAGGGCCCCAGAAGGAACGGCGTACTGGAAGGCATGAGCTTTGCCGATAATTATAAAACACTTTTTGTAAATGTAGAAGAACCGCTCTATGAAGACGGTCCCCGGGCAGATATAAAACCCAACAATGCTTTCATTCGCCTTTTAAAGTTTGACGTAACTACCCGGAAGAACGTAGCTCAGTATGCGTATGAGCTATCACCTGTTGCTTACCCGGCCAATCCTGAAAATGAATTCAAAATAAACGGCGTGCCGGATATACTGAGCATTGGTAAAAATAAATTACTCGTGATAGAAAGATCCTTTTCAACCGGTAGACTGGCCTGTACGATTAAAATTTTTATTGCTGATCTGAACGGAGCTACGGATATCAGCAATGTGGCATTGAAGGGGAACAGGAATTTTGTCCCGGCATCAAAAAAGCTTTTGCTCAATATGGATGACCTGGGCATTTATATAGATAATATCGAAGGAATGACATTCGGGCCCGTGCTACCAAATGGGCATAAAACCCTGTTATTTATTGCCGATAACAATTTTGCAGCCCTGGAAAAAGCCCAGGTATTGTTGTTCGAGGTAATGGAATAAACAGTGCTCAAAAAGAGTTTCAAAATCATTTTCATTGGATTAACTTCGATTCAAAATTTTATAAAATGTTGATAAGATATTTCAAAAACACGATACTGCTCTGCACATTATTTTTTCTCCCCTTCAGCAGCATGGCCTGGGGTGTATTAGGACATCGTATTGTTGCACAGATAGCGGAAGCTTATCTTACCAAGCATGCCAAAAAAGAGATCGCTAAAATACTGGGAACAGAATCGCTGGCTATGACAAGTAACTGGCCCGATTTTATAAAATCAGATCCTGCTTATAATTACCTCGGCCCATGGCATTATATAAACCTGAAAGGGGGATTAAGTGAAACTGATGTAAAAACATACCTGGCATCAGATACTGCAACAGATGCATACGTTAAGATAAATTGGCTCGTGGCACAGCTGAAGAACAGGGATCAGTTATCCCAGGAAAACAAGATACTTTATCTGCGCCTGCTGATACATATTGTAGGTGATATTCACCAGCCATTGCACGTGGGCAGGCCCGACGACCGTGGCGGTAATTCAATTAAAGTGCAATGGTTCAACAACCCTTACAATCTTCACCAGATCTGGGATGAAAGACTGATCGAAATGCAGGAGCTTAGTTATACAGAATATGCAACGGCCATCAATTTCACCAGCAAAGATCAAAGAAATGCGTGGCAGGCCGAGCCGCTTACTGATTGGTTCTGGCAATCGTACCAGATCGCGGAAAAGATATATGGAGATATAAAATTGCCCGAAGAAAAATTGGGATACCAGTATAATTTCAAATACGTAGATACACTCAATCAACAATTATTAAAAGGAGGCGTTCATTTGGCGGGCTTGCTGAATGATATCTTTGGATAAGATCAATATCCTCTTACATTCTTTCCTTCCATATAATTCATGAAGGCCCGGTTACAAACACGATTGCCGCCGGGAGTAGGATAATTGCCTGTAAAATACCAGTCACCAAGATTGGTAGGACAAGCTTCGTGCAATGATTCGATGGTTTGATAAATAACGCTTACAGGAATATTGATCTCTTTGGGCGTGATCAGCTTTGCAATTTTACAGGAAATCTCGTCAAGTGTAAATGGTTTGTAGATCTGCCGCACTATATTCTCGGTATGCAACTGGTTATTGCGCTGCATTTCCTTGCATTTTGTAAGCAGGTCCTGCAATATTTCCTGTTGACCGGTATCATGCAATAGTTCAATGGCTGCCCTGAAAGCAATGAAGTCCCCCATCTTACTCATGTCGATACCATAGCAGTCAGGATAGCGTATCTGCGGAGCCGACGAAACGATGATTATTTTTTTCGGCTCGAGTCTCGACAGCATACGCACGATACTTTCTTTTAAAGTAGTACCACGCACGATACTGTCATCAATAACAACCAGCGTGTCTTTATTTTTTCTTACCGTTCCATAGGTGATATCATATACGTGCTGTACCATTTCATTCCTGCTGGTATCTTCTGTAATAAAAGTGCGCAGCTTTACATCCTTGATAGCGATCTTCTCAATTCGTATGCGTCGGTTGATCATTTCAGACAGCTTCTCTTCATCAAAATCCTTTCCCCAGCTCATGATGCGCTCTATCTTTATTTTATTGAGATAATCTTCAGCACCTTTGATCAAACCATAAAAAGCAGTTTCGGCGGTATTGGGAATAAAAGAAAAGATGGTGTTCCTGAGATCATAATCGATCGCTTTTAAAACAGTATCGCTGAGATGGTTGCCGAGGGCGATACGCTCCCTGTATATTTTTTCATCACTTCCCCTGCTGAAATAGATCCTTTCAAAACTGCAGGCCTTTCTCTCTTTTGCTGGTACCACCTGCTCAATTGAATAAGATCCGTCTGCTTTTACGATGAGTGCGTTTCCGGGCATCAGTTCTTTCACTTCATTCTCGCCGACATTAAATGCAGTACGTATCGCAGCTCTTTCACTGGCAGCCACGATCACATCATCGGTGATATAATAATAAGAAGGGCGGATGCCATGCGCATCTCTCATCACGAATCCATCACCATTGCCCAATATCCCGCTGAAATGAAAACCTCCGTCAAATAAAGGAATGGTTTTCTTCAACACATTTAAAATATCCATATGACCGGGAGCGGCCTCATCGGCTTTTACCACGAAATGATACAGCACTTCCATCATGGCAGCCAGGTCGCTCTGCCGCTGGAATTCACCCGGGTCTATATTGATGAGACCGAACAATTCTTCCGTATTTACAAGGTTGAAGTTACCTGCCACCGCCAGGTTCCTTGAAGGAATGGTGTGACGCTTTATGAATGGATGGCAAAACTCAACATTATTCTTTCCCTGCGTACCATAACGAAGATGTCCCAGCAGCACTTCTCCCAAAAAATTAAAATGGCCCTTCATGAGGCCGGGATGATTTTTAATGTCGGGTTGATGTCTTTCTATTTCATTGATCTCTTTTCCTACCTGTGCAAAAACATCGGCAATAGGCTGAGGAGCAGAGCTGCGTAAGCGATGCATAAAAGGATAGCCTGGCTCTGTATTCAGCTTTACGGCTGCAATGCCGGCGCCATCCTGGCCGCGGTTATGTTGTTTTTCCATAAGCAGGTACAGCTTGTTAAGACCGTATAGTACCGTGCCATATTGTTGCTGATAATAACTAAAAGACTTGCGCAGACGAATGAAAGCAAGGCCGCATTCGTGTTTGATTTCGTCGCTCATGGTGTAGAGTGAGCCGCAAAGTTAAGGCATTGCATGGAGGGAAAATAAAAATCCCGGTTAAAAAACCGGGACTAGTATTGGAATGAAATTAATTAAAGGCCGCTTATGCAAATCCCGATCTGGAACAGTTTCATGTCTGCTGCAACGCCATCTTTAAAAATATTATTAAGCTGGTAGCTGCCGAACAGGGAAAAATTGCCATAACCAACTCTTGCCGTTGCTTCCAGTCGTGTGGCATTGAAATATTTCTTGGAATTTTCTTTATCTGTATAGCTGTTAAGGGTCTTGCCGCTTTTATCCAGTAGCGTCTTACCCTTGGTATGTGCATTGATAAGGGTCCCCACTTTAATTCCGACGGCTCCTTTTATACTCTTACTTTCTTTTTCCGGGTTGGCTGTAAAGCGCAATTCCAGCGGTATTTCAAGGAAGGAAGCGCTTACCTTGAACTTTTTAAAATGATCGACACTATCCACGCGGTTGAAAGGAAGGGTATTCGTTTTAGATTTGATGTCGACGTACATATTCTTAAAATAAATATTGCTGCTACCAACACCCAGACCAAAGGCAACGCTCAACTGTGGGATACCCTTAAAGCGCTTGTCCATCATCACATAAATATTAAGCCCTCTTGCCAATCCCTTTATGCCATTTGTTACGCTGTCCGGAGCCCCTATCCAGTGGTCATTGCTGAGCTGTATCATAAAATGGTCGCCGGCACGGTCGCTAAGGTTATCCCATTTTTTCTTGTTTTGTGCAGATAGGGCAGAGACGGAGATCAGGGCAGTTAGTATCAATAATATTTTCTTCATAATCAATTTTGAAGCTGCAAATTAACGGCAAATAATTTAATGAACCTTAATGAAGCGTTAAATGATTAACGGTTTCCAACCTTTAAAGGTTAGAAACCCTGCCTCCCGAAAATAAAAAACCTCACAAGATCATTGTGAGGTCTGTGGGCCCACCTGGGCTCGAACCAGGGACCCCCTGATTATGAGTCAGGTGCTCTAACCGGCTGAGCTATAGGCCCATTCTTCAACAAACGCGAAGAATAAGGCTGCAAATATAAATAAAGCTGGTTAATTTGAAGCCTGTTTACCTGATTTCCTTTATCAGGATGGACAACGACATCAATTTTTTAATTTTATTTTGATCATGGCTGAAATAAAAAATATCATTTTCGACCTTGGTGGCGTATTGCTCAATATTGACTTTAATAAAAGCATCGAGGCTTTTGCAAGACTGGGGATTGAAAACTTTGAAGAAATGTTCTCGCAGATCCATGCCGACTCCTTGTTCAAGAAACTGGAAACAGGCAGTGTTGGAGAGCAGGATTTTTATGATGCTATCAAAAAACGGACAAGGGACCATATCACAGCTACAGAGATCGCGGCTGCATGGAATGCACTGATCCTTGATTTCAGGACTGACAGCCTTCATTTCCTGGACCAGCTTTCAGGAAAATACAGGCTATACCTGCTAAGCAATACCAACAGCATTCATCATTCTTATTTCCAGCAAATGCTGAAGAGGCAAACAGGCAGGCCCTCGCTGGACAGCTATTTCACCAAAGCATGGTATTCTCAGGATCTCGGCTTGAGAAAGCCTGGGGAAGCGATCTATAAATTTATCCTGGAAGATGGCAGATTGGAGGCAAAAGAATCTCTTTTTATCGACGATACGTTACCGAATATTGAAACCGCGGTGAGCCTTGGATTTAAAACACATCACCTGAAGGGAGGAGAAAAGATAGAGCAGCTTCCTTATTTCACTTCCTCGAATTCAATGTAATCTTCTTTGGAAGCCTTTGGAGCATTTTGTCTTTCAGCAGATCTGAAATTATTATCCTGCTGTTGCTGCATATGTTGGTTCATCTTGCTTTGCATCTCCCCTACTTTTTGCTTTACCTGTTTGGTGGTCTGGTAAACGGGGATAATGAAGTCGAAGACCAGCTTATACAGCAGGTACAAAACGAAGAGCTCGAATAATACTTTTAACATGGGGTCAAAGTTATATATCAAAACAATTCCACCCTGTTAAAATTAGGGTAACGGGTAAAAATAATCTTCAACCGGTGAGGAAAATCAATTCCGGTATTGCTATTGAACCACATATGGAACATAGGGCCAGTAGAAACCTGCTAAAAAACTATGTTTCCTATATGACTATGTGGTTCAAAAGAGGTATTGAGCTTTACATTTTGGCAGTTACGGGGGCATTACTTATATTTGCACCGGACAAAGAAACAATGGAAGGGAACGGTGGCGTTCCCTTCTTCTTTTATCATGATTCAGGAAACGAATATACAGGCGATCGAAAAGCTGGTTGAACCATTGTTGCAGGATGATATGTTCCTGGTTTCGATAAAAATAAAGCCGACCAACAATATCAAGATATATTTGGATGCAGATAGCGGACTGGGCATTGAAAAATGCATCAAAATAAACAGGGCGCTGTATAAAGTGATCGAAGAAAGGGGAATGTACCCCGATGGCGATTTTTCACTGGAAATATCAAGCCCCGGTGTTGATGAACCATTAAAACTCCTCCGCCAGTATAAAAAAAATATTGGCAGAAACGTTGAAATCACCCTGAATGACGAGCGCAGGAAAGAAGGAAAGCTAAATACTGTAACAGAAGAAGGGATAGAGATAGAATACACAGAAGGAAAGGGAAAAAAAGCAACGATCATCAGCGAGCCGATCAGTTTTGCTGATATAAAACAAACCAGGGTCCAGGTAAAATTTTAATTACATAAACAAAACCCCCACACCGGCGGGGAATAAAAGTGAGGCCGGCGAGGAATATGGCAAGCATTAACTTAATCGACTCCTTCCAGGAATTTAAAGAAGCGGAAAACATTGATCGTCCAACACTGATGAAGGTGATGGAAGATGTATTCAAAACACTGATCCGTAAAAAATACGGCAGTGATGAATGTTTCGACGTTATCGTTAATGACCAAAAAGGTGACCTGGAGATCTTCCGTCGCCGCACGATCGTTGATGATGACGACCTGTACAATACATTGACCGAGATAGAATACAAAGATGCGATCAAGATCGAACCTGACTACCAGGTTGGGGAAGAATTGTACGAGGAAGTAGATATCCAGAAGGAGTTTGGCCGTCGTGCAATACTGGCCGGTAAGCAGACACTTGCTGCCCGTATAAATGACCTAAAGAAAAATATACTCATTAAAAAATATGAAGAACGTGTTGGAGAGATCGTAAGCGGTGAAGTTTACCAGGTTTGGAAAAAAGAAGTACTGTTGCTGGACGAAGAAGGCAATGAAATGCTTTTACCGAAGTCTGAACAAATACCGACAGATTATTTCAAGAAAGGTGAGACTGTAAGAGGAGTTGTGAAGAAAGTGGAACTGAAGAACAGCCAGGCGGTGATCATATTATCAAGAACGAGCCCATCCTTCCTGGAAAAATTACTGGAAATAGAAGTGCCCGAGATATTTGACGGCTTGATTGTTGTGAAGAAGATCGTGAGAGACCCGGGAGAAAGGGCAAAAGTTGCGGTTGAAAGTTATGACGACAGGATCGACCCGGTAGGCGCCTGCGTTGGTATGAAAGGAAGCCGTATCCATGGTATTGTAAGAGAATTGAAGAATGAGAATATCGACGTGATCAACTGGACAAGCAACCATCAATTACTGATCCAGCGTTCATTGACACCGGCCAAGATAACCAACATGGATCTTGACATGGAAAAAATGCATGCGAATGTGTTCTTAAAACCCGACCAGGTTTCACTGGCTATAGGAAGAAGAGGCGTTAACATCAAACTGGCCTGTGAGCTGACAGGCTTCGAGATCGATGTATTCCGTGATAACGAAGGTGAGGTGGAAGAATTTGATATTGATCTTGACGAATTCACCGATGAGATCGAACCATGGGTGATCGATGAACTGAAGAGAGTGGGTTGTGATACGGCAAGATCTGTACTGGATCTTACTTCAGAAGAACTGGAACGCAGAACCGACCTGGAAAAAGAAACGATCGAAGATGTAAGAAGGATATTGAAAGAAGAATTTGGCAAAGAGTAATAAAGATTTAATGCCGCATGGCATATTCAGAAAAATTAAAAGATAAATTTAGTCCGCTCAAAAGCAGACGAACAAAAACGAATGGCAGAAGTAATAACACCAAGGTTGATGGCAGCGGCCAAAGAATTTAATATCGGGACATCCACCCTGGTAGATTTTCTTGTAAGCAAAGGTTTTTCAAGTGATGACCTGAAGCCTACCTCCAAACTGACGGAGTCGATGTACCGTGTACTGCAATCAGAGTTCCAGCAGGACAAGGTGGCAAAACAAAAAGCACAGCAGATCGACCTTCCCAAAGGAGCCAATGCAAATGAACCGAAAAAGAAAAGAGATGAAGAAGATCTTTCAATAAAGAAAAAAGAGGCGGCGAAGGCAAAAGAAACAAAACCGGTCGAAGAAGAAAAAGCGCCAGAGCCAGCGAAAGCAAAAGAAGAGCAGAAAGAAAAAGCGGCGGAAGTAACGAAGATAGATGCCCCTGAAATAGAAGCGCCAAAAGTAGTTGATAAGATAGACCTGGATTCGATAGACTCTTCCACAAGACCTAAAAAGACAACCAAGAAGAAAGCAGAAGAAAAAGAGGAAGAGCCAAAAAAGACCAGCAAGAAAAAGACAGAAGAGAAAACAGAGGAACCCAAAAAAGGAAAAAAGAAGGCAGAAGAAAAAGAAGAAGCTCCACCGGTAGTTGAAGAGCCGCAAAAAGAAGCTACGCCGGTAATTGAAAATATACAGGCAAAAAAATTATCAGGCCCCAAGATCATGGGTAAGATAGAACTGCCCGTTGACAATGATACCCGTCCTAAAAAAGATGCCGAAGCCGAGAAGCGCAAACGCAAGCGCATTCCAATGGAAAGAAAGGGTGGCCCGCAAACAGGTACACCCGGACAAGGAGGGTATCCTCAGCAAGGAGGTGGTGGACAGGGATTCCAGAACAGGAGGCCCGGCGGTAGCAATATCGGACAGGGCCCTAACCGCGGCGGTGGAGGAAACAGGTTTAACCGTGGAGCAGCACCCGCTGCCCGCAGGGAAGACAAGGTCATCGACGCTAAAGAGATCCAGGATAAACTCAGGGAAACGCAGGCAAAACTTGCCGGTGCGGGGGGAAGAGGAAAGAGCTTAAAAGCAAAATACCGTAAGGCAAAAAGAGATGAGCATGCAGAGCAGGTAGGCGAAACTGATACAAATAACAAATTGCAGGTAACAGAATTCATTTCTGTAAGTGAGCTTGCCAACCTGATGGACGTAAGCTTCGCAGATGTTATCAGTAAATGTATGAGCCTTGGCATCATGGTATCTATCAACCAGCGCCTGGAAGCGGATGTGATCGAACTGGTGGCGGGAGAATTCAATTATGAAGTGGAATTCATAGGTGTTGAAGATGCAGCCGAACTGGAGGAGGAAGAAGAAGACGATGCAGAGAACCAGAAACCAAGAGCGCCGATCGTTACCATCATGGGCCACGTTGACCATGGTAAGACATCTTTGCTGGATTATATAAGAAATACCAATGTTATCGCCGGTGAGGCCGGTGGTATCACACAACATATCGGTGCGTATGAAGTAACATTGAAAGATGGAAGGAATATCACCTTCCTGGATACACCGGGTCACGAAGCCTTTACGGCCATGCGTGCACGTGGCGCCAAGGTTACAGACATTGCAGTGATCGTAGTGGCGGCAGACGATGCGGTGATGCCGCAAACAAAAGAAGCTATATCGCATGCGCAAGCGGCAAGCGTTCCCATGATATTTGCGATCAACAAGATCGATAAAGATGGAGCAAATCCGGAAAAGATAAAAGAACAACTGGCAGCTATGAATATCCTGGTGGAAAGCTGGGGAGGTAAATACCAGAGCCAGGAGATCAGTGCAAGGAAAGGATTGCATATTGATGAGCTGCTTGAAAAAATATTGCTCGAAACGGATATACTTGAATTAAAAGCCAACCCCGACAGGGAAGCCAGCGGTACCATCATCGAAGCAACGCTTGATAAAGGCCGTGGTTATGTAGCAACCATCCTTGTACAGAATGGAACACTGCAGGTAGGAGATATGATCGTTTCTGGCCAGCACTTCGGTAAGGTGAAAGCCATGTATAATGAGCGTAACCAGCGGGTGGATATCGCACCTCCTTCAACTCCGGTACTGATACTGGGATTGAACGGCGCACCACAGGCGGGTGAAACATTCAAGGTATTTGAAAACGAAAGCGACGCAAGAGAAGTGGCTTATAAACGCGGGCAGATCCTGCGTGAGCAGGGTATGCGTGCCAAGAAACACATCACGCTTGATGAGATCGGCCGCCGTCTTGCACTCGGAAGCTTCAAAGAACTTAATGTTATCATTAAAGGTGACGTGGATGGTTCCGTGGAAGCATTGAGTGATTCATTACAGAAATTAAGCACGGAAGAAATTGTTATCAGGGTAATTCACAAAGCAGTGGGTGCTATTACTGAAAGCGATGTTACACTTGCCAATGCATCCGATGCGATCATTATCGGTTTTAATGTACGTCCGTCCATGCAGGCCGCCAAACTGGCTGAGCAGGAAGCAATACAGATAAAATTATATTCTATCATCTATAATGCCATCGAAGAGGTTAAGAGTGCGATGGAAGGTATGCTCGAACCGGTGGTGGAAGAAAAGATACTGGCTAACGTGGAGATCAGGGAAGTGTATAAGTTCGATAAGGCGAGTGTTGCCGGATGCTTTGTACTGGATGGTAAAATGGCAAGGAATAACCGTATCAGGCTGGTGCGTGACGGTATCGTAATATTTACCGGTGAGCTGGGAAGCCTGAAGCGTTTTAAAGACGATGCTAAGGAAGTCACTTCAAGTATGGAATGCGGGCTTACCGTAAGAAATTATAACGACATCAAGGTGGGGGATATAGTAGAGGCGTTTGAAGAGGTGGAAGTGAAGAGAACCCTGTAATGAATAATGAACAAGGAATGTTGAACAGGGAAGGGAAGTAACCTTAAACACAAACCATTCAGCTTTCTCAATCTTTTGTTAAATGAGTTAACGCCCTGCCGGCAGAATGAAGCAGGGCTTAATTTTGAGAAGGATCAGCCTTCTATACAATAAAAAATTTTCAATGAAAAAGTATTTACTCTTTTTTATTTCGGTACTTACGGTTCCTGCAGCTTTGCTGGCGCAGAAAAGCCAGCCTAAAGCGATCGTTGCTGATAAGATAGTTGCCGTTGTTGGCGATAAGATCATTCTCAGGAGCGATATCGATAACAGTATAACGGACATGCAGCGCCAGAATATCGCTGTGCCTGAAAATGCAAGATGCCAGGTGCTGGAACAGGCGATGGGTATCAAAGCACTGGTATTGCAGGCAGAAAAAGATTCATTACCGGTAACGGACGAAGAAGTTGAGACCATCATCGACAACAAGATAAGAGAGTTCATTTCTGTATATGGCTCAAAGGATGAGCTGGAAAAAATTGCGGGAAGGACCATCTACCAGTTAAAAGAAGATTTCAGGGAACCCATCCGCGACCAGGAATTGGCGAAAGCGATGCGCAATAAGGTTGTTGAAAACGTTCGCATCACTCCCAAAGAAGTAGAAGAGTATTATAACAAAATTCCGAAGGACAGCCTGCTGCTTTATGAAAGCGAACTGGAAGTAAGCCAGATCGTATCCTTTCCCAAACCACACAGGGATGCTGAAGAATATTGTATCCAGCAGTTAAAAGAATTCAAAGAACAGATCGAATCAGGCAAAAGAGATTTTAAAACTGTTGCCAGCATTTATACAATGGACCCGGGAAGTAAGGAAACGGGCGGAGAATATACCATCAACCGCAACCAGAAAGACCTTGATCCAACCTGGCTGAGCAAAGCCTTTACTTTAAAAGAAGGACAGATATCGAGCCCGTTCAAGACAAGGTTCGGATACCACATACTTCAGCTGGTAAGCCGCACAGGCGATGATGCAGTAGTAAGACATATATTATTGATACCCCAGGTCACCTCTGTTGAAATGAAAGCAGGTATGGAAAGACTGGACTCTGTTCGTGCCAAACTGATAGCAGGAACAATGCAGTTTGGTGAAGCTGTTGCCAAATACAGCGATGATGATGATCATAAATTCACGGCAGGCCGCCTGATGGGTAGGGACGGAAGCACATTCCTTACGATCGACCAGCTGGATAAGGATATGGTGGTGATGCTGAAAGATCTTAAAGTGGGCCAATATTCACAGCCTACCGAGTTTACAGATCCAAGAGGAAAAAAAGGTATCCGCATTGTTTATTTGGCTACCAAAACAGAACCGCACCGTGAAAACTTAAAAGATGATTATAGCAGGATATCGCAAAGGGCACTGGAAGATAAGAAGAATGATGCGCTGGAAAACTGGTTCACAAAAAAAGTGGTGACCTATTATATCAAGGTGGATGATGAATTTAAATCATGCCCCGAAATGTCAAAATGGTTGCCTGCAACTACGGCTGCTAAAAATTAAAAGATAAAAGATATTAGCAAAAGCGTTCCGGTACATACGGGACGCTTTATTTTTGTATAAGATTACATGATCGAGAATAAAAAAATAAAAGCACAGCAGGAGCATGCCATCCTTATCGGGCTGATCTATAAAGAGCAAACAGAGGAAATGGTAAATGAATACCTGGATGAACTGGTCTTTCTTGCCGATACTGCAGGTGTTGAGACAAAAAAGAAATTCATTCAGAAACTACCACATCCCGACAGTAAGACCTTTGTAGGAAAAGGAAAGCTGGAAGAAATAAAACAGTTTATCCACCTAAAAGGAAATATCACACTTGTAATATTTGATGATGAACTTACCGGTTCACAGATACAGAACATAGAAAAGGAGCTGAATGTACGCACCATTGACCGGAGCGACCTGATACTGGACATCTTCGCAAGCCGTGCAAAAACCGCCCAGGCTAAAACACAGGTGGAGCTTGCACAATATCAATACATATTACCCAGGCTGAAAGGTATGTGGAAACATTTGGAACGCCAGGGAGGCGGTGTGGGAACAAGGGGCCCCGGTGAAACGGAGATTGAAACAGACAGGCGTATAGTTAAGGATAAGATCGGACTGTTGCGCAAGCGCCTTGCTGAAATTGATAAGCAGGCTTTCACGCAGCGTAAAGACAGGGGCGAATTCATAAGGGTAGCGCTGGTGGGCTATACCAATGTTGGTAAATCAACGCTGATGAATGCATTAAGCAAGAGTGATGTGTTTGCAGAAAATAAATTGTTCGCAACGCTTGATACCACCACACGTAAAGTTGTTTTTGAGCAAACGCCGTTCTTATTAAGCGATACGGTAGGTTTCATCCGCAAACTACCCCATCATCTTGTAGAAAGTTTTAAAAGCACTTTGGATGAAGTAAGGGAAGCAGATGTTTTACTGCACGTAGTTGATCTTTCTCACCCGCATTACGAAGAGCAGTTGAATGTAGTTAATAAAGTACTTGCCGAATTGGGCGCTTCGGGAAAACCAGTGATCACCATATTCAATAAGATCGACCAGTACGAAGAGCAGGCATTCGACAAATGGCTGGAACCGGAAGTGAAAAAAGAGATACTTGAAGATCTTAAACAGCGCTGGGAAAATGAAACGCAGGGAAACTGTGTTTTTGTATCGGCCACTGAAAGAAGAAACCTCGATACTCTCCGGCAGACAGTATTGAATAAGATAAGAGAAATGTACAGGATAAGGTATCCGTATAAAGCAGAATTTTTTTATTAACGATAAGAGGTGTCAGCTTTTAAAAAGCTGACACCTCTGCTACTGAATCTATTTTTACTCTTAGTTTATCTCCTGTAAGGCCTGTTTCTTCCCTGCTCATCCATATAAACAACACGGTTCCTTCCTCCAAAATTCAAACTGATCTGGAATAAAGGTTGTTCATTGGGACGATCGATCCTGGTAGCCCTGTAATTCCTGGTGCGATACATTCTATAGATCCTGTTGTCAACCTCAGATGGGATTTCTCTCCGGCTCCAGGTAGTATGTGTAGCTCTCATACGGCCATCACGTCCATAGTATGCTTCCACATTCCTGTTGTTGTTATCCCTGTAACTTGCACGCCAGTCATTATTATCTCTTCTCCAGTTGGCTTTCCTGTCGGGGTTGTCCCTGTTGAACTGGTCACGTACCGTAGGCGGCGGCTGGTTCCTGTAATTCTGGGCTACCACTGTTGTAGCTGTACTACCCAGTATTAAAAAAGCAAAAAATATTTTTTTCATAAAAACTGTTTTTTTAAAATGATGATCAAATAAAGTTGTGCCTGTTAACAGGCACAATCAATAGAAACTATAACCATGCCATAAGCTTATTTGCTGATATGACATATATAGCGCACTTATTAAATGGTGAACTCAAATCTCATTATGTAGAAAATTTACAGCGATCGCCATAATGGGGAACTGCATCATCTTATCCATCTTATCTTTACAACCATGTCAACCTGGTATAAGATAGCAGAAAGTATCGCTGAAATAAATTTTTCTGCAGATGGCCTTGCAGAAACAGAAGCAAATGGAAAAAGAATTTGCATCGCCAGGTTAAATGATCAATTATTTGCCTGCACACAAAAATGCCCGCATGCCGGCGGAACTTTATCTGAAGGGTATATTGACGCCATTGGAAATATTGTTTGTCCCCTGCACAGGTATAAATACAGTCTTCAGAATGGAAGGAACACAAGCGGTGAAGGATATTTTTTAAAGACCTATCCTGTTGAGATAAGAGAGGACGGTGTATTTGTTAGTATTCCTGATGCCAGTCTTTTCGGATCGAGATGATTCCTGCCCCTTGCAGGCATTATAAATGTTCAATATTCAACACTCAACTCTCAACGACCAATTTTAATTAGGTTCATTTTAACAAATGTAATAAGATTGGCATGGCATAAACTTTGAGTCGCATTCCCTGTAAATGATCGTATCCACACTTTAAAAAAATAAGCAATGAAAACAAACTCAAAAGCTGTTTCTCAAAACGCCAAGAATAACCAGGGCAAAAGCCTGACAACAACAAGTAAGAAAAGTAAGCTCGGTGGTATCGACAGCACACCCGCAACAGAAAGAGCACGGTCAAGACACCGCCATAGCCATGGAATGAATAATGAAGGCACCAATGTAGATTACGAAGAACAACGCTAAACAACAATTAACCTATAAGGTCTTATGGCCTTATAGGTTTCATCCAAAAACAAATAATATGGAAACAAAAACAAAATATAGCAATGAGTCTTTGCATGGTATTGCAGAACTGGTACCTACAGTCACCATTCAAAGGGTCTTTAATATTCCATTGAATAAGGTATGGCAGGCATTGACAGAGGCGGAGACATTTAAAAAATGGTGGGGACCAAAAGATTTTACCTGTTCCTACAGCCAGATGGAATCAAGGATGGGAGGAAGATACCTCAACTGTATGCGTGGGCCGGATGGAAAAGAATACTGGTCAACAGGTGAAGTACTGGAATGGACACCCATGAGAAGACTGGTATTATCAGATCATTTTTCTGACAAGGATGGGAATATAACCAGTGCTTCAGCTCATGGGCTGACCGGTGAATGGCCGGAAGAGCTGATCATCACATTTGAACTGGAAGAAGCCGGTGGTACAACAAAACTAAAGTTGCGGCATGAGGGCATACCGGATGAAGCGCATGATCAGTGCAAGCAGGGATGGAACCAATGTTTTGATAAGCTGGAAGAGAATATAAAATAGCGGCCTTTATCTCTTTGTGCATCTTTCTGTCTTGGTGTCTTTGTGGCCCTTTTGCCACTAAGACACTAAGGCACTAAGTTTCACAAAGGGTACCTAAGTATATTTTACCTGCCTATGCTTCCCATCATATTCTCGGGGTAACGAAGTCCGGCAGCGGCATTCTTTGGGAACATGGTATCAATTGCGTTGAGCTCTTCTTTGGTTAGAGATACATTGAGTGATCCGGCATTTTCTTCCAGGTATTTTATACGCTTGGTGCCCGGAATGGGGAAGATGAATTCTCCCTGTGCCATTACCCAGGCAATAGCCAGTTGTGAAGGCGTACATTTTTTTTCTGCGGCCATCGCTTCAATTTTTTTGACCAGGTCAAGGTTCTTTTGAAAGTTATCTCCCTGGAACCTGGGAGAGAATCGGCGGTAGTCATCAGTATCAAAATCATTAACCGTTTTGAACTGGCCCGTTAAAAAACCACGGCCGAGCGGACTATAAGCTACAAAAGCAATATCATGTTTTTTACACACCTGCAGCACTCCGTCTTCCGGGTCTCTTGTCCATAATGAGTATTCACTTTGAACAGCTGTGATTGGATACACTGTTGTATGCATCCGTTCCAGTGTAGCCGCAGAAACTTCACTCAACCCAATGCCTTTGATCTTTCCTTCCTTCACCAGTTCTGCCAGCGCACCTACAGTATCTTCAACGGGTGTTGCAGGATCAACACGGTGCAGGTAATACAGATCTATACAATCGATGCCCAGCCTTTTCAAACTCGCTTCACAGGCCTGCTTCACATATTCAGGCCTGCCGTTCAGGCTCCGCCATTTGGGATCATTGATATCTCTCAATATCCCGAACTTGGTAGCTACAGTTATTTTATCGCGGTTCCCTTTTAATGCTTTGCCTACCAGTTCTTCATTTGTATAGGGGCCATAAGCATCGGAAGTATCCCAAAATGTTACACCCAGTTCAATAGCCCTGTGCAGGGTCTGCAATGATTCATTGTCATTACGCTGGCCATAGAATTCACTCATGCCCATGCAGCCTAATCCGAGTGCTGATGCCATCACGCCCTGCGAGCCTAATTTCTTTACCTGCATTGAAGATGATTTTAATGATAATTAAAATTACCGATCTTTTCCTATTCGTCTTTCTCTCTTTGTGCTTCTTTCTGTCTTAGTGTCTTTGCGGCTATCTTACCTGTTTGCCACTAAGACACGAAGGCGCTAAGTTTCACAAAGTGTTCTTAATTCAACCCTCTTGCCATCTCCTCGACAAGCCCATCAGCTTTCAGGTCCTGGCCAAGCTCCCAGAACATGATGCCACCAAGCTTTTTTCGCCTGATGAATTTAGTCTTTGCTTTGATGGAACGGCGATCATCGAAAGTGGCGAACAATTGTAATGACTTATTATACTGGTAAGGAGCCGCTGCTTTTTTATCCCAGTAATATTTATAACCAGATGTATCGCTGAAATAATTTTCAAAATCAAAGAAAGCAACACCTCTTTTGAATTTTCCTGCCTGGTACAGTCCATGATTGGTATCGGCAACATTCTCCCATACACGTGCATACATGGCTGCGCCGATGACCAGTTTTTTTGCATCCACTTTTTTATCCAGCAACCAGTTTACGCATTTGCTGGTGGATTGCTGATCCGGCCTGTAGTCATGCAACGGTGTATGGTGGCCCGTGACGGTTGCATATCCTCCCACAAGATCATAACTCATCAGGTTGACAAAATTAACAAGGGGCATTACAGCATCCCAGTCGACAGACTGTTCGAGGTATTGTGTGAACGCACCCGCTGCAAAGCTTAGCAGGAATTCATTCCCCATTTCCTGGCGGATGGTTTTGATGAGCTCGGTAAAATTATTTCGATCTGCAGCATCGAATTTGTGTCCAGGGTAACCTTCGATAGCAGGATATTCCCAGTCGAGGTCCAGGCCATTAATACCATATTGTTTGAATAATGCAACGCTTGTCTTTGCAAAATTTTTTCGATGCTCATCAGTGGCAAACAGGTCGCTGCAGAATGAACAACCGCTCCAGCCGCCTATGCTCACCATGATCTTTAATTGCGGATTTTCTTTTTTCAGATCAACGATCTGCTGCAGGGATGCCTGTTGAGATGAATCCCTGAACATTAAAGTATCTCCCTGTATTTTAAGAAAACTGAAAATGATATGCGTGAGTTTATTCACCGGCCATTGTTTGATATCTTCTCCTTTGCCTGTATAATATGCAATGATCCTGTAAGGTCGTTTTTGTGCGGTGAGGGTTAAAGCCGGGATCAGAAGTACCAGGAAGATGAGTTTTCTCATGAGTGGAAGATAAAGAAATATGTTCCTGTATTAATCTTGCCACTAAGGCACAAAGTCGCTAAGTTTCACAAAGAATTCTTAGTGCCTCTTCGTGCCTTAGTGTCTTTGTGGCCCAACAAAAATTTAACAAATCCCGGCGTTCCTACATTAGTTATTGATTATCAACATTAAAACTGCGCTTTTTTTGTCAGCAGCTAAAATATTTTCATAACTTCCTAACAAATTAGTTTGCCTCCTAATTAATTAGTAGTAATATTGGTGAAAATTTCTACTGATGCAAAAACTGGCAAAAAGAGAAGAGCAGATCATGCAGGTTTACTGGGACCTTGGAAAAGCATTCATTAAAGAAGTGATCCCTCACCTGCCCGACCCCAAACCACATTATAACAGTGTAGCCACCATGATCAAGATCCTGGAAGAAAAAGGATTCCTCGATCATGAAACGGTTGGCAATGTTTACCAGTACTTCCCTGTTATCTCCCGGGAAGATTATCAGAAGCACGCCATGAAAGATATCGTGAGCCAGTACTTCGATAATTCTTATCCCCGTATGCTGGCATTCTTTGCCAAAGAACAAAATCTTTCCGAGTCAGAACTGAATGAAATTCTTCAAATGATCAAATCAAAAAAACAATGATACCGTATATCATCAACGTAGCTTTGATCCTCGCCGGTTGTTTAGTGTTTTACAAACTGCTGTTGCGCAAGGAAACATTTTACAGGAGCAACCGCTATTTCCTGGCCATCTGCCTGTTCATTTCTTTCAGCCTTCCGCTGCTGCCCATTGCACCACAATGGTCGCTGAGAAAAAAAGAAACAGTAACGGAGCAGCATAGCCCAACAGTTATACCTGTGCAGACAACACAACAATATAAAACACAGCCGGTACAACAGTCAACAACCCCAGCTCCAACTGTCAGCAACAAACCATCATCATCTTTATCATCGATCGACTTCAGTCAGTATATGGTATGGCTTGGCTGGCTTTATTGGTTTGGGGTGATCGTATTCGGTGCGAATTTTTTGTTGCAGATGATCGTACTGATCAGGAAGGCATTCCGCAATCCAGTGATCATCGACGGACCTTACCGTATCGTGGAAGTGAGTGGCGATAAAGCACCCTGCTCCTTCGGCAATACCATTTTCATCAATCCTGAAAAATATGACTGGGATACTTATAACCAGATACTGTTGCACGAAAAAGTGCACGTGCGGCAAAATCATAGTATGGACATCCTGCTTGCAGAGCTGGTATTGATATTCCAGTGGTTCAATCCATTTGCCTGGATCTACCGCCGCCAGGTAGAAAACAATCTTGAATTCCTTACAGACAATGAACTCACCCAGACTGAGAAGGTAGAAAAATCCAGTTACCAGTTAAGCCTGTTGAAAGTTTCGGTGCCGCATTTCCCGCTGAGCCTGACAACAAACTATAACCAGTCAATTCTAAAAACACGTATAGCCATGATGAACACAAAACGATCAAACATGCACACAGCATGGAAATATTTTTTCCTGCTGCCGGTACTCGCCTTCTTAGCCTGTTTACTCAACGAGCCAATGGCGCAGACAAACAAGAACAAAGACCTGAGTGCAAAGGTCCATCACAGCATCAGTAATGAGGGTTACTGGTTTGCCGTGATCAAGGACGACAAAGTGAACATCCGTTTTTCGGATGAAGACCTTAGTGGTAAAGGAGATGATTTTGAAAAAGGACATTCCTACAGCGGCAACACTTTTAAATTATCTGAACTGGGTAGTATTCCAAGAGGAGCCGAAGGAAAATTCAGCATTACCCGCGAAGCCGGAACCATGGACATGAATGGCAAATTCGAAGGCAATACCGGCATGGGCCGTTATAAATTCAAGCCCGATGAATCCTTTGTCAGTTACATGAATACCGAGCTGAAAGAAAAACTGGATGAGGAAGACCAGCTCGCTTTCTGGTTCATCGATGTAAAAAAATCTTACTTGCAGATGCTGCGTAATGAAGGATATGCAAATGTGAAGAAGGACGACCTGATACCGATGGCTGCATTGCATATCGACGAGACATATATAAAATCTATCAAAGACAACGGGTTTAAGGATATCAGCATGGAAGACCTGGTTCCTTTAAAAGCCCTCGGTGTTGATGCTAACTATATAAAAGAGATCCGCGACGCGGGGTATAAGAATGTAACATCCGAGCAGCTGGTTACGTTTAAGTCACAGGGCATCGACAAGGATTATATAAGCAAAGTAAAAAAGATGAAAGGCAAAGATGGAAAAGAAGAAGCTGACGCAGATGATATCGTTACCTACAAGGCGCTCAATATCACCGAAGAGTTTGCCAATTCATTTAAGGCTGTTGGTTACAGTAATATCAAACATGAAGACCTGGTGTCGTTGAAATCTATGAACGTCACACCGGAATTCATCAAAAGCTTTCAAAACATGGGATACAAGGATATGAATATCGAAAAGATAGTTGCCTTCAAGGCACTGGGCATCACGCCCGAATTCATAAGGAGCTATGAAGCCATGGGATATAAAGATATTGATGCCGATGACCTGGCTGCACTGAAATCACTCGACATCACACCCGAGTATATCAAAAGCCTGCAGGCGATGGGATATAAAAATATAAAGCTGGATAATCTATCAGGATTGAAATCAACCGGCGTTACACCGGAGTATATCAAAAGCTTTGAAGCGATCGGTTATAAGAACATCGATATTGAAGATCTCACCGGACTGAAAGCATTGAATGTTACGCCGGAATTCATCAAAGGTTTTGAAGACATCGGATTTAAGAATGTTCCTTTGGAAGACTTCACCGGTATCAAAGCCGTAGGAGTTACACCGGAGTATGTAAAATCAATGAGGGCAAAAGGCTTCGACTATGATAAGCTGAGCAAGTATGTTACACTGAAAAGCATAGATTAATTTTTTAAAGTATAGCCATGAACTCAGTGCCCTGCTTTTTGGCGGGGCATTTTTATTCCTCGTCCTCGAGCTGCGAATGCACTGGTTTGAATTTTTTAACGTCTCTCTTTCCCTTTTTTGTCTTGATATCGCTCAAGGCCGCGAGGCTTTCTTCTTTTCTTTTTGTCTTGATACAAAGAGAAACAAAAAGATCAAGGCGAACCCGAATGCCTCCGGCCGTTTCGCCGGCCAACGACACTATACCAGCTCAATAATATGCACAGCCCATTCAATTCAAACCGTGATGATAGCGTGCTATTATTACAACGGTAATAACAACATCAGTTCGGCGGTTCAATGAACCGCAAAACCAGGATAGAGAAATACCAAAGCTAATATCAGCTCATGGAATCAACGATGGTGGGTATGCATTCGATCTTATACTTTTTTGTGAAGAGCCAGGGTCGACGGCATCTTTAACATAAGGTAGTTTGATATTAATTGAAGTGCTTAATCCTAAGAGTAGAATTACTGATGTACAAGTCACAGTAGCACTAAAGCTAAATCAGGGAACCACACCGCAATCGGGAGGTAATCGATTGCGGGCGCCCTTTTTGGCTTACTTTTTTGGGCGAGCAAAAAAGTAAGATTAATAAGCCGTGCGGCTTGAGCAAAACAATCTGAGCTATTCATTTACCTGGAGGAACAAAAAAGAACAATAAAAAACAAAAAAGGGGAGTATAAGAAAGCTGTAAATGTAAACAACCCATATTGAGCATTTTAAATATTCAATATTCAACGCTCAATAATCAATTTTTCATACGCTTTGGTTCCTGTCCTCACAAAACATTTATTCCCACATAGGGGCATGTGTTACACAATTTCCTAATGTACTTATAGAATTCCCGTTGAACCAAATCTGCATGATTTTTGCGGTAAAAAGGGCTACCTAAAAACCGAACAAAGAATAATGGAAAACTTGCATGAGATCGAAACGCCAGTTTTGATAGAGTTGCTTGCGCAACAAACAGCACTCTATACCGCCAAAATAGCCGAAAAAAATAGTGTGGAACTTATGCAATATGAGTATGAAATAGCTATTATTCAAAAGGAGCTTAACTCCCGAAAACAAAATACAGCGAATACCAACTTAACAGACCCGGATATCGAATTTACCCCGGGAACCAATTAATAACTTTTCCACGTCGTGGTTTCGGAGTCCTGGGTTTACCCGGGGCTATTCATTATTGTTTTGAAAGCCAACATATTGAGCCGCTAAAAACAGGAGTAAACTTCAAATAATCTTCCAAAATTCCCGTTTATTAAGTTGGGACCATCATCCCTTATCACGGTCATTATTGGATCATTAAAACCAAAATTCTACTCCAATGAAAAAATCTCTATTCTACGGATTACCCGTTTCGCTTTTACTGGCCTTATCTGCCTGCAAAAAGGATAATACGGGTATGAATGCAAAACAAAACGATGATGATCTTATCGTTGTTGACAAGATCGATCAACCACCGGGTGGTGGCATTTGCCTGGGCGACCTTACAAAATATTTGCTGGTGATCAGCAATGGAAGCTCCGATGCTAACTGGCAGGGAGCCACGAAGGGCTTTATCGGTGATGTTGCGGTAAATGGACTTGTCGCCAATGAGAGAACATCGGGAGGAGTACCTTATAGCGGAACCCTTTATACCAATGCAGCAACTGCCGGAAGCTGGCAGGGTATACTTAATCAGAATACAACACAAAGCAATGTTTCAACAGGTGAGACGGTTCGTATCACATCGTTAATGTCAGACCTGGATGATGCTTTTGCTACCATTAATGCAATGGCTGCTTCAACAGGATATGAATCTGTATCTTCAACATCACTCAATGGTTTGAATACACAGAATGGAACAGCAGACGTTTTTGTGATCAATATAACATCCGGCCTGCAGGTATCATCCAAGATCAATATCACCGGCGATGCCGATGATGTTTTCATCCTTCGCTGGGACAGTGATGCTGATCCTGCGAATGGTTACCAGGGTATCACCAAATTTCAAAGCGGTGGCGGTATTGTTCCCAATGGCGGATTGAAGGCCTCCAATTTTGTAAATGTTGCCGGCGATATCAGCAGCAGCGGTGGTGGATCAAATCCCGCTTCGCCTTATCCACAAGGACCAAGGGATAATGATGGTTTGGGTAACTTAATAATCAATGGCGCCAATTTTAATGGCGGCGGATTTTTCACCGGCTACTGGTTAACAACGGGCGACCCTGTTACCGGTCAGACCCATTCATTGAGTAATGCAATATTTGCCGGAGGATGGTACACTTCTTCTAACAAATTCAGCATGACCTCAGGTACCAGCGGCGTATATGTTAGTCCGCCGGCAGTTTTGGTCTGCGGCAATTAAGCCAATACATCTTTTCCAATAATATTCAATGCCCCGCTTTTTGCCGGGGCATTTTTATTTTTTTGCCACTAAGACACAAAGGCACTAAGTTTCACAAAGTTTTCTTCGTGCATCTTTCTGTCTTTGCGTCTTTGTGGCTACTATACCGTTAATTCTTTTTAGCAGGAGGAGGCGCCCTGTAAAGAAGCACCACATTAAAAGCGTCCTTATCATGAAGGAAGTAAGAGTTTTTTAATGATTTCGGAACATCTTTCCATATATCGATTGGTGCCGAACTACTTTTCATTTCAAAAACAACAGTGGCTGTGCTGTTGGTCTTTTTCAGGTCGCTGATGCCTTTCAGTTCTTTAAGGGCATTTTCAAGCGTAGTCACAGCCTCTGTATTATTATTGATGCCTACAAAGATCAGGTGTACCACACCTGGAGTTTTGGATCTGGCAGGATCTACAATGCTGTCGATCATTTTCCTTACATCCTTCATCGCATTGACGGCATCATTAACAGCCTGTACTGTTTCACGAACATCATTAGCATCTCTTTGAGCAGATCTAACTTCCCGGTCCACCCTGGCGGGTGATGGAGCACCCGGCGGTGTTTGCGCGGAGGCATTGAATGCTGCAAATATCATTGCGGAAATAACCACCCATTTAATGTGTACACTCATAGCAGTTTGTTTAGAATTTTAAAAGAAAATGAATGTGGGGTAGAGGTTATCTGATCAGTAAGATTATATTTTTTTATTTAAAAAGCAAGGAAACAGAACTTTTTTGCGGGTACCCATACGGGTGCTCGTGCACAATCATGTCTGAACGGGGATTTATCGGATTAAATAATTACATTAATTTTTTCTTCGTTGATGTAGCCACCAAGCCTATTCTTCTTTATCCGGCATTTTAACTTCTTTATCCTGTTTGGGTTCCGAAGTTCCCTTCGAGGCAATCAACAATTCACAAAGCAGTGTGATTGCGGTCATGAGGAAAAACAGCATTAATGCAAATGAATTGATAATCTTACTCCTTGCGCAATCCCGTTCCTTTTCTTCCCAAACCTTTGAAATATCATAATTGAAGTCAGCAAAAAGCTGGCCGGGCGTCAGCGTTTGTTTAATAGATATATAATGATCAACTTCGGCCTGTGCTTCGGGGGTGTATTTACAGTAATAAAACAAGCCCTTCTTATTGTCCTGTTAGTTTCCGGCAATATTGCCATTGCCCAGCCCTGCCCCAAATGGGGTGACGCCACCACGCCAGAGAAAAAGCAGCTGAATATTTTTAAGAATGCCAGCGTACGGGTGAGTGCTTCACGCACACCCGAGGATCTGCCGTTGAATAAACTCATCACCAGCCGTAAAAGGAAGGACAAGGGACTGTTCATGGATGGGGCTTATGTTATTACGGAAGGATGGCTTGTAAGCTTTGAAGAAGAAGGGCCCGAATCCTGTAATTGCCAGAAGGCAACAAAGAAGAAAAAGAATGGTGATGTACACATGTATGTCGGCTTGAAAAAAAATGCTGCCAAGAAGGACTGCATCGTGGTGGAGATAACACCTGAATTCAAAAAGAAGAACCCGGATTATGCAACATTGCTGGAAGAAAATACAAAGATCCGCATCACCGGCTTTTTATTATATGATTTCCTTCATGAGAATGCTGCCACGAATTCCTGCAGCGCCTGCACCAATGTATGGCGCCGTACCTGTTGGGAAATACATCCGGTGACGGAGATAGAGAAACTTTAATAATCCAACATTTGTCTTTTTCTCATAGCCATTGCGAATGAAGTGGCCTTTACTTGCCTAAGGCTTAAGCCGGGACAATTCTTTTCTATTTTAACAAATCATAATCAAACTTAGCCCGCCGTTTGCCATCTCATGGGTGAATCATTAATCATTAAAAATTCATAACTCATGAAAAAGATCTTTACCTATTCGATCCTTACAGCCTTTGTTGCAGTTATTTTAACAAGTTGTGTTAAGCACAGGGTGTATGATGACGGCTCATATTGGCTTTCGCAGGAACGGGGCGACGTAGTATACAGTAATAATGCCTGCGGCTATTATGTGGTGGAAACAAATTACGGGTATACCATTATCCAGAACCTCGATGGGTTACGTACTTATGACGGCGACGTAATGTATGGTGACTTTGGCTATAACGGAACCAGGGATTTCTATAATCATACTGCCGATATCGTTACCCGCGGAACCGTAGTGGAACATGACCTTAGTTACAGCAATGCCCAGGCTGCGATCGACTTTTATTGCCCTTATGGCAAAACAAATGGCTTAACGATCAGGCAAAGTGCCAATGCTCAGAACAAAATGACGAGGCCCGCTAAAGAGTAAAAAATAAGAACGACATGGCTAATACACCCGTCCAGTGAAGGCTGGCGGGTTGTTTTTTGCTGGGGGTCAGGAAGGCAGGGTTGAACAAAGCTGCAAATCATTTCCCCCGGTCTGCTTTTGTATTTCTCTTCTCCAGATCTTTCTTATGTGCCCTTGCATAGGTTTGTATGTCTGTGAATTTTCCTTTGGCATCTCTTAATGCATATAGCTTTTTGCCGGAACGGCTGCTGTGGGTAGTGCGATTATGTTTCATGTTTTGAGTTTTTTGTTTTCGGGTTGCTATTTCCTGTTCATCTTTTTCCAGGCATACTTACACAACACCGACATCACGAAGCTCACCACAGCTCCGGTGGCGGCAAGTATGATGGTGGATAATAATTGTGTGGTATCGATATTCAGGATCACTACGAGGAGCGTACCTCCAAGCGTGCCGGTTCGTGTGTGTGGATCGGTTATGTAGTTCATGGTTTAAAACGTTTAAAGGTGTAAGCCGTTTGGAAGGTTGTAAAAGAAATTTTAAAATCGCTCCGGTGTTTCAACGCTCTTAAACGTTTTGAACGAATGAAACGACCGAAACGATTTTGCCTTTTCTACAGCTCTTCCATACGGGCCTTGATATCCGCTATGAATGCATCGGCTTCCTGGATATCCCTTTCGATGCAGGAGATATCATACTCCTTTTCCAGGAGGCTCAATACACCATAGTTGTCTTTACGCTGTTCCAGCAGGAATTTTTTGTATTCCGCTTTTTTGACCTTGCGCAGCGTCTCAACTTTGGTGGGCCCCTCGGGCAGGCTGTCCATAACGGCATTCAATGCCTGCAGTTCGGCATTCACCGAGGCGAGTTCGGTCTCGATCTCGGCAGAAGTGAGTGTTGCGGACTGGTGCTGCCTTTCCAGGCCCGTCTTGCGGTAACCGAGCCCTTCTTTTTCTGCATTGACGATGTCGATCAGCGCCTGGCAGTCGGGCTTGCTTGTAAGTAGTGAAACTGTGTAATTCATGGTGTTTGTTTTTATGATTAAAAAATATGTCAGTACTGCTGTTTGAGATCAGCTTTCCAGCACAGTGGGATCCGAAGCTTGGAATTCACGTGACTTGAAGTCGCGGC
>JADMIO011545319.1_pt1 | contig 77845 bp, 63 predicted proteins | sample 8958161 | NCBI WGS metagenome assembly JADMIO01 (sample SAMN16585339, study PRJNA669376) | soil metagenome | isolation source: Crop rotation soil | place: USA: Cullars Rotation, Alabama | collected 2011
CGCGACAACTTGTCCACGTGGAATTCTAAGCTTAGGATCCCAATGTGCTGGAAAGATGGATCGTTCAACCTGGGTCGATGGGCGCCCAGACTGGGTGGATCAACCCAAACAAACACATTCGGGTCATCCCATTCGTGAAGTTCCTTGGACACTTCCATACTACACACAATCTCTTTGCCCTGAGTGCACCAAAGTTGTGAAAGCACGTAAGTTTGAAGAAGACGGCAAAGTATGGATGGAAAAAACCTGCAAAGAGCACGGTTACTTCAAAGAATTGATTTCTCCAAATGCCGATATTTATATGGATATGTTCACATTCCGTTTCGGTGATGGACAAGGTGTATCCAACCCGATCGTTCCAGACGGCAAACGCTGCCCTGAAGATTGCGGTATCTGCAATATGCACCACTCCCACACCGCGCTTGCAAACGTAGATCTAACCAACCGCTGCGATATGACCTGCCCAGTATGCTTTGCGAATGCAAACGCTGCGGGTTATGTTTGCGAACCGGATCTTGTGGACGTTCGTCGCATGCTTCAAAACTTGCGCGACATGAAACCAGTTCCTGCAAAAGTAGTTCAATTCGCTGGCGGCGAACCAACCATTCACCCGCAATTTTTCAAGATTTGCGAAATGGCGAAAGAGATGGGCTTCTGGCACATTCAAGTAGCAAGCAACGGCAAAAATCTTTCCAATTATGAATTCGCGAAGAAAGCCAAAGATGCCGGTCTTCACACAGTGTATTTGCAATTCGACGGCGTAACCGACGACGTACAATTCAAAACACGCGCTGAAAAAATCATGGATACCAAACGCAAAGTGGTTGAGAACGCACGCAAGGTTGGCCTTCGCGTAGTGCTCGTGCCTGTACTTGTTAAAGGCGTGAATGATCACCAAGTCGGTGACATCATCCGCTTTGCCGTACAAAACGTGGACGTGATTGTTGGTATTTCATTCCAACCTGTATGCTTCACCGGTCGTATCAACGAACGTAATCGTATGGAAAAACGTTACACGATGACTCACCTTGCAATGGACGTTGAGAAACAAACAGGACTTGTTCCTGCAAAAGGCGGATGGTTGCCACTTGGTTGCACTTCCCCATTCTCAAAACTTTCCGAAGCATTGTCGGGTGAACCTGCGATGACAATTACCTGCCACCCAGATTGCGGTAACGGTGCATACTTGTTCGTTGAACCGAATGAGAAAAAAGAAGTTCGTTCATTGACGGAATTCTTCGATCTTCGTGCTGCCCTTGTCGACATTCAAAATCTTGCGAAATCTGTTCGTGAGAAGAATGAAAAAAACGGTGGTGCAATCGGAACAAATTTGTTCTCCAAAGCCAAAGTGCTTGGTGTCATTCGCAAACACTTCGTTGCTAGCAAGGCACCGAAAGGTTTGTCCTTCACAAGACTCCTTGGAATTTTGGATGGATATAAGGATAAAGCTGCTGCTCATCGTGAAGATCATCACACCAAACATGCGTATCCAACCTTGTTTGTTGCGGGCATGCACTTCCAAGATCCGTACAACTACGACATTGAACGCGTAAAACGTTGCATCATTCACTACAGTGCACGTGATGGACGTATTTATCCGTTCTGTACTTACAACTCCGGTCCTTACTATCGTGAGCGTGTGGAAGAATCCATCTCGACATCTCTTGGTATGTACAAGAGCCAATATGATCTGAACCAATCTCCTTCGCAAGTTTGTGAAGAAGACGCTGCGAAACTTCGCTCCGGTGAAACGGTAGCGACGCTTCCAAGCAACTAACTGAAAATCGTATAATTTAAATTGAAAGCCGGTCGAAAGACCGGCTTTTTTATTTCTATATTATTTATTCTTTACTGTTCTACGCACAACAATGCATTGTTATCACTGCAAAGTTGATTGCTGAAGTTGATGGCTTGACTATCAATCGCGTCTCTACGCGCATGTCTTCCACCACTACCCATGGTTCCATCCGTCCAATTATTGCAATTCAAAATCGGATCATTGGTCCAGTCGTCCATTTGTCCTACCCAAATTCGAGCCGCGCTATTTGAACCTACTGGCAAATCATATGTATTATCCAGCGGTGGCAACCAAATACCGGCGTTATTTGTCGTACCGATCACAGTTGAACCATCGGCACGTGTGTAGATTGTGTTGGGCAATAACACCCAATCTAAATTTTCCGACGCCCCACCTGAGCAGTTGGCTGTTGTACATGCATGGCGACTTGAGTCAGCGATCATGGCCTTGTAGCTACCTGTTCCAGGATAATTCGCATCTCCCATACAAAGTGAATCAGCACCGGATACACCACTTAAATTTCCATTCGGTGCCGAAGCTGTGATGAAGGTTTTCTTCGTAGTCGGTGCCGGTGCGGCGTTATCTGCGCAAGATACTTTCACGCTGTGTACATCCGCTAATGTAATACCGCTGGCTTTGGTCACCGAACATGTTTGAGTAGTAGGATTTGTTTTGACCCTTACTTCGTATTCTCTGTGTGTCACGATCGCAGTTGCAAATTCAAAAGCTCCGTTTTTTTTGATTTCAAGATCATCGCGCCCATTGTTCTGCAGAACAACTGTTCCATCCAATCCAGAAATTCTTCCTCCTATGCTAAAGAATGGATCACTATCGCACTTCCAAAATGTAAACGAAGATACCGCTATTAAGGATACAACCAACCACTTGTTTTGTTTCATTCAATGACTCCAGTAAGGATTTTCTTAAAATAAATTATAAGCTTAGGGCTTGTACGTTTTTTCTCCAAGTTTTTCTTTGCGCTTTTAAAAACAGGCGTAGATTAATCCAAACCCAAAACGGAGGTCCTCCAATGAAATCCAGACGTTCTAAAATAACAACCTTATTATTTTTACTTCCCCTACTTACAATTGCAGCTTTTTACGCGTGTAGTAGTAGCGGCGGAACAGATTCAGTTACGCCTGCATCAGGCTCAACCATCACCACAAATGAAAAAATCGTACTAACATTTGCGAATGAAATTGATCCAGATTCTTTAGAATTAAAAGGCAACGTAGCAGAATCCAGCGATGGTGGAGTTTGGTCTGCCGATCACAAAACACTTACCATTTCTCCTTCTGACTATTGGGATCTTACAAGTCTTGGAAGTTTAACTGTAAATGCAAAAGATGCTGGCGGCACAGCCATTGCTACGGTTGAATTGAAATACTCTGTTGGTATTACTTTAGATAAATTTCAAAAAGCTAAAGTTGTTATTGGTGCAGCAACCTTTACCGAAAACCCTGGCGGCACAACTTCTACAACCTTCACTTCTCCATATGCCAATGCTGGATATGGTAATGGTAAATTGATTTTGCCGGATTATAGCAATAATAGAACTTTGATCTTTAACAAAATTCCAACTGCCAATGGCAAACCTGCCAATGTTGTTGTAGGTCAACCTGGATTTGTTACAAATTCATCAGCATTAAGCTCGATTGGTTCCGGCGGTCCTGTAAGTACGCAAGTTTATCAAGATAAACTATTCGTGTTGGATTATGGCTATGACCGCTTGCTCATTTACAACAAAATTCCTGAAGACAATGGCAAACCTGCCAATGTTGTTGTAGGTCAAACGGCCATGAATTTATCTACAAGCACATGCAATACTAAAAACTTTGATTCACCAGAAAGTTTTTGGATTGTGAATGGCAAACTCATTGTTGCAGATTCATCGCATAATCGCGTATTGATCTGGAATGAAATTCCTGAAACAAATGGCAAAGCAGCTGACATTGTTTTGGGTCAGGATAGTTTCACAACATGCATGAGCAATGATGACGATCAAGACGGCATGTCTGATTCCAATCCATCTTCCCGCACGCTCAACTTCCCAACTGGCGTATGGTCGGACGGAACCAAACTTGTGATTGGTGACGAATCCAACAGTCGCATTTTGATTTGGAACAGCTTTCCAACAGAAAACTTTGCAAAAGCAGATCTAGTGCTTGGGCAAAGTAACTTCAGTAAAGATGCTTCAAACGATGACGATCAGGAAGGAAGCGATGATGGTCATCCATCTTCACGAACCTTAAGTGATCCATATGTAGGGATTGCATCCAATGGTAAAAATTTGATTGTTACGGACAGTGGCAATAACCGTGTCTTGATCTGGAATACGTTCCCAACTGAGAATTTTGCAAAAGCGGATGTGGTTCTAGGACAGGAAAGTTTTGTCAAACAAACAGCAAATGACGATGACCAAGATAACACCTCTGATGGTAACCCAAGCGCCAGAATTTTTAGTTATCCAGCTGGTGTACTGTTGGTTGGTGATCAGTTAATTGTTACAGATGAAGGTAACAGCAGATATTTGATCTTCAATGGTCAATAGACTTTAAGCACATAGCACCTAAGGGCTGGCAATTGCCAGCCCTTTTTATTTATAAAGTATTGAAATTACTTAATTTATGGCGAATATTGTCGCGATGCGTTTTGATCTTGTTTTAACCATTTCAGCCTGCTAAATATACTTATCCCATGAAAAAAATACTGAATTTGGCAGTTCTTCTTATTGCATCATCCGCTTGGGCTTCTCCCAAGGTTGATCTTCTATTAATCAACGCAACCATCGTCACAATGAATGCAAATAGTGACGTTATTGAACATGGAGCAATTGCAGTTAATGGTTCATCTATCGTTTATGTCGGTCTTCAAGAAGGCGCGAATTTTAATGCAAAACAAACCATCGATGTACAAAACAAAATTGTGATTCCAGGATTGATCAATGGGCATACACACATGCCAATGACTCTGCTGCGCGGAATTGCTGATGATAAAGATTTAATGGATTGGTTGATCCATTACATTTGGCCTGCTGAAGCCAACAACGTAACACCAGAATTTGTTTACTGGGGAACCATGCTCGGTTGTTTAGAAATGATTCAGAGCGGGACAACAACTTTTGCAGATATGTATTTTTTCGAATCTGACATTGCACGCGCAACACAAGAATGTGGACTTCGCGCAATCCTCGCAGAATCAGTGATTGATTTTCCAGTTCCTGATAGCAAGGAGCAGGAACCAACAACACGTTGGAACAACAGTTTACAAAATGTTAAATCCTTCGTTCAAAAATGGAAAGATAACGATTTAATTACTCCTGCAATTGGTCCTCATGCACCTTACACAGTTAGCCCAGAACATTTAAAAGATACTGCCAAGCTCGCAAAAGATTTGAATATCCCAGTTTTGATTCACCTTTCTGAAACTGAACATGAAATGGATCAGATTCGTAAAGCTTACAATGTAGATGCGGCTAGCCCAGTTCAATATTTGAACGACCTTGGTTTTCTTTCTTCCAATGTAATTGCAGCACATACTGTATTCACCTCAGCTGATGATATTCAGTCCCTTGTACACGCTGGTGTTGGCGTTGTGCATTGCCCACAATCCAATTTAAAATTAGGATCTGGGGTGGCAAATGTAGGTCAATTCCAAAGTATGGGATTATCAACTTGTTTAGGCACTGACGGTGCTGCTTCAAATAATGATCTGATTCTCTGGGAGGAAATCAACCTTGCAGCAATTCTACACAAAGGCGTAAACCATGATCCAAAAATGATTGATGCTAAAACTGCATTTTCCATGGCAACAATCCAAGGCGCTAAAGCGATTCATATGGACGATAAAATCGGTTCACTTGAAATCGGGAAAAAAGCTGATCTCGTCATTGTAAACAATCAAAGCAGCCATCAAGTGCCATATACAAATAACAACATCTACTCCGAACTTGTGTACTCCACCAAAGGTAGTGATGTAGAAACCACCATTGTGAATGGAAAAATTCTCATGCTTGATCGCAAAATCAACCATTTAAACGATTCACTCATCAAACAGAATGCAACATTGCTTCGCAACAAGATCACAAAATCACTTAGCGAAAAAAAATAGTCTAAAAACATCCTGCACATTTGCCTTGAGCCCTAAAAAGTGATTCTATCGATGTGTAAATTCACAAAGGAGAAAACATGCTTTGGGCTTTATTTATCGGTTTAATTGTAGGTGCTGTTGCTAGATTGTTGATGCCAGGAAAAGATCCAAGCGGCATTTTCGTAACCATGATCATCGGTATCATGGGTTCTGTTCTAGCCTATTGGATCGGCCGCAGTATGGGTTTCTACGCGGAAGGTCAACCAGTTGGATTTATCGCATCCGTCATTGGGGCAATGCTTTTCTTGGGCGTTGTACGCTTGATTCGCGGCAAATAATGAGCCGCAAAAAAACCAAGCTCCGAAAGGTTGCGGAAAAGTCGCAGCCGATGGACAAAAACGTCGTCGCACTTTTGCTTAAAGATCATCGCTCCATGAAGAAATTGATGGCGAGCATTAAATCGCAGCGGGCAACCCACGCGAAAATTTTCTCCTCATTCAAAAAATTGGAGAAACTTGTCTATTCCCACATGAAAGCAGAGGAGACATCCCTGCTCCATCGCATTCAAGATCACAAAGTCTTCGAAGATGAAGCCAATGAAGGCGTAGAAGAACACCGTATCCACGAACTTGTGATGAAAAATGTTCACAAGCTCAGTGATAAAGAGCGCAGAGTCACGCAAATCAAGATCTTCTGTGAATTCTTGGAGCATCATCTCAAGGAAGAGGAAAACGATTTATTCCCTGCCTTCAATAAATATGCAGCTCTCTCTACGCGAAAAAAAATCGGCGCAATTTTCCTCAAGCGCCGCAAAGACACACAGCGATCCGGTAAAAAAATCGGCGCTCTCGCTAATTGATATTCACCTGAGCTTCATTCCTTTTCAAGAATGGAACTGCAAATGGCGGATCATACTGCGCCCAACGGATATTTGAACTCGCCCTTGAACCAGATGTTGCGATCCAATCGCTTAGTTCCTGCTCGGCTTTTTTCATTTTTTCTTGATTGTTATTCCCACTGTATTTCAAAACAGCGATTTTTCTTTCAGGCAAATCAACAAAATGAATATTTGGATTAACGGGATCAGGAACGGTATTGCGGTCGAATTTTTCCGGTACTACAAATGAAATCATCCATCCTTCGCTCGTTTTTTCCTGATAAACAGGTGCGGTCATTGCGATTTGGTCATCGGTTTTATTTTCACCGAAAATATAATTCGCTAATATTTGGAATCCATCTTTAATGGCTTGTTCATATTCGCCCTGCACAGTAACTTGCGCAAGTAAGGTCTTATGGTATTTTCTAACTTCGATATCTCCATCCTTCACGAGCACATCATAATCAGGTTGTTCATTCAGGCGAATGCCCAGAACATCCGGAATCGTCTTAAGTTTTTCAGTTAGGGGTATTTTTGGTTTATGTTCGGGTGTTTTTTCCATATTCATCTCCATACGATCATTACGATCGTTTTTAGGTTATATATAAATAATTGTGCAAGCCATGTACCATCACTTTTCATGAAATAATTCGATGCAAAGCTTGCAAACGTGCTATACAAGGCCCCTTAAATGAACGGCGGCTCGAATACTGCTCCAGCCGTTGAAGGCAATAAGCCTTTATTATGGACGGGGCTTTCGGGATCCTCGTCGACGTTTGAACTGCTTCGATGGGTCAAATCCCGACAACAATTGACGGTAGTCGTGTGCCCGTCGGAAGCCCAAGCAGTCGAATTGCACGATCAAGCCACCTTTTTTCACCGCACACTTTATCTTTCTACACCTCTATTATTCTATCCCGCGCGTGAAACAGATTTCGTTCCTTCACAATACCAATCTGAAAATATCGTGGATCAACGTCTTTCAGCGCTTTATCGTTGCTTCGATAAAGCACCTTCCATCATTATTACCTCCCTCAAGGCACTCGCACAGAAAACGATTCCGCATGAAATTTTCAAGAAACATATTCACGCGCTCATGCTTCATGACGAACCGAATCGTGAAGAATTGATCAAACAATTCATTGATTCTGGTTACGAACGCGAAGGAACATGCAGAGCAGTTGGGGATTTTTCAGTTCGCGGAGATATCATTGATTTTTTCTCACCGAATCATGCAAACCCAATCCGCGTAGAGTTCTTTGGCGATCAAATTGAACGCATGTGTTATTTCAACGCGGACTCACAAACTTCTTTTGTTAATCAAAACTTGGAATACGTTGAATGGATCCCCTCTCATGAGATTCTGCTTTCCGAAATTGATCAAAAGGAAGTTCTTAAAAGAATCAAAGCACGCGCAGATGACTTAAACCTTCCGCCGGAAGCGCGCTCTCACCTTGAAGAATCCGTTCGTGAAAAAGTATTGCTTCCCGCCATGGACCATCTTTTCCCTATTTTCTATGGTAAAGATGAATCACTGATTCAGTATCTTCCTGCAAATGCAAATTGGGTATTGATGGATCCTTTGAGTTTGAAAACGGAAATTCAAAATATTGAATTCGAATTTCAACGTAGCAGCGGGGATTCCAAAAAACTGCAATCCAAACCTGAGGATTTTTTGGTTAATTTGGAAAATATTGAAAAAACACTCAATTCAAAACCTAATCTGTATATCTCAGAAGTAGATTTCACCTTTCCAATGGAAACGGACCATGTTCCATTTCATAAGATCTCACTTCATCAAGAAATCCAATCGGAACTCATCCAAAACAAAAAAACTGAGCGCCCTTATGCTCCTTTGGCCAAAAAAATACACGATTGGAACGATCGTGGTTTGGCAATCTATATTTCTGCTTCGGAAAATAGCTTTGATCGCATCCAAAAATTACTCTCAGCTTATCTTCCTGAATATAAATTCGAAAAAGTTGAACATATCGTGGATGAGCACCGTCAACCTTTTAGAATCAATCTGATCACGGGTGATATTCATCATGGCTTTACCTCTGATACGCATAGAATTGTCATCCTGACCGAGGCGGAAATTTTCGGTGAACAGAAATTCAAACAAGCCAAGGTCATCACGCAAGAAAACATGCTTGAATCTCTAAGTGAGTTGCAAGTGGGCGATCCAGTTGTACATATCGATCATGGGATTGGTTTGTATCAAGGCTTGAAAAAAATGACGATTGCTGGTGTAGAACATGATTTCTTGGTGATCGAATATCTGGGGCAAGATAAATTATTTTTGCCTGTTTACCGCTTAAATCGCATCCACAAGTACATCAGTGCGGATGGAAAAAAAGCTAAGATCGATAAACTCGGCGGCGAAAATTGGGAACAAGCCAAGAAGAAAGCTCAAAAAGCGATTGAGGAAATGGCACAAGAACTTATCGAGTTGTATGCAAAACGAAAAATAGCCAAGGGTTATTCTTATGGCCAGCCTGATGAGGATTACACGGAGTTTGAAGTAGAATTTCCATTTGAAGAAACCCGCGATCAACTCAAAACCATCGAAGAAATCTTCAACGATCTTGAATCTGAAAAACCAATGGATCGCCTTGTTTGCGGTGACGTTGGCTTTGGAAAAACCGAAGTTGCCCTTCGCGCAGCCTATCGCGTGGCGGCTGAAGGAAAACAGGTGGCTGTACTTGTCCCCACAACCATTCTTTGTCAGCAACATTATGAAACATTCAAAAAACGTTTTGCCAATTTCCCAATCGAAGTGGATTTTTTAAGCCGTTTCAAAGAAAGAAAAGACGCACTCGAAACCATTGCCAATTTAAAAACGGGTAATTTGGATATTTTGATCGGCACGCACCGCATGCTTTCCAAAGATGTAGAGTTCTCCAATTTGGGACTTTTGATTTTGGATGAAGAACATCGTTTCGGTGTGAAACACAAGGAGCACATCAAAAAATTCAGAAACAAAATCGACGTACTCACGCTTACCGCTACGCCGATTCCTCGGACACTGCAACTCTCCATGACTGGCATCAGAGATCTATCTGTGATCAACACACCGCCTTTGGATCGAAAAGCAGTTCACACCATTCTTTGCAATTTCGACGACGGAACCATTCGAAATGCCATCATGAAAGAATTGACCCGCAAAGGACAGATCTTCTTCCTTCACAATCGTGTCGAGAGCATTTACACGATGAAGCAATATATCGAGAAAATCGTCCCTGAAGTTCGAATTCGCGTAGCCCATGGCCAAATGAATTTGCACGAGTTGGAAAAAACCATGCTTGCATTCCTCAACCATGAATTTGACCTATTGCTCTGCACCACCATTATTGAATCTGGCATTGACGTACCGAATGCAAATACACTCATCGTCAATCGAGCTGATACATTTGGCCTTTCACAGCTTTATCAAATTCGTGGACGCGTGGGTCGCTCTCATCAAGAAGCATTCTCATATTTTATGGTCCCAGATCGTGATCGCATGAGTCGTGATGCAGTCAAACGTCTCAAGGTTTTGAAACAATTCACCGATCTTGGGTCAGGTTTGAAAATTTCACTCCATGATTTGGAAATTCGTGGTGCAGGCAATTTATTGGGCTCCAAACAATCCGGTCAAATTTCCACCGTTGGCTTTGAGCTTTACTCTCAATTATTGGAACGTGAGATTCGCAAACTCAAAGGTGAGAAGGTTCAAGAAGAAGTTGAACCTGAAATCCAGGTCAACATCGCAGCATACATTCCCGATGATTATATAGACGAGCAATCGGAACGCTTGAGATTCTACAAACGCTTATCCGGATGCAAAAACGAAGAGGAGATGAATCTGATCAAATCGGAAATGATCGATCGCTTCGGCCCCCTTCCTCCAGTTGTGGAAAACCTCATTGAAGTGGTTGATCTGAAAATGGTGTCCCGCGAATGTGGTGTCATTAGCTTGAAAATATCCGGATTTTCCCCTGTGATTGAATTTGGAGATCACGCACCCATCAACGTGGATAAACTTCTGGCGATGGCAAAGAAAAATCCGGCTGTGCGGTTTACCCCGGATCAGAAACTCATCATTGGTTTCGACAGCCAATTGGACCCATTACAAGAGACCAAAAAGATCTTGGCTTCCCTCAAACTCCATGGCAAAACCTAGGGATATGAAAAAAATCGCGCTATTTTTGTTAATGGTTTCATTAGGTTACTGTTCAAAAAATTCGCCAACCATCACTGCCGATACTTTGGCAACAGTAAACGCAAGAACCATTTCAAAAGATGATTTTTTGTCCCAGGCACAATCCATTTCGAACACACCAAGCGTTAACTTAAGAACAAACGATGGGCGCATTGATATCCTCAAAGACATGATCAATGAAGAACTTGTTTTTCAGCAAGCCATCAACGAACAGTATCATCTCAAAAATTTAGACGTTAAACATGAAGTTGTACGTGAATATTTGAAGCAAAAATTCTCCAAGGACATTCCGGATATTTCCGAAGATCAAACTAAAAAATTCTATAATGAAAATCAAACCAGACTTGATCAAATTAATGCGAGCCATATTCTCATCTTAGCCGGCAAAAAAGATCCAAAATCTAAGAAAGCTGCAGCTCAACAAGAAGCTCAAAAAATCCGCAACGAAATCATAAGCGGAAAGATCAGCTTTGAAGATGCTGTGAAAAAATACTCTCAGGATGAAGGAACAAAAAAAACCAATGGCTCACTCGGTTTTTTTGATCGCACGAAGATGGTTCCAGCATTTGCGGAAGCAGCGTTTGCACTGCAAAAAGTTGGAGATATCAGCCCTGTTATCAAAACAGAATTCGGATTTCACATCATCAAATTAACGGCATCTTCCCGCGGTTACGATACCTACAAAGAAAAAATCAAAGCAAAACTCTATCAAGATGCGATGAAGCCAAAAATCGATGCATACTTCAAAGAGTTACATGACAAATCTGAAACAAAAATTATCAATGCTGACTTGATGAAACTGAACGTCCCTCAATTATGAAACGCTGTTTGATCATTGTATGTCTTGTGTTTGCCTCTTGCAGTCAAAATTTCATGACGCTTGCAAAAGTAAACGGAGATTCCATTTCTGTCGGTGATTTCAAACTTCGATTGGCAGAGATCCAATTCGATCCAAAATTCGTAGCTGAGAACGAGGTTCTGGCGCTCAAAAAAAGCATTCTAAATGAGATGATCGAAGAAAAAATCCTTCAGCAAGAGGCAAGAACAGAAAACATCAAAGTCGATCCGTCAGAAGTTGCTGCAGCTACACCCATTGAAAACTTGGACGAAGTGCTATCGAAACAAAAAATCTCAAAAGATTACTGGCTTATGAGATCGGAACAGAAAATCATGGCTGAAAAATTGTTTGAAAAAATCACTAAGGACACACCGAAACCTTCTGAAGCTGAAATCAAGGAAATATACGACAAGAATCCCAACCTTTTCCATCAGCAAGAGCAAGCCCATCTATTACAAATTGTTTTAAAAACCGCAGCAGAAGCTGAGCAAGTTCAAAAAATGCTTTCCCAGGGAAGAGATTTTGCTGAATTGGCCAAGAGCCTATCGATGACCATGGATGCAACCACTGGTGGGGATCTAGGCTTTGTCACCAAGGGGCTACTGCCTGAAAACGTAGAAAAAAAGGTCTTTTCCCTCAAAACTGGAGCTGTCAGTCCCACCTTAGAATTCGAATCACAGTTTTATATATTTAAGGTTTTGGAGAAAAAAGAGGACAAGGTTTTGAGCTTTGAAGAATCTCGCCTCAGAATCGAAAGCATGCTATTCCAAAAGGCCAAGGACGCCACTTATAGCAAATGGCTACAGGACAAAACCATCCATGCAAAAATTAAAAAAAACTATGAATTGCTTCAAGAAAACATTCGCCCTTAGTCTTCTATTTTCACTTTCCATATCCTCGTTTGCTTACGCAGCAACGGATACTTCACAGCAAAAAAAGCTCGTGGATAAGATCGCGGCTGTGGTCAACCAAGACATCATTTTGTACTCAGAATATGAAGCTTTCCGCAAAGGCATGGCTGATGAATTTAAAAAAGGACCTGAAAAGGATCTTGTAAACGATAAAGTGAAGTTTGATGCCCGTGTCATGCAACAAATGATCGAAGACAAACTTACTGAGCAAGAAGTGCATGCTTTGGGACTTGAAGCCACTGATTCTCAACTTGAAAACGTTGTCTCCGAAGTCATGAAAAGTAATGGAATAACAACCAGAAAAGAACTCGAACGCGCGCTTCGCGGCGAAGGCATCACATATGATGAATTCATCTCCGAATACAAAAAAAGAATCGGTCGCAGCAATTTAGTTACGCAGATCATCCGTCCAAAAATCAAAATCTCCGACGATGAAATCGAAACCGAGTTCAAAAAAAGAACCCAAGGGGCTTCAGCACAAATGGAATACCAAATCTCCATGCTTTTCATTTCCAAGGCAAATACCTCGCTGAAACAAATGGAAAAATTGAGAAAATCGATCACTTCACTTTCTGAATTTGCCAAAAATGCTGATGAACTCACAGAAGGCCCTGGCAAAGGTAAGGGTGGCGATATGGGCTGGGTAGATCCTGCGGATTTACAAGCTCCATTGAATGAGAATGTGAAAAAATTGAAAAAAGGAAATATTTCTCCTTTGATCCAGGCACCAAATGGATATTACATTTTGGCTTGCACGGATTCGAAATCAAAAGCGAGCACGCAAGAAACAAAGATCAAAAACCAGATCCAAGAAGACATCATGAACACACTGATCACCAAAAACGTGAACCAGTATCTATTGGATCTCAAACAAAAAGCCCATATCGAAACTTTTTTATGATCGGTATCACCCTCGGAGAATATTACGGCATTGGACCTGAGATTGTCCTGAAAACTTACGCCGAACTCCGCGATCACTTTCCTTCCTGCAAAATTTACGGTTCTGTAGACCTTCTCGAAAAAAAAGCCAAAGAGCTTGATGTTCCCAAATTTTGGGAAGATGAAGATTACGAAGTTATCGATCAATACGATCAACCGGTTAGCAAAGGTAACACCAAGTCCAGGGCTGAATACGTTTTGACAACGCTGAACCAAAGCATCGAAGATGCAATGTCTGGCAAAATTTCCGGCATCGCAACCTGCCCAATCGATAAATCAGTGATTCAACATTTATTGCCCAATTTTAGCGGACACACCGAATACCTAACAGAGAAATCCGGCGCGGATAAAACCGTTATGATGCTCAATAACAAGGAATTTAGCATTGCACTTCTAACCAATCATGTTTCCCTTCGAAATGTTTCAGACAAACTTACGCTTTCCAATGTGGAAGACACTATCTCCACCGCAACAACTTCACTTGCACGTCACTTTCATATTCGCGATCCAAAAATCGCACTGCTTGGTTTAAATCCTCATGCAGGTGAACTCGACCCTCGTTCGGAAGAAATCGAAGTGTTCGCACCTGCTATCCAAAATTTAAAAGAAAAGGGATTTAATATTCAGGGCCCCTTCCCTGCGGATTCTTTTTTCCCGGTGGCTAAAAAACAAAATTGGGACTTGGTATTTTCACCTTTTCACGATCAGGGTCTGGTTGCCGCCAAATACAATGGTTTGGAAAATGTGATCAACGTGACCCTTGGCATGCCATTCTTAAGAATTTCCCCCGGTCATGGCGTAGCCTATGATATCGCCGATAAAAACATAGCTGATCATCATAGTTTTAAGCGTGCACTTTTGGCTGTACAGAAACATTCTTTAAGTATTTAAGGTAAAAAATATGACGAAAATTAAGTTTGGAACCGATGGTTGGAGAGGCATTATCGCCTCGGATTTCACCTTTGAAAACGTAGCTTTTGTAGCAACAGCCGTTGCACGAGTCATGAAAAAAACTCAACCGAACGACAGCACCATGATCGTTGGCTTCGATCGTCGTTTCTTTTCCCGCGAATTCGCACAAACCGCAGCCTGCATTTACGCTCAACATGGCTTCAAGGTCATGATCAGCGAAAACTATGTACCAACTCCTGCCCTTTCTTGGACTGTGAAAAATACAGCCAATTGCGCTGGCGGAACCATGCTTACGGCGAGTCACAATCCATATTCTTGGAACGGATTCAAATACAAAGAAAAATTCGGCGGTTCCGCTTCCAACGAAATGACGAAGATGTTTGAAGATGAGATGGCGATGATGTCTCCTCTTTCCGAAATTCCGATGGCTGAAAAATTCCTGGAATTGGTCAATAACAAACAGATTACTTTATTCAATCCGATGGAAACTTATTTCAGTGCCGTATTGAAACAGGTGGATGTTGAAAGCATTCGCAATGCCAAATTCAAGGTGGGTGTGGATGCGATGTATGGAGCTGGTTCCACCCATTTTAGAAAATTATTGGAATCCATCGGCGTACAAGTCACGGAAATTCATGCCCAAGAAAATCCGATGTTCGGCGGCACACCGCCAGAGCCAGTCGAAAAAAATCTTTTGGAACTCTCCAAGCTGATCAAGGATCAAAAATTGGATTGTGGTTTGGCCACGGATGGCGATGCTGATCGCCTTGGCGCCATTGATGAATTCGGTGTTTCATTCACGACGCAAAAAATTCTTTCAGTCGTTTACTGGCACATGCTCAAGAATAAAAACAAACCTTGGAACATTTCTCGCAGCGTTTCCACAACCAGACTCGTTGATTTGATCGCGACAAAATACGGAAAAAAATGTTTTGAAACCCCGGTTGGTTTCAAAAATATTGCGCAAGAAATGGTCAAGGGCAATGCGCAATTCGGCGGAGAAGAATCCGGTGGCATTGGCATCGTAGATCATGTCATGGAACGTGATGGTTTGTTCACTGGTCTTTTGCTTTTAGAATTGATGGCCAAAACCGGAAAAAAATTAGCAGCGATTTATAAAGATTTAAGTAACGAAATTCGTCCTTACGAATTTACACGCATGGATTTGCACGTTCCAGCGGAAGTCATGGTCAAAGCGATGCAAAAACTTTCCAAATCCACTCCCAAAGAATGGATGGGTCGAAAAGTTGAAACACTTTTGACGATCGATGGATTTAAATTTTATATGGAAGATGGCAGTTGGATTTTAATCCGCCCTTCCGGCACAGAACCGATCTTCAGATTGTATGCAGAAGCCGAAACCTTGGATGCTTCTCAGAAGCTTCTGGAAGGTGTCAAAGCTTACGTGTTGGCATCCTAAAAAAAAATCGATAGAAATCTACGTATTATCTACTAAAATAATTTCACATGCCCCTTGATTTCGGGCATTCTGTGTGCAAGATTACGAAACCCCATGGAACTTAAAGAAATCATCATCAAAGGCGCCCGCCAACACAACCTCAAAGGAATTGACGTCCATATTCCCCGCGGAAAGCTTGTGGTCATTACCGGCCTTTCTGGCTCCGGCAAATCCTCGCTTGCGTTTGATACAATTTACGCTGAGGGCCAACGCCGTTACGTAGAATCGCTTTCAGCTTATGCCCGCCAATTTTTGGAACAAATGGAAAAACCTGATGTGGATTCCATCGAAGGTTTATCCCCTGCGATTTCAATCGATCAAAAACGTGCGTCCAAAAATCCACGTTCCACTGTTGGTACAGTGACCGAAATTTATGATTACTTCCGTTTACTATACGCACGCGTTGGCAAACCTTTTTGCTACAACTGCGGCAAAGCCATCACTTCTCAATCCGCTTCACAAATCGTAGATCAGATTCTGAAACTTCCCATTGATTCCAAAATTCATATCCTTGCTCCGATTGCGCGCGGTGAAAAAGGCGAGTTTAAAAAAGAAATCATGGGTCTTCAAAAAAGAGGATTCACACGCATCAAAGTCAACGCACAAACTTACGAAATTGCGGAAGTCCCTGCACTGCAAAAAAATATCAAACACCACATCGATGTATTTGTGGATCGTCTCATCATCAAAGATGGCATTCGTAAACGCCTTGCAGATTCAGTCGAAACGGCACTTCAAACTGGACAAGGTTTACTTAAGGTTGAGGTTGTTGGTAAAGAACCAAAAGAATTTATGTATTCCGAAAAATTCGCCTGTATCGATTGCGGCGTTGGTTTCGAGGAAATTTCTCCACGTATGTTTTCTTTCAATAATCCGCACGGCGCATGTACGGAATGTACAGGCCTTGGTCAAAAACGTTTTTTTGATCCAAACCTTGTCGTCCCAAATCCAACTTTGAGTTTGGAACATGGCGCGGTTGCACCGTGGAACACACGTTGGGGATTTTTCTACCAACAAACATTCGAAGCATTGTCCAAGCATTATAAATTTGATCTTTCAACTCCTTGGAGCAAGTTACCGGCTAAAATTCAAAAAATTATCCTTCATGGAAGCGGTGATGAAAAAATTCAATTCAATTATGACTCCGAAGGCATGAAGCATGCGGTGAAGCGTACTTATGAAGGCGTAATTCCGAATCTTTCCCGTCGTTATCTCGATAGCGAATCCGAATCTTTCCGTGAAGAAATGGAAGAAAAATATCAAGGCGTTGTTCCATGCCCTGTTTGCAAGGGCGCTCGTCTTAAAAAAGAATCTTTGTTCGTTAAAATCGATGGACTGAACATTGCTGAAGTTTGTGCATTCGATATTCAAAAGGCATTTTCATTCTTCCAACATTTGGAACTTTCCAAAAAAGATCAGACGATCGCGCAAAAAATCATGGCTGAAATTCGTTCTCGATTGGCGTTTTTGGTCAATGTCGGTTTGGATTATTTGCAACTTGATCGTATTGCCGGTTCTTTATCCGGTGGTGAATCCCAACGTATTCGTTTGGCCACACAAATTGGTTCAGGATTGCAAGGCGTTCTTTATATCTTGGATGAACCGTCTATTGGTTTGCACCAACGTGACAACGATCGTTTACTGGAAACCCTTCGTTACTTAAGAGATCTTGGCAACACTGTTTTGGTTGTAGAGCACGACCAAGACACGATCCTTCAAGCTGATCACGTATTGGATATTGGTCCAGGCGCGGGAAGTCTCGGCGGTGAAATCGTCGCTGAAGGAACACCACAGCAGATTCAGGACAACCCTAAATCCATTACAGGCCAATATCTCTCCGGGAAAAAAGAAATTCCAATTCGCAAAAAAGTAAGGGAATCTCATCGCTCGATTCACATCAAGGGAGCCAAGGGAAACAACCTTCGAAACATTGATGTTAGCTTTCCACTTGGTGTTTTCACCTGCATTACAGGCGTTTCGGGTTCTGGAAAATCTACACTCGTAATCGATACACTCTTCCCATTGTTGAAACAAAAAGTTTATCAATCCAAAGAACCTGCATGCGAAGTCAAAAGTATGATTGGTGCAGAACAAGTCGACAAAGTAATCGATATCGATCAATCTCCAATTGGTCGTACACCACGTTCGAACCCCGCAACATACACAGGCATCTTCACGCCGATTCGTGAATTGTTCTCCGAATTGCCAGAAGCGAAAATGCGCGGTTACAAACCTGGGCGTTTTTCATTCAACGTCAAAGGTGGCCGTTGTGAAACCTGCGAAGGTGACGGCATCATCAAAATTGAAATGCACTTTTTGCCGGATGTGTTTGTCACATGTGAAGTATGTGACGGAAAAAGATTCAACCGTGAAACATTGGATGTTCATTACAAAGACAAATCCATTTCAGATGTTTTGGACATGACGGTTGAAACTGCACGTGAATTTTTCAAAAATATTCCGAGCATCGTGGAAAAACTCGCAAAACTCGATGAAGTTGGCTTGGGTTACATCAAACTTGGGCAAGCTGCTACAACCTTATCCGGTGGTGAAGCGCAACGAATCAAACTTTCCCGTGAACTTTCCAAACGACCAACCGGTCATACCGTTTATATTTTGGATGAGCCGACCACAGGTCTTCACTTCGAAGACATTCGTAAATTATTGGAAGTTCTCAATCGACTTGTAGACCATGGCAATTCCATCATCGTGATCGAACACCATTTGGACGTGATCAAGACGGCTGATTGGGTGATTGATCTAGGCCCTGAGGGCGGCAAAGGTGGGGGTGAAGTGGTTGCGGTAGGAACACCGCAAGAAGTTTCTCAGGTTGCCCGTTCTTATACAGGAAAATATTTGAAGCCTTATTTCGCAAGTCGGAGTAATTTATCTGAAAAAGGTAAAGAATCCCGACTTCAAGCATGAAACTGTTCTCATATATACGCTCATACATTCAATGGTTAGGTTTTGGCATTACACTCGTCATGTATGTCGTATTAATTTTTCTTTTCGGCTGGATGCTTTCCCCTAAGTCACTTGAAGCGCTTTTGCGTTGCTTCGCAGGACAAATGGTTTGGATCTCCGGTATCGACCTTCATGTTCATGGTTTGGAAAATTTGAATCGCAACAAATCCTATGTCGTGACTTTCAATCACTTTAATTTCTTGGATCACTTCGTGATTTATCACGCGCTCAAGCTTCGTTTGCGCGGTCTTGAAAAGGAAGCTCATTTTCATTGGCCTGTATACGGACAATTGATGAGATTAATCGGCATCATTCCGATTCCTCCGCGAGGCAATACGGAAAAAGCGCTTGAGGCTTTGAACATTGCAAAAATAAAAATGAACGAAGGATATTCCATGTTGGTTGCTCCGGAAGGCACAAGAACCAAGACTGGAGATTTGGGCCCTTTCAAAAAAGGTGGCTTTCATTTGGCTATTCAAACCCAAACAGAAATATTGCCAGTTGTTTTCCAGGGCATGTATGCCTTCAATCAAAAGGGCAGCAAATTGCTAACGCCCGGACGTGTGGATTTATTCATTGAACCTGCCATTCCAACCCAAGGATTACTTGAAGATCAGGCAACGGGTTTAAAGAACGATGTCGAAAACCTATATAAAGCATTTTATGAAAAATTAAGTTGAAATTTCAATAGCTTGTTACTAAATAGACCGTTGACACGATACGTTATTGTTTGATATAAACTTGCTCAAAGGGGCCTTATGAAAAAAATGATCCTAACAGCAATTCTCTTCATTAGTTTTGTAACACCAGTTTTGGCTGAAGAAGATTCCGCCATTTATTATCAGTGCGTAGCTAAGGCCGTTGATTTAAGTCCAAATATGCGTGTGCCTTTGCATAATAAAGGAAACATGAGTTTGAACTTAAGAACTGCGATCCAAAACGCCTTCATTACAACAAGCTACAATTATAATTACATGTGCCGAACAGCTTCCAACCTCAAAGCTAAACCATTATTTGAAGATCAATGGTTTATCAGCGATCCGAATCCTGCGGATTGTTCCTACGAATGTGAAGAAACAAGTTTGTAATGACCCGCGAACCATTGACTTTCGGGCTGTCGTCTGATTGATTGCGTTACAAGTTGGTTTCCCCATGAATCGATTATATTTTGACCATAATGCAACAAGCCCCCTGCGACCGCAGGTGAAGGAAGCGCTCGTTGAATTCATTAATACTACCTATGGAAACCCTTCCAGCATCCACAGCAGCGGCCGCGCAATTCGCGCCAAAGTGGATGAAGCTCGTGAGAACGTCGCTAAACTCGTCGGTGCCAACACGCTTGAAATTATTTTTACATCCAGTGGCGTAGAAGCCAATCACCTTGCTTGGCATGCTTTCCAGACTTCCGGCAAAAAAATCGCAACAACCACCACAGAACACAATTGCATTCGTGGCGCAGTAACCAAGGCGGAAATCAACGGTGCGCAAGTGCACCAAATTCCGGTCGAACGTGACGGATCCATTTCCGAAAAAAGCATCCAGGAACTTTCAGCTTTCAAACCGGATTTTGTTTCCATTCATCACGCCAACAACGAAACGGGTACCCTCTACCCAATTGCTTCTTATTCCAAACTTTTGAGAGAACACGCTTGCTACATTCATAGCGATGCTGTTCAAACCGTTGGTAAATCCGGCGTTCATGTGAATGACTTGGGCGTGAACTATCTTTCGATTTCCGGACACAAACTGGGCGCGCTTCAAGGCATCGGGGCATTGTATGTAAAAAAAGGTTCACCTCTGAAATCATTATGGCCAGGCGGCACTCAAGAAAAAGGAATTCGTTCAGGAACAGAAAACGTTTTGGGTATTGTATCCATGGGTGTAGCCGCAAAAGTAATCATGGAAGCTGGCGCTGCGGAACAACAACGCGTTCAAAAACTGCGCGATGAATTTGAAAAAGGGATGCTTGCCAATGTGACTGGCATTTCCGTTACAGCCCAAAAACAACCCCGTATTCCAAACACTTCCCACATTATTTTTGAAAATTTGGACGCAGAATCCTTATTGATTGCAGCTGACCTCGATCATATTGATATCGCGACCGGTTCTGCTTGTTCTTCCGGAGCAGTTGAACCTTCCAAGGTAGTCCTTGCCATGGGCGTAAACAGTGCACTTGCCAAAGGCGCTGTCCGCTTCTCTTTCGGCTGGAATACGACGCAAAGTGATATCGAGAAAGCATTGCGAATTCTGCCAAAACTTGTAGAACAAGTAAGAAAAAAATCTGACTTTTAATAACTAAAATTGATGGCAAATGAACCTGGCTTTGCCAGTTCATTTGGATGGGAATGCAGCACGAAGGTGCTGCCAAAACAATAGATGAACTTAAAAAAAACAAAATGGATTATCGGAATTGCGTTTGTCTTGCTGGGATTGGGCATTATCCTAACTACAAGTCTTCCCAATTCACTTCAATATTACGTAACCGTGGATGAATTTTTTCACGACGTTAAAAAATACGAAAACCAAGAAATTAAACTTGCTGGCAAAGTTGCACCTGATTCAATTGAAAAATCCCAAGGTGGTATCGATTGGAAATTTACCGTTCAAAATGCGGGCGCAACCATCCCTGTTGAATATCATGGTGCGATGCCGGACACTTTCAAAGTAGATGCCGATGTCGTTGTAACTGGCACCTACAAAGATCAAGTTTTTGTGGCCACGAACGTGCTTGCAAAATGTGCCTCCCGTTACGAAGAAAAATTAAACCCGAAGTTGGACAATGCTAAACGTAGCTAATCTCGGCAATTGGTTATTGCATCTAGGTTGCTTTCTTTCTTTTTATGCAGCCATCACTTCGCTTTTGGGCGGAAAGCTTCACCGTAAAGATTGGATTCTAAGTTCACGCAATGCCATGTGGGCATCCTGTGCTGTTGTCATGACTTGTTCCATCTTGCTCGTCATTGCACTTGTGCGTGGAGATTTCCACCTTGAATATGTTTTCCAATACACCAACTCAACCATGCCATTGTTTTACAAAGTGGCTGCACTTTGGGGCGGACAAAATGGTTCTCTGTTGTGGTGGCTCACCATCCTTTCTATTTATTCCTTCATTGCATTGTTTCGTCATCGCAACAGCAATCAGAATCTTTATCCATATGTGATCACCACACTTGCCACGATTCATTTCTTCTTCTTGATCTTGATGATTTTTCCAGCAAATCCATTCTCTGAACTTCCATTCGGCATGTTCCGGGATGGTCGTGGATTAAATCCATTGCTTCAAAATTACTACATGATGATTCACCCACCTTCCCTCTATCTCGGTTATGTAGGGATGAGTGTTCCCTTTGCTTTTGGTATGGCTGCTTTGATTTCAGGCAAACTCGATAACGAATGGATTTTGCAAATTCGCAAATGGACCCTCACCGCTTGGTTTTTTCTATCCATCGGCAACCTGCTTGGCGCATCCTGGGCTTACGAAGTCCTTGGCTGGGGCGGTTATTGGGCTTGGGATCCAGTTGAAAACGCTGCATTCATGCCTTGGCTGACAGCTTCTGCATTTTTACATTCGGTCATCATCCAGGAAAAACGAAACATGCTGAAAGTATGGAACATGGTTCTTGTGATTTTGTCTTTCATGCTGACACTCACAGGAACATTCATGACACGTTCCGGAATTGTTTCTTCCGTTCATGCATTTGCCCAATCCGATATCGGAACCTACTTCTTTGTATTCTTGGTGTTCTGGCTCACCATTTCAACTGCACTTTTGATTTACAGATTGCCTTCACTCAAGAGCAAGGGTGCATTCGATTCGATGATTTCACGTGAGTCCGCGTTTCTTTTCAACAATTTGATCCTCGTTGGTGCAGCATTCGCCGTTTTGTGGGGAACATTGTTTCCAGTTCTTTCCGAAGCTGTTCGCGGCGTTAAGATTTCAATCGGTGCTCCTTATTTCAACAAGATCATGGTTCCGATTGGTTTGATGCTTCTATTGATGACAGGCATTGGCCCAATGATTCCTTGGAGAAAGGCAACCCCTGAACAATTGAAGAAAAACTTTTTCTGGCCTGTGGGACTTTCCGTCCTTACATCGATTTTTACCTTTGTCGCCATTTCGCACAAACCATATGTAGTTTTGGCATTTACATTCTGCATGTTCGTACTCTGCACAATTTATTTCGAATACAAACGCGGGATTGCGCTTCGCATGAAAAACATGAATGAAGATGCTGGCACCGCACTTGTTCGCATGGTTGCTAAAAATGAACGACGCTATGGCGGATATATTGTTCACTTCGGCGTTGTGCTTTTGTTCATCGGGTTCACTGGCAATGCATTCAAGACCGAACAGGAAATGCAGCTTAACGTGAACCAAGTCGTTCAACTCAACAACTACACGATCCGTTACGATAAAATCACACAAACCCAAAATCCGCACAAGCAAGTCACTACTGCCCAAATGTCTGTTTGGAAAGATGGCAAGCCATTTACCTATGCTTATCCAGCAACCATTTCCTACAAGAGCCAAATTCAAGGCGAACCACCACAACCAGCCACGGAAGTATCCATCCAACGCAGCCTTCGTGAAGATCTCTATTTTGCACTACTTTCCTTTGAGCCAAGCAATCAAAGTATTTTCGTAAAAGTCATCATCAATCCACTCGTTGAATTTATTTGGATCGGTGGTCTGTTTCTTATTTTCGGAACTGTAGTAGTGATGTGGCCAAAGCATGATCGGAAGAAAAAAGCATGACGACTGATTTTTTTCTTTTCGCAGTTTTTTTCTGTTGGGTTGCTTGGTTCGTACTTTACCCTCTTTATCGCAACGTCAAAACAGATCTCGTCATGTACATGGATGATGTTCCAGACACGCAAAGAACTTTGCAACAACGCAGATCAGAACTGATGCTTACTTTGAGGGATTTGGATTTTGATTTCGAGACCGATGTTCTATCCAAGGAAGATTACAAAGCATTGCGTGATAGATACCAACAAGAAACCATTGAAGTGCTTCGTCAAATCGATGCGGAAAAAGACAAGTGGGAAGAATTTAAAAAAGATTTGAACCAAAAATTGGATAAACATGAAGCTTAAGTATGTTTTGATATCCACATTGCTGTTGTTTTCATCCAGAGTATTTGCTGGTGAAATCACGGGCACTCTTTATCTTGCCAAAGACAAGGGCAAGGTGCCATTGGCTAAAACCCCAATGCGCATGCATGTATACAAAGATGACTACGAATTCTCCGGCGCAGAAATCATGACGGATGCTTCCGGTCGTTATCGATTTCATGATCTTCAAACCACCTCTCAATTCGCCTACATTTTTTATCCAATTTATGAAGGCGTGAACTATCCTTATGAGGAAGTTGCATTTCAAAAAGGCAAGACATCGCAAAAAGTAGATTTCGTCATCACTGAATCAACTGGTTCAACAGATGCCATCTCGGCTGCAGAATCCATTTTCTTCGATTTTGGCAAAAAAGACGTCTGGAAAGTGACCCATGTCATTACCTTGGAGAACAAAGGTGATCTTCTTTACCATGCTGATAAGCCCAATGCGCAACCATTGCTATTCCCACTTTTTGAAGGTGGCTTCGACCTTGCTTATTTGGATGGCATCTCTCGTGGGAATTCAAAAATCGATGATGAGAAGGATATTTTACAGGCTTTTATTACGATCCCCGCCCATCAAACTTATAAGGTTAAATTTTCTTACTATTACATCCCTAGTAAACGACATGTAGTCTTCGAAAGAGACGCGGCTTTGGCTCGTTCCAATGTGAGCTTGTTTTTTAACAAGGCAGTTCGTGTTGTCTCAAGACAGTTCCAATCTGACCCGATGTTGGTCAAAACCCAACCACCTTATGTTCGTGCTTACAGCTCCGGCCCTGTTGAACAAAACGGCAAGCTTAGTTTCGAAATCAAGGGCTTTTATCTCCAAAGCGACCTTTTGCACATGGGCGTCTTGGCATTATGCCTGGCTGTCATGGTCGTTATGCTAGTCATGGCTTTCAACATGAGCAAGCCCGAAAAAAACCAAAGCAAGAATTTGACGGTTGAGATGCAGCGTTATTTAATGGATTTAAGAAAGCAATACAAAGAAGGGAAAATCGAGGAACATCTCTTTAAGAAAGAAGAGCAGCGCGTACTGAACTATCTTTTTCAGATGTCCAAATCAAAACAATCATGATCGGGATTGAAATCCAGAATTTGTCCTTTTCTTATACGCATCAGCCTATTTTTTCCGATCTCAATTGCACATTTTCTGCAGGCGAAAAAATTCAAGTAACGGGTGACAATGGCGCTGGGAAAACCACCCTTCTTAAACTTGTTAGCTCTTTGCTCAAACCTCAAGAAGGCAGTATTCGCTATTTTGATCCCAAAGTTGATATTGACGGAAAATATATCCGCAAATCTTTAGGTGTCTCCTTGGATGATTCTCATTTGCTTCGCAATTTTTCCGTCGTTGAGAATTTGAGCCTTTATCAAAAATTATACACGGGCACTTACTCGTTTGAGAAAATTGCACAATGGCTGGACAAATTCGGTTTGCAATCTTATCGCGAGACTCCGATTCAATATCTCTCACAAGGTGAGCAAAAAAAAGTTTCATTGATCAAAGCATTTCTACATGAGCCCGATATATTGATTTTTGATGAACCTACCAATTCACTCGATGCTGCTTCCAAAGTCATATTGAGTGATCTTTTTTCCCAACTATCCAACGAGCATTTGTTGCTTGTATCTACGCATGATCACGAATGGAGCAAAACCTGGTCCAATCGTGGTGTTAAAGTGAGCGGCGGTAAAATCCTATGATGCTTTTTGAACTCATCAAGACACATTTGTTGTTTCAATTCCGGAATCGTCAGATTCTGTGGGCAACCATCTTCTTTGCGATCTTTTTGATTTTTCTCTTTAACCTGGCATTCCCCAGCATGAACGAAAATCAAGCTGGATTTTTCTCCGGTGTATTTTGGATTTCTTCATTCTTTTCGGGAAATTTGGTTTTGACGAATCAAACCCATCTTCAAGCCAATAAATTCCAACAAGGTTTGATCCTGACAGGTGTAGATGCATCCTATATGTTCTTGGCCAAGGTCGTTTCTTCGCTTGTTTACATGACTTTGATCCAATTGATTCTTCTTGTTTCCATGGGCCTGTTCTTTCCGTTCCCTTTGGATGTGAACTTTTGGCAATTAGCTCTCTATAGTTTGTTAGGTTCTATCGGTTACTTATCCATTGGCACCCTTTTCTTCTCATTGATTGAGTTCCAAAACATCAAGGACCTTCTGATCACGATTCTATTCTATCCTTTGGTGATTCCGCTTTTCTTGTATTTACACAAAGGCACATCGATGATTTTTGCATCCAAAACGCCTAATGTCTTGGACTTCGTGATTGGCTACGACTTCATATTTGTTTTTTTATCGGCCCTATTGTATGAGTTCGTCATCGAAGACAACGCATGAAACATTTGATTACATCCGCAGCTCTTTTATTCGGCGCCCTTGCCGTGATCTTCTTTTTTGTTCCTTCTGAAGCGTCTCAAGGAATCGTCCAAAAGATTTTCTATATTCATGTTTCCTGCGCCTTGACCATGTATCTTGGTTTTTTTATCTCGTTTTTGTTTTCCATCTCGTATTTCGTGAAGAAAAAAAATGTACATTTTTATGTCAGCCAATCCGCATTGGAAGTCGCCTATGTTTTCTGTTGCTGCGTCCTAGTAACAGGTCCGATTTGGGCTAAGCCAATTTGGGGAACCTATTGGACATGGGAACCACGTTTAACGACCACATTCATCATGTGGTTGATGTATTCAGCCTACATTCTTTTGTATTCGTATTTCCGTGAAATTCGCAAACGTGGTTATGGCATTCTATCTACAATCTCTCTAATTTCTTTTCTGAATATCCCATTGATCCACTTCTCCGTTCAACTTTGGAGAGGCATTCACCCATCCGTATTGCGTAATAAGGAAGGTTTGCCAGAATCAATGCAGCAGACCCTTGTCTTCACGTTGATTTCACTGATTTGTTTATTCTTTTTGCTTTTCAGACAGCGTTTTGCGATTCACAAATTGGAATCATCATTGGAAAAAATTAGGTCTCAAGGAGTATAATCATGGAAAACTTCAAATTTTTCGCGGCAGCTTATTTTGTTTTTATCGGGATTTTTTTTATCTATGTAAGAAACCTACACAAAAAGGTTTCTCAGCTTCAAACAGAAATCAATCAACTGAAGAGTAAGTAGCATATTAAAAACTCGTGATGGCTAAAGACGCACTCATCATGTGCCCTTCAGCGTTTTCAAGACCAGTATCCAAATTTACAAGCTTGCGATTAGAATATCCCAAGGTACCACTCACAGATGATCCAAGTGCGTATTCCAATGCAATGCTCATCGTTGCAACGCCAGTACGTGATCCGTTTTGATCATAGGATGTAGAAGATACGCCGATACCTGCGTCCCAAAGGAATGAAAGATTTTTCATCAATGGAACTTTCGCCATAACCATCATTTTTCTGAAAATTTGGTTTCCGTAGATACCTGTGAAAGAACCGCCACCTTGAACTTCTTGTGCAAGGTTGATTTTAAGTGAACTGTTGTTTGCGAACTCTTTACCGATCTTCATACCGAACACTGGGAAGTATTGTGCATCAACATAATCGGAGCAACGAACAACACCCAAATAACCTTCAGTGTTTAGTTCTCCAAGTGCGCCTTTCCAACCTTGGGAAAGCGAGTACATGCTTTGATTGTCGATGTTGAAAGAAATACTTTCATTGAATGTATCGATATCTTGGCGTGAATTACCAAGTTGGATTCTGCTGAACAAATGACCCGCAAAATTAACATCGATCATGGTGTTTCTTTCGATCGTATTGCGGTGATCAATATCCAATTCTTTGTTCATGGTTTTAAGTTGAACCATTTCGAATGAAAATTGATCAGAGATCTTGCTCGCCATCTTTTGACCTTCGAAAAGACCTTCTATGTTTGAGCGAATGAAATCGTTTTGGAATGCATCACCGCTGGATTGATAAGAGAACATATCTTGAAGCTGATCAGCGTGGGATTGATTATAAGTAAGAACCAGGATTGCTACTGCTGCTAATTTGATAACTTTTTTTACGGCTACTTGCTTCACGACATCTATATAAGCAAGCACAATGCCACGGGTATTTTTAAGTTAACATATTGAAATTATTTAGTTATTTGATTGGTTGTCAGGAAAAACATGCTGATTTTTAGCGCAATGCATAGTTCTTTATAGGCAAAGCAGCGCCAGAATTGAGCAATTTAGAGAGGTTTCTTTTCATTAAACAATGCATTAGAATGGGCCCACATGACGATCGCTGATCCTCAAATCAAAAAGCTTTCTCTAGTTAAACCTGATCCAAACGTTCCTAAAACGCATATGGAATTGGCCAGGGAACATCTGCAAAACAATCGACACAAAGAAGCGGCTGAGGAATTTTTGCTCGCTGGAGAATTGGCCAAAGCAGCAAACATCTACGAAACAATTTTCGATTATAAAAATGCAATTCAAAATTATGTGAAGGCAGGACAAATCCAAACTGCCGGCGATCTTTTGATTCGCATTGGTGACCGAAAAAAAGCGGCGCGTCTGTTTGAACGTGCAAAAAAATTCGACCTTGCGATCAAATACTATAAAGAGACTGAATCATTCCAAGAATTGATTACACTTTATGAAAAAGCACAGAACTTTTTCGATGCATTTAAAATCGCATTCAAGATCAAGGATTTCAACCTCGCAGAAGAATTTGCAGGACGTATCGCAAAGCAAGACCCAAATTATGTTCATGCCCATATTTATTTGATGATCGAAAGATTGGAACAAAAAGACTTCGATAAGATTTTACAAATTTTCCAACGCTGTTTTGCAGATCCGCAAATAAAATTCACAAATAAGACACTTACATCCTGCGCTGAAATTTTGGAATCCTCCGGCCATATTAAGCATGCATTGGATGTTTATTACATGCTTCTGTCTCAGCATTCAGATGACGAAAATGTTCAAGTCAAAATCAAATCCTTGGAAAAGAAGTTTCAAAAAAATTACACCTTCCCTGCACTAAAAACGTATCAAGATCGATTTCAACTTCACCGCAAACTAGGCACTGGCGCCATGGGAGCTGTGTTCAAGGCACGCGACCTTTCCAACGGTGAGTGGGTTGCATTAAAAACACTTTCAACGAAACAAAAAGATGAAGAACTCCTGCGTGCGTTTTTACAAGAAGCACGCACAGCAAGTCGTTTGGACCATCCAAACATCACAAAAGTATTCGATTATGGAATTGAAAACGACCACTATTTCATTTCAATGGAATACTTAGAAGGCAAGACCCTGAAAGAAGTCCTCGCACAGATGGGCCCGATGAATATCACCAATTTCTTAACCATTGCCATTCCTTTAACCCAGGCTTTGGCTTACGCGCATCAGAATCACACCATTCACCGTGATATCAAACCTGCCAATATCATGTTGCTTGCAAATCGAATGGTGAAATTGATGGATTTTGGTATTTCTAAAATTACCCAATTTTCAGATCATAAATCCATTGCCCGTGGCACCCCGATTTATATTTCTCCGGAACAAATCTTAGGCATTCAAACTACGAAGCAATCTGATTTGTATTCCTTGGGTGTCGTATTCTATGAAATGCTTTCAGGAAAACCACCTTTCATTGAAGGCGACATCCTTCATGATCACATCCACAAACCTGCCGAAGAACTTGGCAAAGGCACAACCAATATTCCTTATCGTTTGATCAATATCATTATGTCTTGTTTGGCAAAAAAACCTGATCGTCGCCCGACCAGCGCTGAGAAAATCATTGAACTGCTCGAAGCAGTTAGCAGAGAATCCTAAAGTTTTAGCACATTCTTCACGAATTCATCGATAACAGTTGAAAATTTAGGATCAAGATTGATGAATTCCATGCCTAAAACAGGTGGTTTGTTATCATACAGATCCATACGAACCACTTTCCCCACCGCTGTGATCACCACCGCAGCACTTGGCAATTTGAATTTGAGAGAAAAGGTATCCCCGATCATTGGCAAATCTTTGGATTCATCCACAATCTCAGCATTGACTGCGATGCCGCGTCTGGAAATATCACGGGCGTAACCGAACACGATTTTTTCTTCGCTTGGATTGTCGACTTTCATCGAAATCGGAACCCGTGGAACTTTTCTTTTTTCAATCATTTCGCCAACCTCTGCTATAGTGCAACCATAGAATAGATAGGTATTGATTTCAAATGAAAAAGATCAAATGGATACATTGGTCCTGGCTCGCACTTACATTGATCTTTCTTTTTTTCCGCTTTCAAAATCTTCAGGGCATCTTCACTTCTGATGGCGTTATCGTCAATGATACCGATCCTTATTACCGCCTCCATCGCATTGATCTGATGCTCAATGAACATACATTTTATCCACTTCATGAAGATCACCTCGATTACCCTAAAGGCATCGATGTATCTTGGCCATTGGGTTTGGATCTTTTGGTTGCATTGCCTCTCAAACTTTATCATTCCACCACACATGCCGAGATCGAATCTTACTCTGCAATCATCATCCCATTTCTCTCTCTTCCACTTCTTTGGTTTTCAGGATGGATTGGAACTTTCTTGGGTGGACCTCTGTTTGGACTCTTAGTCGGGCTATTGATTACTTGCAGTTCAACGCTGATTTATCAAACTGGAATAGGACGACTTGATCATCATTTTTTGGAAGCAATGTTCCCGATTCTGTTGTTGATGTTTCTTTTGAAATATTTAGAAACCAAAGAGAAATTCGCATGGATCGGAATCATATTCATTTTGAGCTTTGCACCAAGTTTCGCTCCACAAGGTTGGATTTTGGGTGCATGCATGACAATTGCGTTTATGTGGGACAAAAAATGGGATTTTGCCCATGATGTTTCAAAAATATTTTGTTGGTCCTTTTTTATAAGTCTTATCCTACTTTCCTTTTCAGATCGGTTTTCAAGCGGTTTTATTCATTGGGGTTCTTTTTCATGGTGGACGCCTTTTGTTTATCTGCTTGCTGCATGTTTTTTCGAAATTATTTCTATACTTCGTCAATCTTCGTCAACTTGCAGAAAATATAAAATCCTCATTGGATTTTGTTTTTTGATCGTAACCTCATTTCTTATCTATAAAAACAACCTTGGTTTTTTCAGCAGCAATATCAAGGATGCAATTGGCACTGTAACCGTTAAAACAAAGACCATGGCGACTACGCTTGAAGCTCGATCTCCCTTCGATATATCTGAGGAAATGTGGAAGAATTCCGACATGTGTATTTTGATTGCTGCTCTTCTTTGTTTTTTATTTTTCCTTTTTAAAAGAAGGTTCACTTTTTTGATCGGCTACACGTTTATTCCTTTTTTGCTGTGCGCATTTCAAATCCGTTTCGCGACCATGGCTTTGCCGCTTTTGTTCATCATTGTCCTTCTGTTTTTCAAAGGATGGGTGGAAAAAATCAAGGTGGAGCCTAAAACCAAAATTGGCCTTCTCATTGCCATCACTATTTTACTCATCATTCCTTACAGACCAACATTTGGATTTACGGATATTGAAAATTCACATTTTTATTTCAGACCCATTCGTTCGTTCAGCCTTTTCCTGAATGATGATTTTAAAAACCGTAATGTAAAGAAAGATAATCAAGCCATCATCGCGCATTGGGATTATGGTCATTGGCTTTTGTATTACACCGGACTTCCTGTTATTGCCGATCCATTCCAAGGACCTTCTGCTTATGAAGTACTGGAGCTTTTTACATCTAAAGGAACGGATCAACTTCAACCATTCTTGGAAAGACATCCATCCAAATATTTAGTGATTGAGTCTGGCGCACAACGTTCATTGCATTGGCTTGAATCTGTTCACAAAGATACAAGCATCTATTTTGAAAAAATGGAGAATAGCCCTGGTGATAAAGATTATTTTAGAACAACTCGAGCATTCGAGGATTTGTTTATGTATCGATTCTTTTTTGAATTGGGTCGCGGCTTAGATAACAATCATCCAAAAGATTGGCGCTTGATTTACATCAGCCCTTTTTCTTCTCCTGTCGAAAATGACATATCGGCACTCAAGGTTTTTGAACATGTCCCTGGCCTTAGCATTCATGCCCATTCTCAAAAACCCTACCCTGAACTTTACCTTCAGGCGCAGGTTGGTGAAAACGGAGAGGCTTTGGTCTACCAACAAATCACCAAGGGAAAGAATGATTTTTATTGGACCGTGCCATACGGCAAATATGACAAAGGTGGCGTTCAATTTGATGGCAGCTATGTCATCAGAGACAGCAGTGGAAAAGTCCTCAAGAAAATTACCGGAGTGACCGAAGATCAAGTACTTCAGGGCGATAAGCTGGAAGTTCGATTTTGACCACTTTCTATGGTATTCATTTCTAAGTTAAAAAAGGGAGACAATTCATGAAAGATTTCGGTTCATCAAAAATCACTAATGCGCTGTTGTTGGCTATTCTGGTATCCATGTGGGTCATTTGCGGTGACAAACAAGGCGGTGGACGCAGATCTTCTCCTCATGAACATGATGACCTATCTGGTATGGGTGCAGCACCATCTCCAACACAACCTATGATGAATCCACACGATCCAGACGGAAGTGACCAAGGCACTCCTGATCAACAAGGCGGGGGTAATTTCAATTTTCAAAATATGGTGTTCGCAGCACTTCGTTGCCCATCAGATGCAACCATCACTTTGGCTGACGTAGCTTGCAAAGGTAAAGACGCCGAAGCGCGCAGAAAATTCGTAGACAGCATCGCTGATCAAAATCTTCCACCACGCATGATGTTCGATAAGATCATCGAAAAATTCGGCGAAAAAGCGCTTTCCGACGAAGCCTTGGAAATCCGCAAAAACAATCGCAGATAGTTATTGAATAACGGCCAAAGCGTGATTGATGCGCGCAATGGTTTTATCTTTGCCCAAAATCTCTACCACCTTGTAAATCCCAGGACTGAATTCAGCTCCTGTTAGGATTACACGTAATGGATGTCCGAGATCTTTCATTTTTAGATTTGTTTCAGCTAGCACTTTTTTGAACATCACACCAATGGCATCATGATCAACACTTGGCAATGCAGTAAGTTCCCGAACAAATACTTTCAACGGAGCGACATTGTCCTTGGTTAGATGTTTTTTCAAATGCTCAGCATCGACTTGAAAATTGTCATCGATATAGAAGCGTGCCATTTCTGCCATTTCGTTTAGCGTCTTTGCGCGATCACGTAATGCATCGATGGTTTCTTTCAAATGCGGATCATTTTTCTTCGACTCCGGAATTTTTATAAAATGTTCCACGCCTGCCAGAACTTCTTCGTAAGGATTTACTTTCATGTAATGTTGGTTGAGCCATAGAAGTTTTTCGGTATTGAAAACACCAGCAGATGCTCCAACCCGATCAAGATCGAAAAGCTCGATCATTTCCTGCATTGAAAAAATTTCCTGATCTTTGTAAGACCAACCCAAACGTACCAAGAAGTTCAGCAATGCATGTGGAAAGTACCCCATGTCTTTATAGATAATGACGGAAGTTGCACCATGACGTTTGGAAAGCTTTTGTTTATCCTCACCGAGAATCATCGGAAGGTGGGCAAATTTTGGAATCGTGTATCCAAGTGCTTTTCCCATCAAGATTTGTTTTGGTGTGTTGTTGACGTGATCGTCACCGCGAATCACATGCGTGATCGCCATATCCATATCATCCACAACAGCTGTGAAGTTATAAGTAGGAAATCCATCGGAACGCGCGATGATCAAATCTTCAATCTCTTCATTTTCGATGGTGATATTTCCTTTCACCACATCTTCAATAACAGTTGTACCTTCAGGAACTTCAAATCGAACAGTAAAAGGCTTGGAAGCATCAAATGGCTTAGCTTTGCAACGACGGTCGTATTTAGGCTTTTTGCCGGCGGCCAAAAGGTTGTTTCTCATGGTTTCCAACTCTTCAGGGGTACAATAACAACGATAGGCTTTACCCTCATCTAGGAGTTTATTGAGCATCTTTTTATACAAATCCATACGCTGGGTTTGATAAAAAGGACCCTCATCCCAGGTTAATCCCAACCATTTCATCCCATCCAAAATGGCATCTACCGCTTCCTGCGTGGATCGCTCACGATCGGTATCTTCGATGCGAAGAATGAATGTTCCACCCATTTTTTTTGCAAGCAAGTAGTTAAAAAGCGCTACCCGCGCGCCTCCCACGTGGAGGTAACCTGTTGGACTTGGGGCGAATCTGACCCGAATTTTGCCATTATTATTCATTATAATTACTTTCTATTTATAAGTTTAACTTATCGGGAAATATTAGTTCCCTTTGGAAACTTTTTTATCTTTTTTGCTTGATTTTAAATCTCACTCTAGTAACCTGTAATTATGCTGTTAGGGTTAGACATAAATAAGATGTTTAAAATCCGCACTAGGGTTGTAGGTACAGCACGTATCCCAGCCTTTCAATATTATTCTTTCCTCATTTTGGCCCTTTTCGCGGCCACAAACGCTCCTGCCTCTATATTAGAGAAAACAACCACGGCTCAAATGACCCATGAAGCCAAAGAAGTTCAAATTGGTGAAGTTGTATCGACCTGGACGAGCCCAGATCCAGATCAAAAGATGTATTTCACATATGTAAAGATCAAGGTTGAAAAGACCTTAAAAGGTAAACCTGCTCAAGAAATCTTGTTGCGCCAACCTGGTGGCAACTATCGTGACCCAGTTTCGGGCAAAGTTACCCACCAAAAGGTATTCGGCATGGAAAGCTATCAAAAAGGTGAAAGAGGCCTCTTCTTTATCAAATACGCAAACGACGGTGCACCAACCGCAATTCTTCAAACCAAACAAACCATCGTAAAAGATGAGAAGACTGGTGAAGAAAGTGTTATCCGCGAAAGATCCCCTGATGTTGAATATTCGGATCGCAATCTTCATCAACATCACGATGAAAAAAGTTTTTATGCCGTGTACGACCGCAAACCCTTAAATGCAATGGTTTTGGAAGTACAGAGAGCAATTAATGCAGAAAAAGGAGACCTTAAGAAAAATTGATCTGATGCTGATACGAGCGAGGCCTGAAGATTATAAGGTACGTTGATTCAAAATCTTCACAGGTGTTAAGGGCCTTGGCTATCAAATGGAAAACATAAAAAAGACACCCGAAAAAGTTTATGATGAAGCATGGTACGTTGGCGAAATTAGCTTCTGTGGGTTGCCTGACGCTAGGTCTGGGAATTCAATCAGGGTATGCATTTACGATCATCTCTTTTGATGGCAATGCAGCTCGATGGAATTCTGAGAAAACAGTTCAGGTAGAGTTTGATCCGAACTTCGGTATCGGAATCAATCCAAGCACAGCAATCAAATCATCGATCTCCGCATGGAGAAATGCAAAATGCAATGATATCGAAGGTTGCCAAAATGTATCAATTAATGTTCCAGTTGATGTTCCTGTAGCGAAGACAATCACAGGCACTCCTAAATACGACGGTGTAAACCAGATCAAGTACTATAAAGCCGGATGGAGCTCACTTCCTTTTGCACCACCAAGCTCTGCATTGGCAGTTACAATCTCTACATATAAGGACAACGGAGAAATTGTAGATGCTGATATGTTCATCAACGGTGAAAATTTCGAATGGGGCATTGTAAAAACCCCGGCAGATTCAAATCTTCACGACATTCAAAACGTTGTAACCCACGAATTCGGTCACTTCATTGGTCTTAACCATACATCTGAAAATTCAATGGAATCAGATATGGATCGTTTCAATGCAACGATGTTCTATGCATCCTTGCCAGGCGAAACATTCCGTAGAACACTTGATAAATTGGATATTCTTGGCGCACAACATCTCTATGCAAACGACAATGTTCAAGAACCTTCATTTGACCAAATTTCCCCCAATCAAATGCAAGTGGATTACAAAGGTAGTGCAACGTTTGAAATTACGGGCGATAACTTCTTACCAACAACCAGCGTAGTATTTGCTCGCAATGGTTACGATGGCGATATCGTTGGTCGCGTAATCAGCGTTGAAAACAGCAAGATTACTGTTTCTTTCGATATGTCGAATATGCAATCAGGAACATATGACTTGGTTGTTGCCAACTCTTACAATAGTTTCGTACGCACAGAAAAAGCATTCCAAATTTCGAACTCAACTGTGTATGGAACATATAACAATGAAGGCAGCTCAGCTGAAAACAGCTCTGGTGGCGGTGGATGCAGTTCGAACGGATCTTCTTCCATCTTGTTCTTCTTGCTACCACTTCTTTTCATCATGCCAAGAAGCAGTAGAGCAAATGCTTAGATTTCTGATTTAAGTCGTTCCAAAAGTTCTTTGGCTTTGTCGGATAATTTCTTAGGTGGAACAATCTTGATTTTGACCATATGGTCTCCGCGAGAACCATCTCTTAAATAAAGTCCTTTGCTTTTCAAGCGCAATTTACTTCCACTTACCGTACCTGCAGGAATTTTAACTTCGGATGTACCATCGATGGTTTCGACTGTTTTGGAAGTACCTGTAGAAGCTTCGATGATATCCAGAACAACTTCAGAAACGATATCATCCCCTTCACGTGAAAAAATAGGATGTGGCCTCACACGCAATGTGATGATTGAATCCGGCTGACCACCATCGCCAGTAACACGTATTTTTTGCCCGGATTCAATTCCTTTGGGAATTTGAATGCGCTTACGCTTTCCTGACAAATCCACTTCGATCTCCCCACCACGTGCCGCATTTAAAAAATCGACTTCCATTTCAAACTGTTGTGTTGGCTTTTCATTTTGTTGAAATTGCTCGAAAGGGTTTCGGCCCTGCCTACGTCCACCACGTCTTGCGTTCCCGCCCATAAAGGCTCCAAAAAGGTCTTCTAATCCGGAAGCATCGAATTGAAATCCACCGCCGCCTCCGCCGAAGTGAAATGAACCAGATCCTGGATGTTGTTGAAAGCCACGTGAAAATTCAGAGAAGTCAAAACCGGACTGAAAGTTTCCAGGTCCCATGGTGTCATATTGTCTTCTTTTGTTAGCATCGCTCAAAACTGCATAGGCTTCCGTGACCTCTTTGAATTTATCTTCTGCAGCTTTGTTATTTGGATTCACATCTGGATGATATTTTTTGGCCAGCGCACGATATGCTTTTTTGATTTCAGCTTCGGTGGCAGTTTTCGATACACCGAGAGTATTGTAAAAATCCTTACTCATTGCCTTTTTTGTCTTTCACTCGTTCCATGCAATATTCCAGCATTCTTTGAGCGACATTGATACCCGTTGCAGCTTCAATTCCTTCCAAACCTGGAGAGGAATTGACTTCGATCACCTTAGGACCCGATTTACCGATCAACATATCAACGCCTGCAATTTCAAGCTTGGTAGCCCTGGCAGCACGAACCGCTGTTTCGCGATATTCCTCTGTCAATTCCAATTGGGAACCCACTCCACCACGATGAATATTCGAACGGAATTCTCCAATTCTCGCAGTACGTGTCATTGCAGCAATCACTTTTTCTCCAGCAACAATGATACGAACATCCTTACCTAAAGATTCCTGAATGCATTCCTGAATCAAGATATCTTGTCCCAAACTCCACAATGTATCGAGTGTGGATTCGATTGTGCGATAACTGTCCGCAATCATCACTCCGATCCCCTGGGTGCCGCTCAATAATTTTAAAATAACAGGGAACCCACCAACAGCTTCAATAGCTGCTTTGAGCCCTGATGTTCTACGAATAAACACCGTTCTTGGCATGTCAATATTATGACGGGTCATCCATTGAATCGCGCGCAATTTATTGCGTGTACGCAAAATCGAAGTTGAAGAATTAATGACCGGAATATCTTTCATTTCGAACTGGGTCAAAACAGCAACACCATAGTTATTGATCGAAGCGCCTGTTCTTGGAAGGACGCAATCCACTTTTTCCAGGATTTTTCCGTTTCGATACAAATCGGGCTTGCTTTTACTGAGCACAACTTCATATTCCATGGGATCTGTGACAGTAAGTTTCAGTCCCATTTTCTTCGCTTCTTCACGGAAACGACGATTGGAATAATTGAATCTGTTTCTAGCTAAAATTTTTAAATGCATTACATGCTCCGCCACTCAAAATCGTATTCTTTCAATGCCCCTGATTCACTGATCTTCACTTCTTTTACGTCCAGGCTTTCACTTCCCATATTCAACTCAAACTGTTGATAGGATTGTATGGCGTTGCTAAACGCTTCCATCATCTGTGTCAATGTCAATTCGTCTTCCTTGATTTTATCAAGCGCTGAAGTCATCCCCTGAATGGACTTAGCTAATGTTTGATGATCTGACATTCCAGTTTTCCTTGATGTAAATGAACCGTTACTTCCTCTTTAATCTCAACTTGATTTGCAGACCTAACAATTTCTCGATTTTTCTTCTCAACAATACTAAAGCCACGGGACAGCACGGATGTTGGGTTTACAAGCGCTAAATTGCTTTGGGCTTTTTCCAAAAGCATTCTTTCGTGTTTAACGCCTTCATGCAGCTTGTTCAACAAGCTTTGGGAAATCTGGTTGAAGTGTTCACGGCGGTCCTTTTTATATCGTTTGGTAAGGTCCAAAAGCGTTTCAAATGCAAAATCAAATCTTTGTGCTTTTTGATATACAAGATTTCTTGGATTGACCAAAACGGGAGAACGTAAAAAACGAATCATCTTTTCTTTATGTACATTCATGCGAAGTGAAATTTCGCGCACAATGTGTTTCATGATTTGAGAAACTGAAGCCTGAAGATCGGCTTTACTTGGAACAATAAGTTCCGCTGCTTGCGATGGAGTAGCAGCGCGAACATCTGCGACAAAATCACAAATGGTAAAATCAGTTTGGTGTCCAACCGCAGAAACAATCGGGATCGTAGATGCATAGATTGCACGCGCGACTCTTTCTTCGTTAAAACACCACAAATCCTCAATCGATCCGCCACCACGACCGACCACCAAGACATCGACTTTTGTTTCAATCTTATGGGCTTGCTCGATCGCACGCACAATTTCATCGGCAGCGCCCTCTCCCTGCACTTTCACGGGAAACAAAAGAATTTTAATCAATGGATATCTGTTACGAATGACATGAATGATATCGCGTACCACAGCACCCGTTGACGAAGTCACAATTCCGATGATGGAGGGAAATTTTGGCAAAGTTTTTTTTCGCTCTGGAGCAAACAGGCCTTCCTCCATTAATTTTTTCTTCAATTGTTCAAATTTAAGATACAAATCTCCTGCACCATCGACTTTGATGTCTTCAATGATCAATTGGTAATTGCCGCTTTTTTCATAGAGGTCGATTCTGCCTCTTGCAAAAACGGAAAGACCTTCCTTGAGTTCTACTTTTGATTTTTGATTTGAAAATTTAAAAAACACAGCATTGATCACAGCGTTTTCATCTTTCAAGCGAAAATACATATGGCCGGCTTGATTACGTCCTTTGAAACCGGAAACTTCTCCCTTGATCCAAAAAGTAGATTTGGCTTGGAAGTGTCCAACAATTAACTGTTTGATTTCGGTTGTGACTTCACTGACAGTAAAAACTGTTTCTTGAGTGTTGGCCGGTTTTTCTTCTTTCTTGTCCGGCACTGGATTTTTTGAATATTCGAATAAATCCATACTATTGCTCTTGCAGAACTTTCTCGGCTTTGCGAATTAAAATATGTTCTTTCTCACTCAAATCCACCATTTTCAAGGTTTTATTGAACAGCGTAGCTTTGTTTCTTCCTGTTTTTTTGGAATGATAAAGTGCAGTATCAGCGAAATCGATCAATTGCTCTTTCTGCAATGTGTGTTCAGGATAAGAAGCAATGCCTATAGAGAAAGTAACTCCAAGTTTAACGCCCTGATCTTCCATTTCTTTTTTACGAATCTCAGCGCCCATACGGGTAGCGAGTAAATGTGCATCTTCGGAAGATGTGTCCGGAAGGATGATCGCAAACTCTTCTCCGCCATATCGAGCCACGAAATCCACATTACGCACGGATTGTTTCAAGAAAGCAGCGACTTCTTTCAGCACGAAGTCACCCATAGGATGCCCGTAGTTGTCGTTGATCTTTTTAAAGTGATCCAAGTCCACCAACATAAAAGACAACGGTGTACTTGTACGTCTTGCTCTTTCGATTTCGTGAATCAATTGTTTTTGGAATGTTCTGTGGTTAATAAGGCCAGTCAAACCATCTGTGGTTGCAAGTTGTTCCAAATCACGAACCATTTTAGCGTTCTTGATTGAAACGGAGGCTTGCATGGAAAGTACTTCCAGAATTTTACGCACGGAAGGCGAAAAACATTTGTCTTTTTGTCCTAGGAACACAACAGCTCCCAAGGTTTCTTCTTTTACATCCAATGGGAAAATGGCAACGGATTGAAAAACATTCGGCAACTTCATACGTTTGTGAAATAGCGGGGAATGTTCATAGCGTTGGCGATATCCATCGTAAAAAAGCGGCTTACGATTGTCGATTACCCAAGAAACAATTCCTTTGCTTGGAGAAAGTGCGAATGTTTCACCGATCCAGCTATCAAATTCTCCGTATTGGGCAACAATGCGATTATTCTTCGCATTCGCGTCCCACATTACGAGGAAAGCCAAATCAAACGGAACAATCTCGTGCGATGTTTTCAAGAAAACATCGAATACGTTCTGCAAATGAAAGGCTTGATTCAATAGAGAGCTCGCAGCGTAGAAACTCGCAAGCTCTTCCTTCAACTTGAAATATGAATAGATGGTTTCCGCATCTTGGATAAATTCAGCAAGTGCAACCGAAATTTTCTCCAATACTTGAACATGTCCTTTAACCCACTCACGGCGGTCGTGATCAATGATAACAAGACCTGCCAACAGGTTCTGATGATAAATCGGTGTAGCCAAAACTGAGACAAGCTTCGGTGTTTTTTTATAATAAGAAAGATGCGTAATCTCATTTTTTGATTGGAAGAGAATGGATTTTTTCTGAGCCTCCACCGCTTTGAAAATTCCTTCCAAAGAATGAATTTGCTGCGCTTCCACATCTGCAGATTTACTCTTGAATGCTTGGAGATGAAATTCTTCACGCACAGGATCAAATGCATAAATCATCACGGAGTGCGGATCAAAAACTGAATGAACCAAATCCACGAATTGTTCGAAACGTTTTTCCTGTTGTAGGATGAGTTCACCAACTTTGGAGTCTTTTCTCGCCTGCAATTTCGTAATGTCATCAAAATCAATCGCACCAGAGGAAAGTTTCTTTTCGAATGTTTCGAATGCTTCTAATTTTTTCTGTAACTGATTTTTTTTCTGCTTTTCAAGATGTCTGAATAGCGCTGTGCAGGAAATACCCAAACCCAAAATCAAATACTGTTGAGAATCCAATGGAATTTGAAACCAAAAATGAGAGAAGCCAGCGAATACAAGTGTAAGAAACACAAGTTGCAATAATGAAAAACCAACCCAAACAAAAAACAGAAACAAAGGGACAAAAGGCCAAAATTGAAATGTCGCAACGGTTGTCGTCAACGACAGGAAAAATAAAATGGAAACGCAGGCAAGTTCCAATCTTTTTCTTGTCTTTAATTTTCCGATTTCTAAATAAATACTGCGTTGAAAAAATCCAGCCAGAACAATTGCACCCAAAATTGCGGGTTTAATCCACGGCTTCCCATGAAAAGGTACAAATGTGACGATCAATGCACCCAAAAGTGCAGGAACAAATGTAATGAATCTTTTGAACAACCACATGAAGTACAACCTCTATCTGAATATATATTGGATTTCGTTGTCGCCGGACATATTTAATTTTTCCCGGGCGTATTGTTCTAGGGTTTTATCGTCACTTCTAAATTTTTGCACCTGTTCATTTAAGCCCTGCACATCTTGTTTCAAATTGATGATTTCGCGATCCAAATTTTGTCGTTGATTCCAAAGTCGATAACTCGCAACAAGTCCACGATCACCGATGAGTGAAAATAAAAATAGTGCCGAAATATATACAATCACGACCCTTGTGATGGTCTGTTTATTTTTTTTGGTGATAACCATGGAAAAGTAAGCCATCTTAACATTTGGGGCCTTCAGAATCATTGCTTTTTTTAGATAATGGCCCGTTCACCAACCGGCTAAGGCCTCGACTTTTGCAATAATTCTTCAGAGCCCATTTATCTCCAATAAAAAATAGAAAAAACTCGTTTCAAACGTGTTTTCTGCTGTCATTTTAAGGTATTATAAAAATATGACTCACCGCCGGCACCGTACCTCGATTGTCCTCTCAGGAGGTGGCGCGCGTGGCGCTTACGAGGCTGGTGTAATCAATTACATGCGGACCATGCTTCCGCCCAAAGTGGCACAAAAGCTACTGTTTCGAATCCATTCCGGAACCAGTGTAGGCGCGATTAACGTAGCCTTTATGGCCTCAACTGCCCATGATCCAGTCCGCCAGGGCAATGACCTCGTTAAACTATGGAAAAACATCCTTACGGACGACATTTATAGTCGCGGGCCAATATCTTTGGGGAAGCTGTTTCTGAGATCCGCTTTCGGTATCTTTACCAATATGATCGGGTTGAAGGGTATTTTGACCCCGAACGATTACCATGTTCATTTTCAGGGCCTTTTCGATACAAAGCCCTTTTTCCAGTATTTATTCAAAAACTGCGATTTCAGCCAAATCAGCAAAAACATCGATGCCGGACTTTTTGATGCAATTTCAATTTCAGCTACAAACATCTATTCGGGGCAAGTTGAATTGTTTTTGGAAAAAAATCCGAATTTGGATGTGCATAGTAGATTTTTGATCCATGAAGGAAAAATTTCTCCAAGACATGTGATGGCTTCAGCAGCATTACCAATGCTTTTCCCTGCAGTTCCTATTCATGGCATTTATTATAATGATGGTGGTTTACGTTTAGCTACCCCTCTGGCACCTGCTGTCAGCCTTGGCGCTACAAAGGTTTTGATGATCGGAACAAAATACACGGATCCAAATCCAAAACCGCCACCAGAAAATACCGTTCCAACACTTGCAGGCATTCTGGGCAAATTTTTTCATGCTGCACTTCAAGATCGAATCAATGCAGATCGTGAGCAACTCACGCGTATCAACCGTATTTTGGAAGCGATTGAAAAAAATACCCCACCTGAAACCTACGATAAAATTTGTACAGAAGCTCGTATCGCACCGATTGAAACCATCTCTTTTTTCCCAACTTCAGATGTAGCCAAAATGGTGGATCAAACCCTACGAAAATCATTTAAGAGCTTGAAAACATTCGGTATTTTTGAAAGATTTATTATCAGATTGTTGGAAATTGATGTTGAAACAGGCAGTGACCTTTTAAGTTATTTCCTATTCGAGCCAACCTATATCGCCAATCTTGTCGAACTCGGTTTTGAAGATGCGCGCAAAAAACACGATCAATTGATGGAATTTGCCGAAAGCGCTATTGCGGACGATGCGTAGTCTTCAGACTTTCAGCAATTTTTGTAAAGGCATCTAGGGATTCTGGATTTTTGAGTGCTTGCATATTGGTGACTTTTTCGCCTTCCAAAATATTTTTGATCGCAAGCTCAACTTTTTTCCCGCTAATCGTGTAGGGGATATCTTTAACTTGAAAAATTTTCTTTGGCGCATGACGTGGCGAGGTTGATTCCGTGATTTTTTGACGAATTTTTTTAGAAAGTGCTTCGTCCAATTTCACGTCGTTTTTCAATATGACGAATAAAACGATTTCCTCATCGCCTTCTACTTTTCTTCCGACGACAAGGCTGTCTGAAACTTCTACCATCTGCTCAACTTGGCGATAAATTTCCGCTGTTCCAATACGGACTCCGCCTGGATTTAATGTAGCGTCGGAGCGTCCGTAGATTTTTGAACCACCGCGATTGTTGAATTCAATGTAGTCACCATGGGTCCATAGATCCGGATATTTAGAGAAATATGCTTTTCGATATTGTTCGCCATCTGGGTCATTCCAAAAACCAACAGGCATGCTTGGAACAGGTTGCTTGCAAACCAATTCGCCTTTTTGCAAAGTGACTTCCTTGCCTTTGTCATTCACGGCTACTACATCCATGCCCAAACCTTTGCACTGAATCTCGCCACGATAAACCGGCACGATCGGTGAACCCAACACGAAACAACCAACGATATCTGTACCTCCGGATATGGATGACAAGACAACATTGTTTTTGACCATTGAATAAACCCAATCGTATTCTTCAGATAAAAGCGGTGAGCCCGTCGACAAAATTGTCGTTAACGAGTCGAGTGAAAACAATCGATTCGGAACAAGTCCATCTTGTCGGCAAGATGATAGATATTTTGCACTGGTTCCAAAATGCGTGATTTTTTCCTGCTCTACCATGCTCCATAGGCGCTCCAGTGAAGGGTAAGCGGGAGATCCATTGTAAAGAATCAATCTTGCTCCAGTCATCAATGCAGAAACCATCCAATTCCACATCATCCAACCGCAGGTGGTGTAATACATAAAAACAGAATCTTGACTGATGTTTGTGTGGAGTCTCAGTTCTTTGGCGTGCTCAAGATAAACGCCACCGGCTCCATGCACGATACATTTTGGTTTTCCAGTTGTTCCAGATGAATACAAAATGTAAATTGGGTGATCGAATGGAAGTTGTTTGAAAATGATTTGATGTTTTGCTTTTTTACTTATGAGCTTTTTCCATCGTACATATTCTTTAGGTGGTTTTTTTGCCGTCAATAAATGGTCGATCCAAACCACAGTTTGAATGGAAGGAACTTTTTCCTTCACATGTTCGATTTTCTTGATGAGATCGTAATTTTTACCGTTGTAGGAATAGCCATTTACGGAAATTAAAATCTTCGGCGTGATCTGTGAAAATCGCTCAATGATTGCATCATCAGCAAATTCTGGAGAACAAGAAGACCAAATGGCGCCGATACTCGTCGCAGCCAGCATACCCACAATCGGCTCGTAAGAATTGGATACAACTGCGGCGATACGATCTCCAGGTTGCACACCCTGCTCCAGAAAAAAATCTTGGAGGGAAGTAACCATATCTAGCAATTCTGAATCTGTGACAACCGTGCGTTGTTGCTCTTCATCGATGGAGATCAAGACTTCCTTGCCAGTTGTTTTTTTCAAGAATGGTTGAAGAAGATTTTCAGCAAAGTTCAATTTGGCATTTTCAAACCAAACTGCTCCGGGCATGTTTTTATTCGGTAAAACTTTGGTGTAGGTTTGAGAAGCCTTGATTCCACTCCAGCGCCAAATGGTTCCCCAAAAATCTGCCAGACGGTTGGTGCTCCATTGCTGCAAAGCTTGATAACTTTCAAATGGAGGGTACCCATAACCCGAGAGCCATCGCACATATTTGGCGATTTCACTCTGTCTCATATTTTCCGGGGAGGGATTCCAGAGAATTTTGTCTTCAAACGGCATGACGGATGAATTGTATCGTTCAGTCCAGCTTTTCGCAAAAAATTGGGTTTAATTTTTTTCCCGCGTCATAATCCCCATATTAGGGAAACCTGCCGCTTGTATAACGTCAATTACATCCACGACTTTCCCATGGGTCACGCGCTGATCTGCACGAATCAAGATTGGAATATCTTTTTTTCCATCCTTACCCAATTGATCCAGGTAGGATCTTACGCCTTCGAGGGTAATTTTTTGGCCATTCATGGCCAATTCCCCTTCGGAACCGATAGAAAGCGAAAGTTGTTTTACATCTTTGCCCAAACCTTGGGCATCTTTGGTCTGTGGGAGATCTACAAAAAATACAGTTTCACGGTTGAAGGTTGTGGTTAGAATGAAAAATACCAAAACCGTCATGAACAAATCGATCAGTGGAATAACGGTGATCTCAACATCCCGTCTTCTATATGAGCTTTGAGATCTGAAGTTCATACTATTTTAATTCATCGACGATATGTTCAACGGTTTGTTCAAGTTCAACTGAATATCGATCGATTTTACGGTAGTACCATTTTTGGAAAATATAAGCTGGAATCGCAACGACCAAACCACCAGCCGTATTCAAAAGCGCTTCAGCGATACCGCCAGATAATTTAAGTGGGTCACCTACCCCGATTTTTTCAATCACACCGAAGGTGCGAATCATACCGGTAACAGTTCCAAGCAAACCCAAAAGTGGGCCAATGGTTGCCAGGAGTCCCAGAATATCCAAAAACTTTTCCAAATTCATGACTTGGATTTTTCCAGCAGCTTCCAGTTTTTTTTGACGATCTTGAGGGCTTACAGAAAGACCTTCTGCCAAAATATTTGCGACAGGATTGTTATGCGAGCGTGAAAGCGAAACGACTTCGGCCGTTTTTTTCTGACGGGCAAGACTTTCAACTTCTTGCAGATACGCTTTTGGGAAAATGCGGCTTCTTTGAAGTGCAAACCAGCGCTCAATAATGATAGCTAGGCAAATCATCGAAGATAAAACAATCAGACCCATGACAGGTCCACCGTGACTTAGATAAGCAATACGTTCTTGAAAGGTTTCAAACATGCTCAAAAACTACGTGGGAAGACCGTATAAGTCAAAAAATGATAATGGTTATATGATGTTATTCTTATTTAATTCTAAAAGCAGACGTTGGGCATCTACAAGATCGTAACCCAATCTGATCAAATTCTTTTCAGCAGCCAATATAGCTTGGGCTTTTTCAGGATTTGGCACCCATGAATTCGCAGGGGCTACAAATGCGTTATGACCAGTCACTTTGACTTCATACAAAATATGAAGGGTTTTATTTGAATCGATCTTCTCATATTTTTTTAGATAAAAAATCTCGTGGCGAAGGCGATCGAATATTTTCTCCTGGCTTGGAGATAAACTAAAATTGAAATAATCGCGAGATGGAGTCAAATCACCAAAACTAAAGTCATCACGTATAACTTCCTCGAAAAAAGCTACGTTTTTGTCCTGCTCCTTCATCATTACGCCTTGATCCATAAGGTAGATGTGATCAATGTCATCAATTTTCTCGACTCTATAAACTTGATAACCCTGTTTTTGATACAAAAGCGTGTGATCAAACTCTGTCATGCTCGTATTCGGAATATCAAAACCTGTTTTTGTATCAAAGATCAAGACCGCTTGTTTTAAATCAGCATACGAAAAATTCATGTCGGGTCTAGCATCAAAAATTTGGTCCCCGCCCCATAAAAATGTATCACCTCGGTTGGAGGTAACGATTCTCATGCTATTCAATTCATTCTGGGTCACATTTGCACGTGCAAAGAACCTCATCTGTTTTTCACGCATTGGGCGATTTGCAAGCATGTTTTTAATGATATCCTCCTGCACGCCAGTAAGCCCATACAAAGAAGCTCTACCGCCTGAAATATTTGTTTGAAGTTTGGTAAAAATAGATCTCTGCGCTGGTGACAATTCCGCTGTCAGGTCCAATTCTACTCCATGTCGGGAAGTGTAAACATATTCAGGAATTTCCCCTCCACGAAGCACAATATCATCCACAGCCAAATATGCTTTTTCATCTGGTACAGATCCAAAATATTTGATCAACGCCAAAACCTCTTCATTTGAGAATTTCTTGTTCAACTGAAATTCTTTACTTGTTGCATTCGAAATCTTTGTCATCAGATCCGAATAAGCGGCAGACTGTGAATTGGGGAAATAATTAAAGAATCGGTTTCGCAACAGTTGATATTTCACACGCTGAATAAGTTGGCTGAATCGAATGAGATAATATTGCGCATTTAGCTCATCAAATTGCATGAAATAATCCGCAACATTAAGGTTGAGTTCTGATTTCAAAAAATTGGAGGCATCATACAAAGATAAAATGCTTTTAGCATCACCAAGCATTCTCACTTCATTGCTTGCGAGACGATTGATGATCGTAGCTGCATCTTCTTCAGAGTAACCAAGTGCTCGCAATTTTTGTCGCGCAGTTGCAATGGCACGAAGCTTGGAATATTCAGCGCTCATTACTCCATTTAGGATCGTTGATTCTCCTGTAAAATGAGCTTCTTCTAAAATATCCATAGTTTCAAGTAGAGATATTTTTTCATACTCTTGCTTGTTCAAAATATTTTGGACTACAGACACGGCTTCATCCAATTTAGACACATCCAGATCTGGATGATTTTGAATTGCCCTGGATCTCAACCACATCAAATCGTGACTGACGTTTTGAATTTGATTAGCCTTCGTTGGTTTATTCGTTTTTGAGATGGAAGCAGGACCATCATCGCTTTGAATCACATTAACCCAATTTTCATCATCCAATTTTTCCACGGTCCATGCAAAATCAGGATGTGTTTCTTTGGCATGCGCATAGACCAAACGCGAGGACTCCTTGATTTCAATTAATTTCTGATCATATGCTTGTGCGAACACACCTTGATACTGCTGAGTCGCGTACATTCTCTGCGCTTCCAATACTCGCGCATTAAAAATTTGATAGTCAATTAATTCACGGTAAGCGAGGGCATTTAAATTTAGCAAATCTGCCTGAATAGCTTTTTCAATAGTAACAGCCAATCTGGCATTATCGGTGCCGACCGATACGGACCAATTATCGATCAAATGCACTTCTTCTGATGTTACAAAATATTTTCTATATCTTCTTTGATCTGGCAATTTGATTTCGATGACGCGGTAATTGTCCTCACGCCAATATTTAATTTTTCCATTTTTTAAAGTAGTAACCCTTGCTGCAATCGCCTCAAAAAAATCTTTTGTATTTTTCAAGGCAGTTCTTGTTAATGCCAATGGGATTTGTAGATTGGCGCTTACAGCACTCAAAAATAACCTTCCGTCAGCATCCTTGACTAGATTGTCAATTTCTCTTTTAAAAGTATCGCCATAAGCCCTGATCTCATCAGCGCTAAAATATTCTGCATATTCGGGGCTGGTTTTAGCCAGGTCTTCACCGGCATCCAAGAAGGCTTGATCATAAAATTTCGATGGAATGCCCTTATGCCGCCTTACATTGTTATACATATGAATGATCTCATGAAACTCAGTCGATCCAAGTGAATTCCCGAGTATTCGATTTAATGTAGAAATGCCGAAGGTCAGCCTTGTTTGAGAAACCATTGCGGTTGTGTGTGTAATATTCAATTGAAGCGGATCAAAAATAAAATCCAAATTCTGTCCGCTTAGAATCTCGATGTCTCCATTTGCATTTTGGTTGATTTCTTTCAGATACCTTTCGATTGTTTGATAAAATGGATGTTCATTCGTAAAGAACAATTTAAGCTGCTTATGACCCAAAGCATTGGTAAAAATATCTGTTCCGATTCCTTGCGCTGATAACAGGCTTTGTGTCAAATCGATCATATGATCGTTCAAAGGATTCAGCATATTGTCGATGTTTTGAATTTGCCTATCCAAAAATTCCAACATTTTTGGGTTAAATTGATCGCTATTGCTTGCCAAAAAACTTTCCTGCATAGCATGGTCTTCTAAAAGTGTTTTTTTAGCCTTAAGCAACTTGGATATTTCTTCATCGGCATTGTCGATTTCTTCTAGGACATCAAACAAAAACTCTTCAGTTACTCCCTTAGGCTCTATGTGGCTCTCCACTTGAGACCGATCCACAACTTCTTTTGGTTTTGATATTGAAACAGGTTGCGTGTGATCAATTGTTGTTCCATCCGGATAAGAAGTCCGGCTTATATTCAAACGCTGCGTAAGCATTCCATTTTCAAACCCGAACAAATGATCCATCAAAGCATTCACATCGGCTTCGACATATCCAAGTGTTTGTAATTGAATTTTTGCTTCGTTGATGGCGGCCTGCCTTGCGAATGAATGAGCAAACACTCCTTTTGTTTTTTCGTAAGTATTGCCAGTGATTGCTACTTTATGCAGAATGATAAGCGCTTTTTCAGGATCAATCGGTGAATATTGCGATTTATTCAGGATGCGATCTACACCTTCGACAAGTTTTGCATCTTTTGTAGAAAAGAAATTTTTTGCAGTTCGCGTTTGTTTTGCAATGACTAAATATCGAAATGTCTTACCAGCTGCATAACCCAAGCCTTCCATACCAATCGTTCCGGCAACATCCCAGATACCTTCTGTCTGAAAGCTTTCGTGTTTTTGAATATCATTCAGGCCTGTTTCCTGGTCGATTTCTCCCGTAATCAATGCCTGACTAACTTGATCCTCAAGTTCATTTCCTTTGTTCCATTTTTCAACACCACCAGCGATCGTAGCAAGGTTGATTCCTGAGGTAATTGCCACCGTAGCCGGAACACCAATACCCGTTGCACCACAAATCAAACCGCCTAACAAACCAATCCCCATCAATGCACGATCTCTCCAGCGCAAGATTGCATCTTCATCATAAATATCGTCAATCAAACCACAGATTACACGGGCTTCGTACGTACCGAGTCTCTGGCCCAAAACAACTTGGACAGCTTTCGGAAAGGATTCAATGTAAGTTTGTAGCAAACTGGCTTTGAAAACATCGTTGTAGGAAGAAACCACATCAGAAATTTTTTCACGATACATATCGCTGATATCATCAATGGCATCGTTCACATTATCGATCGAAACCTCGTTGACACCCTCCCCATCTTGCACACAATCATCAATGTCGAAGTTCCCGATTACATCTCTGAAATCTTCCGAACCTAGCAGTGCACTAATCGGCGAGTTTTTGATTTTTTCAATGTAGGGGTTTGTAATGTCTTGGTATTTTTTGGCAAGATCATCATCTATTTGATCTAATACCCTTGCCATCGCTCGTGCATCTGGAATCATTTGCACATTCTCGCCCTCTTTAATCCTTTCATCATGGGCTTCGGTGCATTTTTTATTCAATGCACTGATATCGTTGTTGAACAAAGCAATCGCCAGCAATTTATCGTGCTCACTAAGAGTCTTGATTGGTTTTCTTGCACGATACACATCAAACTGAGCAACCATGTTTCCAACTGCTGATTGATATTTTTTGCTGCTCCAGGTTCTTTCAGGATGCTTTTTAATATCAAAAAAATCCTTGATCCATTCTTCCTTGGTTTTTTTACCGAAATACAATTCGTGAAAAGCCATCCAGGTATACAGCGTTGTATCCAGCGAAACATCCAATGTTTTTTCCGACAGCACGTTCAATGAACTTTGCGCAAACTTGGCGATCTCGATCTCATCTTCGAATTTTTCCAATTGCTCATCCGTGTATTGACCTCGCGGTTTCTGAATCGCAAAGACTTTGCGGATCAAATCTCGTTGACGAATGTCATCATCCTTCACCACAGCTGCACATTGATCTGCAACTGCATAAAATCTCTGGATGCGAGCTTGCTCATCCATTTGCTTTTTGTAGGCTTGAGGTGAAAAAGTCACTTGCCCATTTTGGTTGTATTGCGTTCCATTAAGAGATGTATAACTAACTCTTGCGTTTAATAAATTCTGATCGATGTTTGCGCTGGTTAGTTCCGCTTTTACCAAATAAGGAATCGATCCTTTGTAATCAACAATACCGATTCGGTGGCCTTGGAATTTATTCACCCATGTGAATTGATTTCGGTTGATGATGTGACGCGTGTAACTTTCCCCTGTGATCACTTTCTTCGCATATTTTTTTTCTTGAGCGAATAGATCGAAAGTTTGCTGATCATTCTGCTTCATCATGAAACGCACATCAGGAATTTTTGGATCGATATAGATCCAAACCATTGCACCGTCTTGATCGGTATCGGTTTGATTTTGAATTTTGCTGAGAATGATTTTTTGATTTTCTTCGAATAACTTCAGGAATTCTTTTTCTTGAGATGCCGAAACAGGAAGATGCGTTGGCTCAAAAGCATAAGAAACCATGGGCAAAACCATGGTTATCACCAAAGCCAAGGCGATCCCCCGGCATGCTTTATATTGTTTCCTAATCCACATATGTATAAGAGGCCTATATAGAGCAAGACTTAAGCCAAAATTGGCCTAGTAAAATCAATGGGTTATCACTAAAAAATACCTAAAAATGCGACAATTTTCGGATTTTAATTAGATGATTTGAGAAGCGATTACTTCGCGTTGAATTTCGGAAGTACCTTCACCAATTTCGCAAAGTTTCACATCACGATAGTAACGTTCAACTGGATACTCAGTCACGTAACCATAACCACCATGAATTTGAATGCCGCGATGACAGGCTTTCCACGCAGCTTCTGATGCCCAAAGTTTAGCCATGGAAGATTCCTTCTTCGCGAACTGACCATTGTCATGCATCCAGCATGCACGATAGATCAACATTTTCGCTGCTTCAAGTTCAGTTACGGTGTCAGCAATCATCCATTGGATAGCTTGGAATTCAGAAATGCTTTTTCCGAATGCACGACGTTCCTTGGAATACTTCACTGATTCCTCCAAAGCACCGCGACCAATACCGAGCGCAAGAGCTGCAATCACAGCGCGACCGCGATCCAAAATTTTCAATGCATCAACAAAACCACTGCCCGGTGTTCCCAACATATTTTCTTCAGGAATTTCCAAATTATCGAATGAAAGAGAAGTTGTGTCGGACGCACGCATGCCGAGTTTGTCTTCTTTCTTACCGATGTTCAAACCCTTCCAGCCTTTTTCAGCAACAAATGCAGTGATGCCTTTTGTTCCTTTGCTTGGATCTGTCTTTGCCATGATGACGTACACATCGCCGTAAGTTCCGTGCGTGATAAAATTCTTGGAACCATTGATGATCCAACGATCACCTTTTTTGACGGCGGTAGTTTTCATTGCACCAGCATCTGAACCTGAACCAGGTTCAGTCAAACACCATGCACCTAATTTTTTTGCAGAAGCAAGATCAGGCAAGTATTTTTGCTTGATCGCTTCAGATCCCGCAGCCAAAATATGTCCGCAAGACAAACCGTTGTTGGCTTGAACAGACAAAGCCATGGAGCCATCATAACGAGCGATTTCTTCAACAGCGATCGCGAAACTTGTAACGTCCATTGCAGATCCACCGAATTTTTCAGGAACCAAGATACCCATCAATCCAAGTTCACCGGCTTTGCGGCAAAGTTCGAGAGGAAATTCACATTTCTCATCACGTTCAATGGCACCAGGAGCAACTTCATTCTTGGCGAAGTCGCGAACCATTTCACGGATCATTTGATGGTTTTCTGAAAATTCGAGTTTCATACTTGTCCTTACTTAGTTGGTTTTACGCAATCACGCACCCATGTCGTGATATCTTTGAGTGAAGCACCAGGTGTAAAAATTTTCGCTACGCCGGATTTTTCCAATTTTGGAATATCATCATCCGGAATAATTCCGCCACCGAATACGGTGATGTCAGATGCGCCCTTTTCTTTGAGAAGCTTGATCACTTCTGGAAACAAAAACATGTGAGCTCCAGACAAAACGGAAAGACTAACAGCATCAACGTCTTCATCGACAGCTGCATTCACGATCATTTCCGGAGTTTGATGTAAGCCCGTATAGATCACTTCAAAACCAGCGTCGCGCAGCGCACGCGCTACCACTTTGGCTCCGCGGTCATGACCATCGAGACCAGGTTTAGCGACTAAAATTCTCAAGGTTTTATCCATGTTACTCCCTATAACCACTTCGGATCGTGGTATTCCCCGAAACATTCGCGGAACACATCGCAAATTTCTCCGAGTGATCCGTATTCACGAACCGCATTCAAAATATGAGGCATTACGTTTTCTTTTGTTTTCGCCGCTTCTTTCAAACGAGCAAGCGCAGCTTTTACGTTTTGATTGTTACGAGAAGCTTTGATGCGTTTGACATTTGCAATTTGGATTTCTTCGGCTTTTTCATCCACGGTCAAAATTGGAATATCCGTTGTTTCTTCAACAACATATTTATTCACGCCAACGATGATTTTGTCCTTCTTCTCCAGTTGTTGTTGAAAAAGATAAGCAGAATTTCCGATTTCACGTTGAGGATAACCTTTTTCAATTGCAGCAATAATGCCGCCCATTTCATCAATCTTATTGATGTAGTCCATGGCTTGCTGCTCAATTTCATTGGTGAGTGCTTCAACGAAATAACTTCCTGCAAATGGGTCAATCGTGGCCGCTACACCGGATTCTTCTGCGATGATTTGTTGTGTACGAAGTGCGATGGTCACTGCTTCTTCGGTTGGAAGTGACAATGTTTCATCGAGTGAATTGGTGTGTAAACTTTGTGTTCCACCCACAACAGCTGCCAAAGCTTGGAGTGTTGTACGAATCACGTTGTTATAAGGTTGTTGCGCTGTCAAAGAAACGCCAGCTGTTTGCGTATGAAAACGACACATCCAGCTCTTCGGGTTCTTAGCTTTGAAGCGATCTTTCATGACGCGCGCCCAAATGCGACGAGCTGCGCGGAATTTCGCGACTTCTTCGAAAAAATCACAATGTGAATTGAAGAAGAAAGAAAGACGTGGTGCAAAATCATCCACATTCATGCCTTTTTCGATACCAGCTTGTACGTAACCGATACCATCGGCCAATGTAAATCCAAGTTCTTGCGCTGCTGTAGATCCAGCTTCACGGATATGGTAACCAGAAATGGAAATTGTGTTCCATTTCGGAACTTCACGTGTTGCAAATTCAATCATGTCACCAATCAAACGCATGGATGGTTTCGGTGGATAGATCCAAGATTTTTGCGCGATGTATTCTTTTAAAATGTCGTTCTGAGTTGTACCGCCCACTTTATTCCATGCAACACCTTGCTTTTCAGCAACTGCGATGTACATCGAAAATAAAATCGTTGCAGGAGCATTGATCGTCATCGATGTGGTTACTTTGTCGAGTGGAATACCGTTGAAAAGTGTTTCCATATCTTCAAGCGTATCGATGGAAACGCCTACTTTACCTACTTCTCCGCGTGATCGTGGGTGATCGGAATCATAACCCATGATGGTTGGCATATGGAAGGCAACCGACAAACCAGTTTGTCCGTGTTCCAAAAGATAGTGATAACGTTTGTTGGAATCTTTTGCAGTACCGAAACCTGCGAATTGGCGCATGGTCCAAAGTTTTCCGCGGTACATGGTTGGATGAATGCCGCGTGTGAATGGAAATTCACCAGGATTACCCAAATCGCGTTCGTAATTTACATTTTCGGAATCAAGTGGCGTATAAAGACGGCGGATTTCATGATTGGAAATTGTTGTGAAATCTTTTTGACGTTCCGGTGTCGCATCCAACGTTTTTTTAAGCGTTGTGCTTTCCCAGTTTTTCAAAGCATCTTTGATTTTATCGTTGCTCACTATTCAAATTCCTTCAAAGTTTGAGCTGCAATCACCAAGCGCTGAATTTCGGATGTACCTTCATACAATTCAGTCACGCGCGCATCACGCAAGTTACGTTCAACTGAATAATCGCTTGTGTAACCATAACCACCATGAATTTGAACCGCCTTGTTTGCGACATAGGTTGCGGTTTCAGATGCAAAAAGTTTTGCAATCGCGGAATACTTGGTGAAACGACCACCCAATGTTTTTTGGTAAGCTGCTTGGAAAATCAATTGGCGAGCCGCTTCTACGCGGGTTGCCATATCGGCAATCATCCAACGAATGCCTTGATTTTCAGCAATCGGTTTATCAAACTGTTTGCGTTCTTTCGCATACTTGATTGCTTCTTCGAGTGCGGCTTGCGCAATTCCCAAAGCTTGAGCAGCGATACCGATACGACCATTGTCCAATGTTTTCATTGCGATGATGAAACCAGCGAGTTCTTCGCCTAGCCTTTGGTTCACTGGAAGTTTTACATTGTCGAAACTGATGGTGCATGTTCCGGATGAACGAATGCCCATTTTGTTTTCAGCTTTTCCGATCACAACGCCAGGTGTTTTGGTGTCGAGTACAAATGCGTTCACGCCTTTGGCACCCTTGCTTGGATCCGTCATTGCGAACAAAATCAATGTGTCGCTTTGTGGTCCGTTGGTGATGAAATTTTTTGCGCCGTTGATCACATAGTGATCGCCTTCGAGCTTCGCAGAAGTTTTTTGTGTCGCTGCATCCGATCCAGACATTGGTTCGGTCAAACAATACGCGCCAATTTTTTCACCTTTGGCGAGTGGAATCAAAAAGCGTTTCTTTTGTTCTTCGGTTCCGAAATTTTTAAGTACTTCACAAACAAGAGAGTTGTTTACGGAAAGTGTGACGGAAGTTGATGCACATACGCGTGAAATTTCCTCCATCATAATGACGTAAGAAATTGGATCCATACCTGCTCCACCCCATTCTTCAGGGATGACCATGCCCATAAATCCCATCTCTCCGAGTTTTTTGATTTGCTCGTATGGAAAAGTGTGGGTTTTGTCGTTTTTGGATGCGACAGGACGGAGTTCCTTTTCAGCGAAATTCCTAATCATATCGCGAAGTTGTGTGTGTTCCGCGGTGAGGGTAAAATCCATAGTGAACACCTTGTATCAAAAAACTTTTCAATCTGGAAGCAAACTTATGGGCATAAAAAAAGGGCCTTTCGGCCCTTCTTTTGTATCTATGATTTGGTCTTATTTTTTCGCTTGAACCTCATCAAGTTGTCGATTTGCCTTTTGTACGTAAGGCATGAATTCTCCCGACCACATCGAATTTTTACAACCGACAGAATAAGGATTGCCGACTTCACCGTTCAAGTAATTGTTCAAATTAGCTACCAAACGTGAAAAATAATCAGGCTCAGCATTACTCATCGAACCATCCTCGATTTGCGTGCTATACACTTCAACTTCGCGGCATTGATAATGCGCAGGATCTGTCCATTCTTTCATGAATAGGCTTGCTGTTTCTTCACCGCAAGTATCTTTAAGTTCTGCATAGGTGCTTGGAATGCGAATCGCGAGTACAGGTTGCTTTTTATCATTGGTGTTTTGTACACAACCGCCCATTACGATGGCATTGCTGACAATACGTTTCCATTGAAGGTAATGATAAAGCTCATGGTCAATTACAAGGCGAATGTGCTTTTCAGTCGCAGCTTGGTCCATTGCATAATAGTTGTATCTTTCCCACCAGTAGTAGAAATCACCGGTTTCAATAATTTCTGCTGTTGGTAAGCCTCTGGCTTTTTTTCCAGCTGGAAGATCCCAAAATGCTTCACGTGTCCAATTGTAATCAAATTTGAATCCTTCTGGAACGCCTTCAGTACGAAGATCTACAAAGTGAGTGTTGTTTACATAATTGGACCACGCTTCGGAGGATTGCAAAACCAACTTTGCAGCGTTTGCATCGATGCCCAATTCTTTTCTTTTTTTCGCAAGATAAGGTTCTGCAAAAGCTGCAATTTTTTCTTTGGTCCAAGGTGCTTTTGGATCATTTGCAGGTGGGTGTGTTAAATTTTGTGCGAAGACAGATGTAGAAATCAATGACATCAAAAGACCGGTAAAGACATATTTCATATCGAATTACTCCCCTAAAGTATGTTTAGGATTCAATAGCGAATTTTAATGCTTTATGTCAACTAATAGTTGCTGGATTGGGGCTGTCAGAGCTTTTGTATCGCCAGAAAGACGGAAGCAGAAAAGCTGTCAAAATCACAGCAATTACACATGCATAGCCTCCACTCCATAGGCTAAAGGCCACTGAACTTTTGGAAGCGATATAACCAGCGCGTGCATTGCCCAATAAAGGCCCACTCATATAAGAGATCATTTCAATACCAGATAGACGACCACGCATATGATTTGGGATGGTTTCATTCCAGATCACTTTGCGAAACAAAGCGCTGAACATGTCAGCCATTCCAGCCAAAACAAGGCAGATGAAGGTAAACATGAAATTTTTCGAGTAACCTGTGCCAATAATAAAGATGCCCCAGAAAGTTGCGGAAAGAACGACACCCCTTCCGCGCATTTTGACTTTATTGCTCCATCCACTGATCAGGGTTGCAAGTACGGCACCGACGGACATGGAAGCAAACAACCATCCGGCATATTGTGCGCCCATTTCTTTTCCTCCCCAGACTTCTGACATTGCAGGGTAAAGCGCAATTGGATAGGCAAACAACATCGCGACAATATCGATTACATAAGTGCCAACGAGTTCAGGTTTTGAAATCGCATATTTCCACCCATCCTTCATATCTTCGATCGGAGATTTTTTGGAAGGTGGCGCATCCGGAATTTTTGTCATTTTGACGAGGCAATAAATCGCGAGCAAAAATGTAACAGCATCGATCAAGTAAGCTTGTGCAATACCGAATTTGGCGATGACAATTCCACCAATGGATGGACCTACAATTGCACAAACTGAATAACGAAAGGAAGATAGAACGCCCACAGGCGGGTAGTCTTCTTTCTTCACCATCTGTTGCGTGATTGCTTCCAAGGCCGGACGATGGAAACCGTTAAGTGCCTGAAGAATGGCAACAAGTATGAATATCAGCGGCACACTTGGATTTTCGCGCATGCCATTGAGAGCGAACATGATCGTGATCACGATCATCAAAGCTTCGGACCAGATCAAAAGTTTTTGACGGTTGAGACGGTCGGCGTAAGTCCCACCAAGCATGCTGAACAAAAGCAAGGGCACGAATTGAACAATGCCGAGCATACCCACAACAGCATTGTCTTTGGTGAGGTGATAAACTTGATAAGGAACGGCTACATAACTGATCATCGACCCGATTAAAGAAATGAATTGTCCGAAAAACAGCCAGCGGAAATCAGGGTATTTTTTTATCGGCGATATGTCGATGAGCATAAAAAGACTGTAATGACCCCCAGAGAATTTTCTCTACTTAAAAGCCGGTTTTCTTTTTTCCAAGAAAGCGTTCATGCCTTCTTTTTGATCGTCATGGGAAAAGCACAATGCAAAAAGTTCTTTTTCCATCGCGCATGCACGGTTCAAATCCAAATCTTGCCCCAGGCGCAATGCTTGCTTGGCTTGAGAAAGTGCATATGGACCTTTGGCGGTGATTTCCTCGATCAAGTTTGCAACTTTTCCGGGAAGTTCTTCTGTAGAATAAACTTGGGCTACAAGACCGATGGTCTTTGCTTCTTCGGCACCGATAATTCTGCCTGTGAAAATAAGTTCGCGCGCTTTTTGAATGCCAACCAAACGTGGCAAACGTTGCGTTCCGCCAAATCCTGGAATCACACCGAGGTTTACTTCCGGTTGACCGAATTTGGATTTATCAGATGCGTAAATGATATCGCAGCTCATTGCGAGTTCACATCCACCACCGAGCGCGAATCCGTTTACAACAGCGATTGTGATTTTTTTGCTGGTTTCCAACATACGGAAAGTACGCTGACCATGACTTGCAAATTCTTCGGCTTCCACTGCCGTCATTGCTTTCATTTCAGAAATATCAGCACCAGCAACAAATGCCTTTTCACCGCTACCTGTGACCTTCACCACAAGAATGGATGGGTCCTTGTTAATTTCCAAAAGTGCATCGTGCAAACCCTTGAGCACTGATGTGTTCAATGCATTGAGTGCTTCCGGACGATTGATTGTAAGTGTTGCGACTTTGCCTTTTTTCTCAACGAGGACGGCTTGATTACTCATATGTGTAGAATCCTTTTTTTACTTTTTTGCCGAGGCAACCTGCTTCAACATATTTTCTGAGCAAAGGTGCCGGACGATATTTATCTTCGCCCAAACCTTTGTGAAGAACTTCCATGATGGCCAAAACGGTATCGAGGCCGATGAAATCTGCAAGTTCCAATGGACCCATTGGAACATTTGTACCGAGCTTCATGGCTGTGTCGATGTCTTTTGCATTGCCGATGTTGCTTTCAAGTGCAAACACTGCTTCATTGATCATCGGGCAAAGAATACGGTTAACGATAAATCCTGGAAAGTCATTCGCAGTGACTGTAGTTTTGCCCATCACTTCGGAAACAGCCAAGGTTGTCTTGTAGGTTTCTTCAGAGGTCAAAAGACCGCGGATCACTTCCACCAATTTCATAATTGGAACTGGATTCATGAAGTGCATGCCAATCACTTTATCAGGACGTGTCGTCGCTGAAGCAATCTTGGTAATAGAAATAGATGAAGTATTGGACGCCAAGATGGTTTCTTTTGGCGTGATGCCATCGAGCACCTTGAACAATTCCAATTTCAAATCGACTTTTTCTGTCGCAGCTTCCACAACCAATTGAGCAGCACTCATCTTGTGAAGATCTGTGCTGATTTCGATGTTGCCCAAAGTTTTATCTTTAACTTCAGCCGTGATTTTTTCTTTCGCAACCATACGATCCAAATTGGAAGTGATGGTCTTGATCGCGTTTTGCAAACGACCTTGATCGATATCGTTCAGGATTACTTTGTAACCGCTTTGTGCAGCAACATGCGCAATACCGTTGCCCATTTGTCCGGAACCAATTACGCCGATTGTTTTGATGCTCATACTCTTTCAACTCCCAATGCAACTGCTTCGCCGCCGCCGATGCAGAGGGATGCAATACCTGTTTTTTTATTGTTTTGTTGAAGTGCATATAAAAGTGTCGTCAAGATTCTTGCGCCACTTGCACCGATTGGGTGACCCAAAGATACTGCACCACCGTTGATGTTTACTTTGGAAGCATCAAGCCCAAGTTTTTGGTTCACAGCCAAAGAAACAACGGAGAATGCTTCGTTGATTTCATAGAGATCGACGTTTTTAAGATCCCAGTTCAATTTTTTACCCAAGTTTTCGATCGCGTCTGCAGGAGCGATGGAGAACCATTCAGGTTCACGCGCTGCTTGTGCATAGCCGGAAATTTTAGCTAGCGGTTTCAGATTGTGTTTCTTCACGAAATCTTCGGAAGCAAGAACAAGTGCTGCTGCACCATCATTGATGGATGAGGCATTCGCAGCTGTCACTGTTCCAGCTTTGTCGAATACTGGTTTCAAAGTTGGCAATTTATCGAAGTTAACTGCCTTAGGTTCTTCATCATCTACAAAGTGTGTGACATTGCCTTTGCGATCTTTGATTTCAACCGGAACGATTTCGCTTTTGAAAGCGCCATTTTTTTGCGCGCTCAATGCACGTTCGTAACTCATTTTTGCAAATGCATCTTGCTGTTCGCGTGTGAAGTTGTATTCCTTCGCGCAAAGTTCAGCTGCACTGCCCATGTGGAAATTATTGTACACATCCCAAAGACCATCGTGCACCATGGCATCTACAATTGTTGAATTGCCAAGACGCATACCTGCACGTGCTTGTGGAAGAAGGAAAGGAACATTGCTCATACTTTCCATCCCACCAGCAACAACGACTTCTGCGTCACCGCAAGCGATTGCTTGTGCACCAAGCATCACAGCTTTTAAACCAGAACCGCATACTTTACCAACGGTTGTTGCAGGAACATGATTTGGAAGTCCTGCTTTTTTGGAAGCTTGTCTCGCTGGAGCTTGTCCAAGACCCGAGGTCAATACACAGCCCATGATGGTTTCTGAAACTTGATCCGCTTTGATGCCTGCTCTTGCGATCGCTTCTTTGATTGCGATGGCACCAAGATCGGTAGCTGAAAAAGATGATAATGAACCCATGAAACTTCCAATGGGTGTACGTGCTGCAGAAAGGATGTATGTGTTTTTCATAGTGACCGTCCTATACCATAATATAGTCACCAAACATCACTCAAAAAACAGGGTCTAAACACCTGATTTCCAAGCTATTTTTATACATTGCGTCATAATGAAATTTAGGGTATAAGTTCCCCAGCTCAAAAATTGGAAGTCACTGAAATTATGGAACAAAATAAAACAAAATTACCGCAGCGCTTGATCGCATTTGTTTTGGTTTTCAGCTTTTCTTTGACCACGCTTACTCCTTCAGCATCGGCCAAAGCATCGCGCACATGGGAAGACTTCGATTCAGAACGTCACGGTACTGTTGTCGTTCAAACTTATGATGATGTCATGGATGTGGGTGAAGCTTGCGCCGCTACATTTGAAAATCACAAAGGCAAAGATGATGCATACCTTGGTTTGGTTGGACAGATGTTCATCAGTCCTGCCGCAGATGCCAAATTTGAATTGGCAAAAGCTCAACGTAAATATGCTTTGAGCCAAGAAATCAAAAATTACGAAGCACCTCCCCTTCTTTTGGGACAGATGGAGCGTGACTCGACACAAATTTATTTGAACCAACTTTTGTACAATTGGAAAGTTCAATCCAAAATTTTCAGGGGCACAAGCAAGATCGATTTGGGTAAAGTCGGATTTTGGCCTGAAATCGATCAAGCAGATAAAGTTTCAAAAACTGCCGTTGATTCAAATGCAAACATTCCCAATGCGATCGATCCGATCATTCTTCAACAACATGTGAAAGTTTTCAATGCCATGATCACGGCCATCAATGATACCTGCTCAGATGCAACCTTAAGTTATACGCACTTGATGGACGCTTATAATCACAGTGACAAACAAGATCCAGCTAGCAATCCAATTCTTTCCATCCTTCTGGGTGATCAAGAAAACTTTGCCATCATCGATGGTGGTATCAAAGGTGCCATTCGAAAACGCATCCAAGAAATCAAAAACCTCACGACATTTGAAGCTGCCTTGTACAAAGCCATCATCTCCCAAACCATGTTCGGCAAGATGTATGAAGTCGACACACAACTCAAAAACAAGGTGGGTGAATACAACACGATTGGTTGTGTCGAACGTGGACAAAAACTGAACCTGCTACCGGCAAATCATCACGAGCTATGGGTGATACTTGGGAATTCCTATGGATACCTCGATTGGAAGTATCAAAAAGCCATTCATGACACACTCGACACGTACGGCGAAAAAGATTCACAAGAAGTTTTGGAAGAATACGCACAAAACAATCCCGGCACACTTCAACAAATGTTGATTGCTTCTTCCTCTAAGCAACAAGCCATGGCGACATGCCAAATCATTCATGACATCAGGACCAAAAACGGAATTAAAAATGGGATCAATGCAATCCTTGCTCCCGTCACAATCCTTGCGAGCATGATGACGGCCGGTGCAGCCTCTGCGACTACAGCATCCTGGATTGCGTATGCATCACTCATCCTCAATGGCTATTTCTTTGGCTCGACCATCATGGACCTTTCGCTTTCCTATGATTTGGAAGATAAATTGAATGCATCCATCCTGGGCAATCAAATTGATACAAGTATCGGTCAAAACATGATCAAACAGGTTCAATCGGCGCGACCTTTTTCCTACATCAATCTCGGTTTGTCCGGATTAGGTGTCGCTGCAGCTACCGCACGTTTGAGTCAGCTTTCCAAAATCAAAGCTTACCGCGAATACCTCGATGCCAAAGGTGGATCGACGCCCAAAAAATTCAAAGGCGCTCAAACAAATTTTTTGGCAAGCCAATCAAAAGGCGCTCCGCTTACACGCACAAAACTTGGGCAAATCGCCCATCAACTGCGCGCCTTGAAAAATCCTGGCAATAAAATTTTGGATTGGATCAGCGGCAAAAAACCTGCAACTGAACCGCAAGGTGTTCCACATAATGTCGCCAATATTAAAAATTATTTGGATTACATAAAAAACGAAAAAAACGCTGGCAACAGCAAACTTGGATATGGTGATGATCTTTATTATAAAATTCCAGATCCAAAAACACCACCTCGTGGACCTATCACTACTAGAGATCCAGTAACAGGAAGAAAACCTATCAACCTGCAGACAAGCACTTACACAAAACCACAGGGTTCGGTTGAAGTAGCTGTTAAAACAAAAACTTTATCCCCGACAAATCGTTTTGAAATTGAACCCGATATTGTACCGATGCCTGTTGAACCTTACGTTGTTCCAATGCCCGTTTTGCCAGATGTAATCGAATCACCCGAAGCATCCAACAAAGCCAAGGAATTTTTGGAGTCACAAAAGCAATCCAAAGTAAAACGTGCAGAACAAGTACTCGAAAACGATTTAAATGAAACAGATCAAGCTGTGATTGATGAGATTCAATCCATCGCAAATGGTGTGGGAGACCTAGCTAAGAAAGCTAAAGAATGGTTATCACGACATAGGCTTCCGATCAGTTCCCACTCACATTATTCAACAAGTGAAAGCAGTGTTCATGTTAAAAACAAACTGCAAATTGAAAAAGAATTTTTATATTTGGATAATTTAAACTCTGACTTGATTAAACACCTTAAGGCAGGAAATGAAAATGCAGCCAAACTGGCAAATGAAAAATTGATTTCATCATTGAGCCAAATTGTAGAAAAATACAATTTTAAATTCGATATACTCACAAACGAAGCAGACATGAATGTACTTAGGATCTTGCCTACTCCTGAAACAAAATTTTACCGAACATTGTCGCAATATACGAAAAAACTCAATGCGGATCCGGTCGAGTATTACCGAATTATTTTTAATCCTGGAGAATTGCACTTTCGATTTGCAGCTGCTTCTGTAACTGACGCAACTGTTGATGTAGGATTGGATTCAATCAAAAACATATTGCTCAATGAGATTGAAAAAACTGAACTTCATGAGATTAGGCATTTGTACTATCAATTTTTAAGAAAAACTCACCAAGCTAGTCTCTACCACCAAGGTTATTCATTCAGTAGCGGGCCTTTAAACACCACCAATACTTATGAACATTATGTGAGTGCAGAAGAAATTCCTGCCTATGGAAACGATCTCAAAGAAGAAGTTTCACTCATTCGGAACATTACCGATACAACACGTAGAAACCTCATATCTGACAAAGAGTGGGTAAATTTTGAATCAATGGACTCAACTGCAGACACCTTGCTGGATATCGACATCGGTATTTTGCGCTCTTCAGCAAAATTTTTGAAGGCCATCAATAATCGGTCTTACTCTTTGATCGAACTTGGGTCTGATTCCACACATTCAGTTTATCTAACTTTGGATACTGGCGAAGAATTACGTGTAGACTTTATTTCTGAAGAAGAAAGAGCGATTTTTATAAATTTCATGAATGATCGTCAAAAAAACCTGATTCCATTGCTAGAAGTTATTTATACCAAGCAACTTCAATTGAATCACTTGGCTTATAAACAAATTATTTATTTAGCTAAACTAACCAATGCAATCGCGCACTATAATAAACAGATAGATGATTTAGACAATGAACATGAAACATTTGTATTTAGTAACCTGGATGGACAAATCAATGACATTGAATTCATCGCTGACTATCTTCGAACTGAAACTTTTGCGGACAAAATCAATTTCATTCTAAATACAGCAACCCTAATTTATCAAATGGGCAAAGAGACAGGTTCTAGCCTGACAGTTGATCTTAAACAAGGCGATGACGAATTATGGCAATCCGTTATTTCTGAACCATTCGTAGATACAAATGTAAATCAGGCACCAAATACGTCCGAAAGAAAAAATTCCGATGAACCTAAAAAATCTAGCGCTTCTAAAGATGACTATGAAACACCATCTTATGGCGCAGGAAAATATGGTGATGAGAAATTTCTCGACCACCTGGTTTACAATGTCGATGATCCACAGCAAAACTTGGTTGCATTATTTAGAGGCGTTTCAACATTCTATAAAGATACCGGCACACTACAAGTAGAGCTAGAGCTTTTCTCTAAATGGGTTTTGGATAATTTTTCGTTCACTCCATTCTGGGGCAGAAACATGAATGGTATTGATTGGGGATATTCCTATCTGCAAATGTGGCCCAAAGCTAACTTCGCAACTGGAAATGTAAGCCCCCAATTTGATGTCGTCTTTTTAGTAGACGAAAAAAATCGTCCTTTTATTCTCGTTAAAATACCAAAATTAAACATGGAAGAATTGTATGATTTTCATGACTTTGTCGCTCATAAAGGCAGATATGTAGGCGGAAATAAATTATCGCCATCTTTCGAAAACAAATCTTTGCCCTATTCCTATTTCACGACAAATGAGCAGTATAATGTGACTGAACCAACGATTTGGATGAAAGAAGCATATGAAATAGACTATGTTCCATCTACGATTATCGTTCATGAATCTCCATTGGATGACAGAGTTCCAGCAAACGATCACTTGCTGATTCATGTTGTTGATGAGGAATCAAGATACAAGTCATCGGGCCTTGAAACCCCAGAAACAAAGGTTTTCATTGAGCAATTAAAATCCATAAAAATGGACCTTGATGCCATCAAAAAACTTCCTTTTGCTGATTCACGCGAACGATCTTCGACGCGTATACTTAAAATAAATGAAGATGAAACTTATTTCGTGAAATTTTATGAACCGAATACTCAAGTCAACCCATCTCACCCCAATCCTGAAGAATTTGAGAAAAATAAAAAATATTCCCTCACTGATCTAGAATATTCGGTTTTCATTGCCGATCAACACTTTGGCCATCGTTACGCTCCATCATTCCTAATCTCTATTGACGGCGAAAATGTTTTTTTCACGAAAAAACAAAACTTGATTCAATTTAATTATGTCGATTTTTTAGGCAACAAATATGACCGTATTCCTTTTGATCATATGGCGCGTATTTACTTAATGAATCATCCCACATCGCAAGGGCCTGTAAACTTCAGCATGCCCGAAGATGTAATTTTATTTGATCTTCTAATGGGAAACATCGATCGATCGATCACAAACAACGTTAACTTGATTGGAAATGAAAAGTTTTTTTACAAAGAAAATAAAAATCCATTGGTTCTAAATAAAGACCAATATGATGTGATGATTTTTGATGGTGGATTATCCTTTATGATGCAAACTGAACAAAGAATTAAAGATTCTAAAAGCTTCTGGAATTGGTACGAAGAGTATTTTTTCAATCCGCTCACCAATAAAAATGAAGACCCCAAAATAGTTATTCAACAATTGCTTTTGAACAACCCTTCATTTGTAGAACACCTAAAAAATTGGAATGAGGACCAAATTAAATCTGACATGAACTTATTGAAACAAGCGCATATGGATCAATTTTTGGTGAATCGTAGATTCTTACTTCAATTGGCGGAGAATCCATCCGCATCAAACAATTAATGTCCGCCAGCTGGGCAGCTTGGAGGGACGCTATTACCGCATTGGAAGATCGCGGCGTTAGGGTCTGGAAGATAGGTAACCACTGGTGAGCCAGCTGTAGAAAGATCGGCTGCATCCACATAGTCTTGGTAGAATGCTACCCAAGAGTTTTCATCCATAGTTTTTTTCAATCCAGGCAATTTCGCTGCATCCAAACGAGGCTTGGTAGCTGCATACATCACACCTGGAAGAAGAACATTTGGAAGTTTGCTAGCTTGTCTGTCATATTTCGTGACAACTTCGCTCGCTTCAAGATTATTGAAATCAGTATCAATCGCAGCAATAACTCTCTCGGACATACCTCCGAAGTTGATGCTTAAAGTTGTGAAATCTTGCTGTTGATAGTCTGCAGGCTTAGGACTATCGACATGCATATGACTTTGGTTACCCAATACGAAACCATAGGCCATATCGGAAAGTTTCACTGCATTCATGCCTGTGTTCCAACCTAATACTTGTTGGTAAGTGTTGGCTGATTGGTTTTGATATGCCTGTGACAGTGTAAAATATCCATCTGCATACTCCTTCACTGCAGGCGTAGACGCTGTTGCAGGAATATAGTTCGCAAGTTCATCTGTATAGAAAGTAGGAACAACCGTTTGTTGCCCTTGGACAAGAGCAGCAATATCTTCTGCAGTCATGATTTGGGTCACAAGTTTACCTGAGAAAACCAAATTACCATTCATGGATGTCATGCTGTTTACTTTGAAATTGTGATTTGCAATTTCAATTGGTGGAGATCCAGGCGTGGTCAAGTTGTACAATACAATTTTTCCATCTTCACCAGGTGTAGCACCATCGGAGATTGAACGTGTTGTTGCGATTGGAAGATATTTTGTTCCAGCGACCTCAATTGGATTTTGTGCAATTGCAGAAATAACACGGCTTCTAGAAATTGTGCCTGTATCATCTACAACTTGTTCTTTGAAAGTCGTAAAGCTGGTGTCGGTTTTATAAACAGAAATTTTATTGTCTTGGCCTTGCTCACGTGTGATGGAAGCCATGTAAACATCTTCACCATCCACAGCAATTCCTGCTGCAGTATCTCTTAATCTTTCACCTGAACCTTGGATTGTCATCTCATTGATCGCTATCAATTTACATCCGGTGTCCAATGAACATGTATCGCCCCCACCTGTGTTGTGTTGGGCCACGAAATCTCTGAACTGCATATTGTCCGGATATTCGATTTCAGCCATCATCGGCTTACGGGTCATTTGACCTTTCGCATCCGTAACGACGGAGAATCCACCAATAATAATTTTATTCATACCGCTGCCATCCGCAGGTTTCTCAACCATGGTGCTTGGCATGAAGTATTGATTTGATTCTTTCGGTTTGAATGTAATCTGTTCACAATTCGCAGTTGTGCATCCTGTATTCGCAGTTGCAGAATCACCGCGCTCATCCAATACAAGCAATTTACCGTTTTCCATTGGAGCAGGGTTTTTAGGATCAGTACTGCCAAGTGAACCTACCGGAACAACGATATCTACTTTACCTGTACCAGGAACATATACTTGGTTACCGCGACGAGCTACAGGACGACCTGCTACTTTTGGTGTGTGTTTCAAATACAATGGTTGACCAATTCTTTGGCCATTCGGCGCATAATTTGGAACCAAGTCACCGGAGTTCTGCGCAAGTGCATTTCCATTTTCTTGGTATTGATCGTTGATGCGTGCTGGATCGAGTGCAACGCGAATCTCATTGAATTTTTGATTTCCTTCTTGGCCGATTTTCGTATCACCGGCAGCAAACATACGCATGGAAATAATATTGGATGTGGAAACGAATGCATCATTTGCCATAGCTGGATCATCTGGATTTGGATTGATAATATTTACGAATTGAACCGAGGTGTTGTTTTCGCGGCCGATGTCTTTTGCAATTTCACCACCCGTAAAACCATCGAGTGAATCTGTTCCACCTTCACGTTTTACCAAAGCATCATAAGTCAAACCAAGTTGATTGGACTCAGCGAGATACTCACGATTAACCCCTGCGCCTGTGTACTCCGTACGAACAATAACTCTCTTTGGATTACCGTCGGCATCCAAAACGTGTTGGTTACCGTTTCCTGCTGGCAATTTATCATTCATCGCCCAATCCAATTCATAAGAAACAGGTTGAACTACTTGAACGTAAGATTTTTCTTTTTCAAATTTGATTTTATCATCGTCTGGACTAGCCGTGTTAGCACCATTCCAGTCATAGCTTGCAGGAACAACACCCGCTTTGGTTACATAACCTGAACTTCTATTCACAATTGCGTTCATATGCGAAGCAACAGTTTCATTTGCATTCGGTTCACGTAAGGTAATTTTTCTAGGAGTGGTGTGAGAAATAGCAGAAACAACGCCAAGTGCGTATTTGCCCGCAGTAAATACAATGACCCAATCATTGCGAGCGATATTCACATCTGGCTCAACCAACGTTAATGGCTGACCGTAGAGAGGAACAGAAAGACCCGATACATTCGGGTATTCAGCATCAACATTCAATGTATATAGACTAGCCTTTTGTGGATGGCGTTTCAAAAAGGTAACACCATCATTCAAACCTTGATCGCGAATCAATGCATTCACATAGAAGTTATCGCCAAGTCCTAAGCCTTGGTGCGGATATACAACTGAAGCTTTATATTTGGTCCAGTTGAATTCGATTTGAGATGCATCTTTTTTGAAGCGATCGAGGGCAGCAATCAATTGTGTGTTTTGCTTTTGATTGAAAACTGAATCACGTTGTGTTTGGCCTTGTCCGGTTAAGATTTTGTAGCTTGTTGCAGACAGAAAAAGAACCAGAACTGTTGCAATCAACATTTCGATCAGAGAAAAACCGGAATGGCGTTCTCGTTTTTTCATATGAATAGTTATAAACATGATACGTAATTTTTGGTTACGTTTTTATTATACAAAAAAACCACTTTTTTTTCCAATATGTTTTTATTGTTTACAGCTAGATACGATATAACTGCATCTAAGCGTAACTTTATTTACATGAAAATAAGGGTAAAAATCTAGCAAATCAATAAGTTATCCAAAATAGTCAGGATTTGGAAACCACAGGTGCAGGATGAATTATTTTTTTGCTGCAGGTGCCGCAGGCGCTGCCGGAGCTGCTGTTTTAGCATCTTCAGCTTTTGGAGCTTCTGTTGAAGTCTGTGCCGGAACGGTAGTGGCTGGTGCAGTTTCAGCTGCTGTGGCTGGGGATGCAGGTGCTTCCGTCGCTGTTTTTTCATTCAAGATACTGTTGGATGTTTCTTTAGTTGAGAAATAAACAAGACCTAAACTTGTGCACATGAAAATAACGGCCAAAAACTTGGTTACTTTTTCAAGGAAGGTTTCAGCACCACGTGCGCCGAATACAGACTGACTTCCGCCACCAAAGGCAGCGCCCATTCCATCTTTTTTACCTTGTTGCAAAAGAACGGTTAGCACCAACAAAGCACAAACCACAACGTGAATGACAGTTACAAATTGAATCACAGTTTACTCTCCATATTGAATGATATCGACAAAATGTTCCGCGTCTAAACTTGCTCCACCAACCAAAGCGCCATCAATGTCAGGCTGCTTCATCAATTGATTGATGTTTTTTGACGATACGGAACCCCCATATACGGTACGCATGCTCTGCGCAACGTTTTTTGAAAACAGATCTTCCAGCATTCCACGAATGGCTTTGTGTACTTCCTGCGCCATTTCAGGCGTTGCAGGCTTACCAGTGCCAATCGCCCATACAGGTTCATAAGCGATCACAATGCGAGATGCTTGCGCATCATTAATGCCACGAAGGCAAATGCGCAATTGATCTTCGACAACAGAGATGGTCTTTCCCTCTTCCCTTTGCGTGAGATTTTCACCGATGCAGAGAATGGGATCCATTTCGTGCTCTAGGACAGTTTTAACTTTTTTGTTGATGATTTCATCGGTCTCGAAAAAATATTGTCGACGTTCAGAGTGACCAACAATGACGTATTTGCAATTTAGGTCGAGCAACATCGATGCGGAAACTTCACCGGTGTATGCACCGTTTTCTTCGTAATGAACGTTCTGCGCTGCCAAGCCAATCGATGTCTCTTGAAGTGCAATGTCGCAAGGATGCAATGCGATCATGGCCGGAGCCACTGCAATTTCCGCATCTTGTTTTCCGGAAAGTCTACCCTTGAGTTCTGTAATAAGGCGGATGGAATCCGAAACATTATGGTTCATTTTCCAGTTGCCGATGATGATGGGTCTACGCATATGGAATGAGTCAATATCCCAAATGGTTTCATGAGTCTATAGCTCTGGTTGACACATAGCGTTTAAAAATGGTAAAAGGCCCTCATGAAAAAAATAGCCCTTATTCTATTGGTTCTTATTTCAACCCTTGGTTCGGCCCAAGCCAAAGACAAAACAAATGCTTTTTTAAGATTTAAACCACTGATCGAAACCATCCGTTTAGATAATCTTGAAGCTTTCAAAAAAGAATTTGAAAAACAAAACCCAGATATCAATGAATCTTTGAATGAGTTCGGCACTAGCACCCTTAACTTTGCAATTTCTTACAATAGCCCGAAAGTTTTTGAATACGTTCTTGTGAATTTTTCAAATCTTGAAATCAATTGCCAAGATATTGTGGGTTCAACTGGCCTTCATCTAGCTGCAGTTAGCTGCAATTATCAATTCTTTACCGACTTGGTGAAATACAAAGCTGATACAACACTTGAAAATACCGGTGGATATACGCCGATCGAACTTGTGGAAGAGCTTTGCAAAGAAAACAAAGACCTTCTTGCATTTGCAAGAGCGCAAAAATACTAAACCAGAAGCGCTTTCAATCCCGGAAGATTTGGATCTTCCAAGAATTCCAAGGTAGCACCGCCACCTGTAGAGATGTGGGTCATCTGATCTGCAAGTCCAGCTTGCGCAACAGCTGCAGCTGAATCACCACCTCCGATGATTTTGATTCCATCCATTTTGGCGATGGCTTGTGCTAAATTATTTGTTCCAGCGTTGAATGGTTCTTGTTCAAACCAACCCATCGGTCCATTCCAGAAAATTACTTTTGAACCTTGAAGAAATTCCGTGAAGTGCGCAACTGTTTTGGGACCAACATCCAAACCAGTCCAACCAGCTTCGATATTGATACCATCAGTTATTTTGTGTTCTGCAAAATCCTTCATGGATTTGGCGATCGCGAAATCTTTAGGAAAAAACATGGAGACTTTTCGCTCGGAAGCTTCATCCATGATTCTTTTTGCGCGATTAATCATATTTTCTTCAAACAATGAATTTCCAATTTGAAATCCCTTGGCTTTCAAGAATGTGAATGCCATTGCACCACCGATGAAAAGGCGATCTACTTTCTTGAGCAAGGTTTCAACGACTTTGAGTTTGTCAGAAATTTTTGCACCACCGAGGATAACCGAGCATGGACGTTCAGGGCTTTTCACAAGCGGATATAAAAATTCCAATTCTTTTTGGATCAACATGCCAATGCAACGATCTTCAAATAACTGTGGCAAAGCTGCAGTGCTTGCATGTGCACGATGAAGTGCGCCAAATGCATCGGACACGTATACTTGATGATGCGCTTTTAGTTTTTTCGCGAATTCGACGTTGTTGTCTTCTTCATCTGCATAATATCGAAGGTTTTCCAGCAAAACGACCTGACCAGTCATTTGTTCTTGATATAATTTTTTTACGCCATCACCGACGCAATCATCTGGAAATAAAATTTCACGATTTGTAAGTTCTGCCAAACGTTCAGCAACTGGCATCAAAGTATATTTTGGATTTTTTTTACCTTCAGGACGACCTAAGTGAGAAATCAATGTCACTTTGGCTTTTTGCTCAATCAAATAATTTAGCGTCGGAATGATTGCGCTGATTCTTGTGTTGTCTGTTACTTTTCCATCTTTGATCGGTGCGTTCAAATCCACGCGGAACAAAACTGATTTTCCAGCGACATCAACTTCTTGAACTGTCTTGAAAGATTTACCTTGAAATGGAATCACGAAACTACTCCTATGAAATCGATTTTATGTGTTGGAACAAAGATCGTTGAATATACATATTTCGATGCTTCTTTTTTTGGTTCAACGCTTTCGACTCGAACAAGTACACCATCCGGAAATTTTTCGATGACCTTTCCCTTAATCGTATCCACTGGGTATCCGTTGATCGCCATAAGTGGGGTTGAAAGGTGTATATTTACGTTTTTGGCGGTGAGTTCCATGGCGACTATCTAGTATGAATCAGAACAAATTCAAATGGAAAAATCCGAAAAAATAGTCCGCAACCAAGATAATGCCAACTAGGACCAAAAAGAGCATAAAAAGGTACATCGGGGGGAATCCTTCGGATGAAGAAGGTATTTTGGTCGATACGTGGTCCAAGCGCTTCTGTGGGATATCTGGAATCTCTTTGCTGATTTCAAAGGTCTGACCCGAAAACAATCTGGAAAGGAAAACACGAACATCATCTCGTGTACTTTGTGGATAATCACTTTTCAAAATACGGGCAAGATCATCCGCCAATGAAGGCGCATCTGGATAACGATCCTTGGAATCTTCCGCTAGTGCACGTTGAAGTACTTTGTTGAATTGCTTGGGAACATCATCACGATATTTATCGATATTGGGAACTACACATTCACGAACAGCGTCGATGGTGGCTTGTTCATTATCACGCAAGAACAAACGTTCATCCGTCAGAAGTTCATGCAATACAACACCCACACTGAAAATATCCGAACGCTGATCGAGAACTTCACCGTAGGATTGTTCAGGAGACATGTAACTGAATTTTCCGCGGATAACACCAGGCTGTGTTTGCACGCCCTTGTTGCGAATTTCCGCAATACCGAAGTCTGCAACTTTGGCGACACAATGTTTGGTGATCAAAATATTCGGCGGGCTGATATCACGATGAACGATGCCTAGTGGCTGATTGTAGTGATCACGTTTAGCATGCGCATAAGCCAAGCCTTCGCATATATCCATCCCCATCCATAAAACAACTTCGGGCGGAAATTTCACGCCCATTTCATGTTGACGACCCACGACTTCCGCCATGGATTTTCCATCGATCCATTCCATTGTAAAAAAATAAGAATCGTGAACTTTTCCAAAATCCAACATCTGAACAATATTTGGATGGCGCAATTGAATGACGGTTCTGGCTTCATCCAAGAACATCTGAATAAATTTAGATTTCGAGGAAAGATTTGGGTGAATTCTTTTGAGGGCAACAGTTAAATTGGACCGTGTTTTAGCCAAAAAAATCTCAGCCATGCCCCCTACAGCAATTTTTCGGACAATGAAGTATTTTCCAAATCGGTTATTTAACATCAGCTCTCAACCAGCTGACAATGTAGCATATAGAAGCTGGAAACTCACTATTCAGAGTCTTCGTTCTTGAAAAACAGGCAAACCGTCTTACCAAATTGAACCACATCGCCTATCTTGATTTCGCTTGAGGTGATTTTCTTACCGTTCACGAAGGTTCCATTGGTGGAATCCATGTCGCGAACCATAATTTGGGCGCCATCTTTGACTTCAACCATCGCATGCATGCGGGAAACATCTGGATCCTTGAGGATAAATTCGACCTTGCCGCGACCGACAACCGTACGGTCTTGATCCAAGAAAAAAACCTTTCCGCGATCCGGACCCTTTTTTACCTGAAAACCAAAAGGGTATTTGGATTCCTTAGGCTTGGTCAAAGCGTCCATACTCGGATTGGAGAGGTCCCACTTTGAGAACCGTTCGAGTTCATCTTTGATCAAACCACCGATATCAGCATTTTTGCTGGTCTTCTCATCGATCATTGGCTTTTGATTCTTGGTTTTGAAGAATTCCAAATTTTCGACAATGTTTACGCGGATTTTTGTGAAACCCACTTCAAGTTCATCCAAATTTTGAATTTCTGTAGGTCCTTCGATTTTGATACCGTTGACCAGTGTTCCGTTTCGGGAATTTAAATCAAAAATCATCGCCTTATCATCTTTGATCTCGATTTTGGAATGGATCGTAGAGACACGCTGGTCTTTTAGATTGAAATCTGTATTTTTTCTTCCAATGGACAAAACAGGTCCATCCATTTGGATTGATTTTGAGTGGTCAACACCCTCGATAACTGTGAGGGTGACTTTGATCTTCATCTCACTCACGGTCAGCTACTCCCATAAACACAACCAGCGTCTGCCCAATTTGGATTTTGTCAGCGGCAGTCAATACACGACGATTGATTCTTTTTCCATTCACATAGGTACCATTGGCAGATGCCAAATCTTGAATGACAACGTCATTGTTAGATTGCAACTCCAAATATGCATGCTTTCTGGAAACCTCAATATCGCTAATCACCAGGTCTGTCTCCTCACGCCCAATTAAAACCTTTGGCTTCACATATTTCAATTTTATTCCTTTGCCATTTTTGAGGACAACTTTGACCTTAATGTATTTTTTGGCTGCAACTGCTGTTTGCTCCTTTTTGCTTTCTCGCAAAGAAGAAACAGTATTTTCAATTTCTTCATTCAAAAATTCCTGCTGCATCAAATCCACCAAGCCACGCTGTTTAGGGGCATGGGCTTGTTGTTCAACCAACAATGCAAATTGCTCAGGATCGAGTTGTACTTGAAAAATACTGTCACCAAGACGGACATCCTGGTCCAAAAGAACCTGCTGATCGCGGATTTTCTTTTCATGAATAAATGTTCCGTTTTTGCTGTCGAGATCGACGATATGGAATACACCGCGGCGATAATCAATGGCTGCATGCTCGGAAGAAACCGCCAAATCACGGATAAGGATGTCGCCTTTTTTCCGTCCCATCACCGTGCGTGTATAAACAAGGGGAAATTGTCTCCCCTTTTCACTGCCTTCGGTAAAAACAGCAATTGCACCGAGTCCCTTCGGGATCTCAAAGCGCTTTTTATCTAGTGATTCATTCATTAATTTTTTAGGAACCTATTGTAATTATTAAGTTTATATCTAATCCCTCAGGCTGTCAAAAACCCATTTTGACACCTTTATGGAAAGAAGCTACAAACGCGTGTGATGAAAAAACACTATCTGATCCTTGTTGCGGTGCTTTGTGCCTGCGCGAACCCCTCCCCTGAAAAATTGACCCAGGATAAAAGCCTCTACGAGTGGGGAAATAAAATGTACGCCAAGGAAAGATATTCCGATGCTGCACCTTATTTTGAAGATCTCAAAAACCGTTTTCCCGATAGCCCTTTTGCCATGGATGCGGAATTAAAACTCGCAGATTCACATTTCAAGACAAATGAATATGAAAGTGCACAAGTAGAATACGAATCCTTCCGATCATTGCATCCAACGCATGAAAAAATTCCATACGTCTATTTGCAAATTGGAAAATGCCAGATGTATCAAGCTCCCAAAAGTGTTCAAAAAGACCAAACACAAACTGAATTGGCCTTACAAACCTTCCGTCAATTGGAAGGAAGATGGCCAGATTCAAAAGAAGCTGCAGACTCCAAAGAATTTAAGGAAAGAGCTGATCAGAAACTTGCTGGTAAGCAAATGTACCTTGCCAATTTCTACATTGGTCAAAAAAAATATTTCCCTGCTTTAAAACGTTTGGAAAACCTGAACAACGAAGCAACTCCACAGCCGCTTCGTCGTGAAGCTTTGTATAAATTGGGAGTTGTACATTTGAAAATGAAGAATCCTGATATCGCAAAACAAGCATTTGAGAAGCTTGTCAGTGAAAATATCGACGACAAATATCAAAACAAAGCCAAAAGTCGTTTGGCTAAACTTAAGTAACTAGGCTTTTGAAATGATGGATCGAATATGTTCCATCGCTTGATCTAATTTCGAAATATCTGATCCACCAGCTTGTGCGAAATCTTCGCGTCCGCCACCAGAACCACCCACAATGGATGCAGCTTGTTTCACAAGGTCCCCTGCTTTGATTTTCGCCGTGAAACCTTTGGAAACTTTTACAACTAAAAATACTTTGTCACTGGTTTTTGCACCCAAAACAACTACACCCTCTTTAAGTTTTTCCATGCAACGATCTGCAATATCACGAAGATCTTTTGGATTTTCAACATCCATCACTTGTTCATAAACAGAAACGTTTCCGATTTTTTGGATGGAGCCTTCACTAACCTGAGCAGTCGCTTTTGCACCGCCACTTTTTTTCGCATCTTTCTGCGCTTGCATGATTTTTTCAATGCGTTCACCGATTTTTTCGGATGGAACGCCGAGTGCTTGTGAAAGATCCAGAATTTGTTTTTGCATATCGTGCAGATAACGGAATGCACGGTGCGATGTAAAAGCTTCGATTCTGCGAATACCAGCAGATACGGAAGTTTCTTTTACAATTTTGAACATTCCAATGTCGCCGGTTCTGGTCAAATGCGTACCGCCACAGAATTCCTTGGAGTAGTCCCCAATAGACAAAACGCGAACAACATCGCCGTATTTTTCTCCGAACAATGCTGTAGCTCCGGATTGAACTGCTTTTTCATATGGAAGCACTTCTGTTTTTGCAGATGCATTCTTCCAAATGCGCTCATTCATGATCTCTTCGATGCGTGTCAATTGATCGGACGTTACAGCTCCAGGGTTTGTGAAATCAAAACGAAGTCTTTCAGGAGCAACAAGTGAACCTTTTTGCTCAACGTGATTACCAAGCACTTCTTTGAGTGTGGCGTGAAGCATGTGTGTAGCCGTGTGGTTTTTGGCTGTGTCATTACGTGCCTTTTCATTCACAACAAAATCAGCAGTTACTTTTGGTTTTACTATTCCTTCGATCACGCGGCAGCGATGAATGATCATGTTTGGCGCTGGTTTGATCGTATCCTTTCCAGCACAGTGGGATCCGAAGCTTGGAATTCACGTGACTTGAAGTCGCG
>JADMIO011432746.1_pt1 | contig 77844 bp, 74 predicted proteins | sample 8958161 | NCBI WGS metagenome assembly JADMIO01 (sample SAMN16585339, study PRJNA669376) | soil metagenome | isolation source: Crop rotation soil | place: USA: Cullars Rotation, Alabama | collected 2011
GCGACAACTTGTCCACGTGGAATTCTAAGCTTAGGATCCCAATGTGCTGGAAAGCATGCCGATTCCGTAGAGCGTGATTTGTCCGAGCGCGCTCATGCCGTTGATGTAGCCGCAAAATGCCTGTTCGATTTTGTCGTAAGGCACGTCGGCGTCCTTCAGTGCATCGGTAGCGGCTTGCTGCGCCAGCTCGCGCACGTCGGTTTCGCAGCGCTCGAACTTGGTCATGCCGACGCCGATGATGAATACGCGATTGCCTTGGCTCATGCTTTCCTCCGAGACGAATTGAGATGATGCCGACACGCTTAAAACGGAACCCGCGAAACGTAAAGAGTCGCACCGGGCGAGGAGTCGGGACCAAACTACCGAATCGTGTTGGGTATGTTTTCTTGGTTTGACAAAACAGCGACGCAGCGATTACAAGTTGGTGACCAATCGGGGTGCATCACCCGGCTCTCGAGCGCCGGGGTAGCTACGAAAATAGGGGGCATGAATGGAACATGTTGCGGGGCAAGCAACATTACGGCGATTGTGGCTGGTATTCGCGCTCGCCTCCGTCGTGATGCTCGTAGCGGTGCCATCGACGCACGCCGGCGCGCCAGCGCCGACGCCAACGCTGGGTTCCAACGATTGCTGCCAGTGTCCGCTGCCGGCTTGCGGGCTGCCCTTCAACGGTGCATGCGGCACCGGTTGCACGGGGATCTATGCGGCGCGGTGTAACGGCGCCACGGGACACTGTATTACGCTCACCCCAGCCGCCGGCGCGACCGGCACGCCGACGCAAACCCCAACGTCAACACCGACTTCGACGCCGACGAATAGTCCGACACAGACCGCGACGCAGACACCCACGTCGACGCCAACCGATTCGCCGACGCAGACGCCAACCGAGACGCCGACCGGAATGCCGTCAAATACGGCTACCTTGACGCCCACCAACACGCCGACATCGACACCGACTGACACTCCGACGATCACGCCGACGAACACTCCGACGGGTTCCGCGACCACTACGCCGACCAACACACCGACCGGCTCGGCGACGCAAACGCCGACGATCACGTCGACCAACACGCCGACTCAGACGCCGACGAAGACCTCCACCGGCAGCCCGACCTTCACGCCGACGCCGTACCGCTGCTGCCAGCAAACCACTCCGATTCCGGCTTGCATCAATTTGGTCATCGGAAGCTGCCCTGGCGGAACCGATCTCGTCCTCAACTCGGTTTGCGTCGCCAACCAAAACTGCGGTTCGCCGACCCCGACGTTCACACCGACCTCAACAGCCACGTTTACGTCGACCGTCACTCCGAGCGTGACGCCGACGCCGACGCGCTGCTCGAATGGTGTTCTCGATGCCGGCGAGCAATGCGACGATCACAACGTCGCCAACGACGATTTGTGTCCGAGCGATTGCAAATACACCATTGGAAAGAGCGCGATCCGCGGCAATAAACGTAGCCCGGCGCACGACAAGACCGGGTGCCAGGTCGAATGGTACGTCGCCAAGAATCCGAGCATGGACAAAGACCGTTTCGGATTACCGAACGAGCAGCAGACCTGTCAGGACGGAGACGCTGGATGTGACTACAGCGGCGGCACCGACGGCACCTGTCTGTTCAAGGTCGTCGCCTGCGTCAACAACTCGAGCAGCGGCCTCGGCGCTTGCAAAGCGAAAGGACTGTCGAGTCTGTTGCTGCTGGCGCCGCGCCCGGATGCGGCGTCGTCGCAGACCGTGCGGGACGCACTGGCAGCGGACGTTATGGCGCTGCAAACGGCGCTCATGCGTTTCGAAAATCCCGCCAACCCCGCCGGCGGTTACACCGTGGCTCCGCCGATCGCCGACGGTGTCGAGAACCTGTGCACGCAGCCAATCGACATCATGGTGCCGCTGGCAGGCCGCTCGCGTCGCACCGTCAAGATCAAGACGCGTTCGGCAAATGCGGCCCTACCATTGGCAAGGCGCAACCTGTCGATCTTGAAGTTGGTCTGCCGTCAGCCGCATTGACGGCGTCCGTCATTCCCGTTCACCCTGAGTCAGTCAAAGTGAGCCGGGCGGACACGGAGGTCCGCCCCTACGTGCGTTGCCCTGGCGCAGTATTCGCGGCTGCGTCGCGCCGAATTCAACGGGTCGCCAGGACGGATGAGCTGCCAGAGGCCGGCGACGCACTTGTCGGAACGACGTGACGCTCATGCTCCGACGGGCTCATGCTTCGACAGGCTCAGCAGGACGGTTTGGCGCTCCTCATTGATCGCGTCTCCGCCATTCCCGTTTACCCTGAGCAAGTCGAAGTGCCGATCTACTTTTGCCGCGACCTGCTATATTCAAGGCGTGGCAAAACACGATGCGCAGGCGCTGCAGAGCGCGCTTGACGAGCGTACGTCGGCGAGCGCCGACCTTATGGAAGCGCTGCCGGAGCGTGCCGTGCGTTGTGTCGCCTGCGGCCATCGTTGTTATTTGCCTGAGGGAAAGATCGGCGTCTGCAAAGTACGCGCTAATCATGACGGCGTCTTGTGGGTTCCACGCGGCTACGTCGCGGCGCTGCAATGCGACCCCATAGAAAAGAAGCCGTTCTTTCATGCGCGACCAGGAGCATCCGCATTGAGCTTCGGCATGCTCGGTTGCGACTACCACTGCGGATATTGCCAGAATTGGCTGACCTCACAGGCGTTGCGTGATCCTGTCGCCGGTATTCGCCCGCAAGCCTGCAGCGCCGAACAGATCGTCGATCTGGCGCTGCGCGAAGGCGCCGAGATCGTCGCCAGCACGTACAACGAACCGCTGATCACCAGCGAGTGGGCAGTCGAGGTGTTCCGCATCGCCAAGCAACGCGGGCTGACGACCGCCTACATTTCCAACGGCAATGCGACGCCGGAAGTGCTGCGCTACTTGCGGCCGTGGGTCGATCTCTACAAGGTCGACCTCAAAGGCTTCGACGATCGGCAGTACCGCAAACTCGGCGGGCGCCTCGATACGGTAAAGCAAACGATCGCATCCCTGGTCGACATGGAATTTTGGTTGGAAGTGGTGACACTGATCGTCCCCGGGTTCAACGATTCACCTACCGAGCTTGCTGCCATGGCGAATTTCCTCGCCGGCGTATCGCGCGACATCCCTTGGCATGTGACGGCGTTCCATCCCGACTACAAGATGAGCGATCGCTGCCATACGACCGCAACCACACTGTTGCGGGCGATCGAATCCGGCAAGTCGGCAGGACTGCACTACGTGTATGCCGGCAATTTGCCAGGTCAGGTGGAAGGCTTCGAAAATACGCATTGCCCAACCTGCTCCGCCACCGTCGTCGAGCGGCGCGGCTTTCAGGTCATGGCGGTCCGTCTGCACGACGGCCGCTGCGTCAATTGCCAAACCGCGATTCCCGGTTACTGGGGTCCGCCGGCGCAAACCGCGCACCACGATCGCGCGGCGATGCCGCGACGCATCGCCGTTTGAAATCCACGCCGGATGCGTCTCGATCGCAGCGACTTTACCGGCTCAACGCCGCGTATCGCCCGGCGTTTGCTGGGATGCGTCATCCACCATCGCGTCGGCAGCGAGTTGTTGAGTGGACGCATCGTCGAGGTCGAAGCGTACACGGACGACGCCGCGTCGCACTGCGCCAACGGCAAGCGCACACCGCGCAACGGCATCATGTTCGGCCCGCCGGGCTTCGTCTACGTCTATTTCACCTACGGCATGCATCACTGCTTGAACATCGTCACCGAAAGCGACGGCGTTCCCGGCGCGGTGTTGATCCGCGGCTTGGATCAGATCGAGCACGCCGCCGGTCCCGGCCTGGTGTGCCGCGCTTTGCGGCTCGGGCTGCAGGACAACGGACGCGACCTCAGCAGCGATCCGGCGTTATGGGTCGAAGCACCGGCGCAACGCCGCCGGGAACGGATCATTCAGACCACGCGCATCGGCATCCGCCAGGCGGCCGACTTGCCGCTGCGTTACTACTTGCTCGGCAGTCCAGGTGTCTCCAAGCGCGATCGACGCGCCGAATCGGAAATTTTGTCGAGCAAAAAGACAGGAGCGCTGCGTTGAGGCGTGTCTTGCGGCGCCGGGTCCTAGGATGAAATGGAGAACCGGGAACCGGGAACGGAGGATGACGAACCGGGCAAGTTCCAGTCCTTTCCATTCGAGCGTTAACCGGTTCTCCATTCTCATTCCCGGGTTTCCATTTCCTTTTTCGATCCGGTCACAAGACGGGAACACAGGAGGCTCATGTGCTTTTCGTTCTGCCAAACCGAAATGGAAAACCGGGAACCGGGAATGGAGGATGACGAACCGGGCAAGTTCCAGTCCTTTCCATTCGAGCGTTAACCGGTTCTCCATTCTCATTCCCGGGTTTCCATTTCCTTTTTCGATCCGGTCACAAGACGGGAACACAGGAGGCTCATGTGCTTTTCGTTCTGCCAAACCGAAATGGAAAACCGGGAACCGGGAATGGAGGATGACGAACCGGACTCGGGCTGGACGTTTGCTTCGGAGACTTCTGCCGCGCCCTTGACGGAGCGCGCCGCGAATTCCATCATTTCAAGTTACATGGCGAAAACACAATCGGCTCGACAAATGGCGACCTCCGAATCCGTGGCGACAGGCAAGTCGCGATTGCGGCAGAATACGGAATCGCTGCTCATGGCAATCCTCGTGGCCTTGGTGGTCCGTTCGTCGGTCGTCGAGGCCTTCTGGGTGCCTTCCGGCTCCATGTTACCGACGATCCAAATCGGCGATCATCTATTCGTCAACAAACTCGCGTACGGTTTGCACTTCGACATTCCGCTGCTCAACAAATCGATTGTTCTGGCGCGCTGGGGGCAGTTGCAACGCGGCGACATCATCGTGTTCGTATCGCCCAACGACCGCAATATCGACCTCATCAAGCGCGTGATCGGCACCGCCGGCGATACGGTCGAAGTGCGGCAGAAGAAGCTCTACATCAATGGGGAGGCCGTGCCGGATCCGAACGCGAACTTCAAACGGCCGGATGAGCGTAACACCGTACCGCGTGACAACATGGCGCCCGTCAAAGTGCCGCCAGGGAAGTTCTTCGTGATGGGCGACAACCGCGATGAAAGTTACGACAGCCGCTACTGGGGCTTTGCCGACGAGAACGACATCAAAGGCAAGGCCACGTTCATCTATTGGTCGGGCTGGAAGTTCGATCGCCTGGCGCATTGGCTGCGCTAGGCGGGAAACTCACGGGGCGGTTCGTCTCGAGGACTCGCCACCCATGCCTGACTTTCCATCGCCATGCCGCGGCGGTGTAAGGTTACAGGCGACTGAATTTGGCGCGCCCTCTATCGCGGTGGCTTGAAACCGTGCGACCCGATTACTCCGTGTGACCGCCGATCCGCTTGACGTGTTCCTGCACCACTGCCGGGGGACACAGGTACATGAATGCCTTGCAGGCACCGAGGAGCAGTACCAGATCGTCGATCTGCCCGACCACCGGAAGGTAGTCGGGTAACAGGTCGAAAGGCATGGCGATGTAGAGCGCCGTCGCTACGAGTAACGCCTTCGGAAAGCGCGACACCCGAGGGTCGCGGAACAGTCGCCAGTAGAGCCGGACAAAATTCGGAAGCTGCCGCAAGAAGGCCCAGTCGATTTCGCGCTTCTGTGACGATGGAGAAGAGCTCGCTGGAATGGTCATGCCATTGAATTGTAGCGTAACTCGCGCAGGCAATCACCAATCCATTGCCACTCCCGAGGAAACCCCCTTTCGCGCCATCGCCGGGTTAGTCCTACAGGATTGGGTAAAACCCTTAATCGAGATGAATTATTTCTTGACAATGGCACCCGGGGTCTCGTACTGTTCTCAAAACTGGGGGCGGATTTGGCGATAAGTTTCGGGACTTCAGCGGCGTCCCGAAGCCTCCATTTTTGGCAATCGATTTCGTGCGAGAACACAATCAAACAACCAATCCTTTGATGAATAAGGGGGTCGCTGTGAGGAAGCAAATCGCAACGCGTGGGAATTTTGGGATGGTGACCGTCTGGGCAGCCGCCTTCCTGGTATCGCTCAGCGTTCAAGCTCACGCTCAGCTCTGTACCGGACCCCTCGGCGGCAATGACTGCATAACGGGTAACGGTTCCAAGAAGACCGACTGCAACCTGGAATGGTGGGTACCGACCTATGCGCCACTGGGCACCGCCGGTCAAAGCATGCCGGTCCTCGCCGGCAACGGTTTCCCGAAGAACAAATACATCTGTTACGAAGGCGACAAGCGCTGCGACACCGACCCTGTTCTCGATAATAACAGCTGCACCGTGACGGCTCGGCTGTGCGTCAACAATACCGACCCGCGCCTGCCGCTGTGCAGCATCACCGGCGTCCAGGCGTTCGAAGTGAAGAGCCCGAAATCGACCAGTCTGCTGCCCCAAGACGCGACCAATCTGGCCACCCTGGAAGGCATCGCCGGTGTCGGCACCAATAGTCTCGGACTGTCGATTTTGCGCAAGAAGACGCCGCTGCCCACCCCGGGTAGTTCCGCAAACGTTACCCAGAACAACTGCACCGACCCGATCAGCATCGTCGTTCCGTTGAAAGTGAAATCGAGCGGCAAGATCGTCCCCGGCAAGAGCACCATTAGAGTCCAGGCGATCACGACCGGTGGTCTCGTCGACACCGATACGGTGAAGTTCGAATGTCGTCCCAGCACCTGTGGCAATGGCATCGTCGAACAGGACCATGAAGGCTGCGAGAACCATCCACCTAATCGCAACAACGGCGACGGCTGCGACCAAGGCTGCCAAGTAGAACCGAACACTCCGACTCCGACCAAGACGCTGCCGGGAACGCAGCCGCCGACGGCGACGTTCACCGCGACATCCACCTTTACCAATACAATCAGCCCGACTCCGACAAAGACAGGGACACCCACCAAATCGGCGACTCCGTCTCCGACGGAAACCTTCACCAAGACGGCGACTCCGACGTTGACACCGACGAAGACGGAAACGCCGACCAAGACGCAAACACCCACCAAGACCCCGACGCCGACGAATACGCCGACTACGACACCGACGTTTACGCCGACGCAAACCCCGACCAAGACCAACACTCCGACGCTGACCTTCACTCCGACCCGTACGCCGACGATCACCCCGACGTTCACACCGACGCAGCCGCCGCAAATCTTCATCGACTCGCCGTCGCACGGCGCATTCACTACGGCATCTTCGTCGACAGTGACCGGACACGTCGTCAATCCTGTTCCGGGACAAGTGGTGACCATCAATGGAGTCGTGGTTTCGCTATCCGGGAACAACTTCTCCACCAACGTCTCTCTCAACGCATCGAACATCTTCAACCCGGTGCTGGCCGAGTTGAGCGTCGCGGCGACCGGCTTCAAAGTGCGTGACCGTCACGTCATCATCAACGGTCAGTCGACCGCCGATGGCTCGTACTCCTCACAGGCAATCGCCTTGCGCATCAACGACAGCGCCTTCCAGGTCCTCGCGCCGGTCATCAAGAGCTTGGTACCACTAGACATCGGAGCGCTCATCGGCGCGGCGGATCCAGATGGGTCGTTGCCGACGACGTTCCCTGTCAACCAATGCGTGCAGGACAGCTTTTTCGGCTGCCTGTTCTACGTAAATAGCTTCACCATCGATCACGCCTCGTTGAGCAGCTTTGACGTAAACATCGATTCGCAAACCGGTTTCGTACACGTACGGCTCAACCTCTACAACGTCCATGTGGATGGCTCGTTCTCAGCCACGATCGGCTGCCCATATCGAGTCGATTCGAGTCCTGTGGTGATCGATGCGGATTACGACATGATCCCGCTGGCCAGTGACCCAACGTATGTAGATGTCAACCAACTCGCCGATCCATCCATCGATCTGCAGAACTTCAGCTACTCCTTCACCAACACCGGCTGCAGTATCATCCAATTCTTGCTGGATACGTTCGCCGGCGGCACGGTGAAGAACTTGATCCACGATCAGCTCGTCGGCTTCCTCAAGGATCCGGACGGTAGCGGTCCGCAGGATTCGCCGATTGCCGGAGCCCTGCAGAGTGCTCTCCAGGGTCTGTCGATTTCGTCTTCGATCGGTGGTGCTCTGGGTGTGCAGTTCGACGCACCCTTCCACTCGATCAACGAAGACGTGAACGGCATCACCTTCAACTCCGACGCGCGCCTGCTGGCGCAAAACCATCCGGCCGGGGCTCCTGACTTCTCCGCGTCGTTGGCGATTCCGGAAGCCTTCCCGTCGTTCGGCAATACCACACCGGTCTCGCATCAGACCTACATGATGGCGATCGGTCTCGGCACGTCGGCACTGAACCAATTGCTCAAAGCGTTGACCGAGAACGGCATCCTCAACCTCGAGATCAGTGAACTGGCACTCGGCGGCGGTGGGAATGTCCAGATCACTTCGGATGCTCTTGCTCTGTTCATTCCGGAGTTCGGCAACCTGCCCGTCGGTACGCCGTTAAAGATCGTCATTGCACCGACGATCGCCCCGGCGTTCACCGGAAATGTCGGACCGAATGGCGAGTTGGCCGACCTCAAGATCTCGCAGCTCGATATCAAGATCGAGTCGTTCAACGGCCTGACCACGTATCTCGAAGCCGCCGTTGACGCGCGTGCCGGCGTCAATCTGCAATATCTCTCAGCGAGCAACACGATCACCTTCACCATCAGCACGATCAACGCTGCGGATATCGTTCCGGTGATCTTGGGCAACGCCATTGGAACCGACGAATCCACGCTCAACGGCGTGCTGCCGATTCTCGTGCAACAAGCGCTGCCGTCGCTCAGCGGCGGTCTCGGCTCGTTGCCGTTGCCGTCGATCCTCGGCCTGCAGCCGGTAGGCGTCGAGGTATCGCGTAACGGTCAGTTCCTGTCGGTGTTCCTCAACCTGCACCAATAGTGACAATACCGGCGGCAGTGCCGCCGGAGCAGTTCCTCACAACGGGCGCCTACGGGCGCCCGTTGTGTTTCGGGCCCCCGGTCCCGGCAAACGAACTCGCCGCAACACAGGACCCAAGTTGCCTTGCGGCGACTCACGCCAAAGGAGGGTGGCCTCTCCAGTCCGCGGTGAGGCTCATTACGCGACTTGCGGCGGGCTCGAAAGCCCGCCCTTCCTTGGATACGGTTCAAGATAGCCTCGCCGGGCTGGCGGAGCTACGACTTGTACACCATCCTTTACCAACAACTTCTTGACATCCTGCGCCTTCCGGCCGTAGGTTGGGCCAACGGCTCAAGTCCAGCGCAGTTTTGGGAGTGTTGGCAGTAGTGCCTCCCCTTCGAATCTCCGGAGTCGCTGGCATGACGAGGGAAAAGGGGGCGTTGTGCGGAAAGAACCCGTCACACAACGAAGTGTTGAGACTTGGATCCATCGTCTCTTCCTGGCGGTGATGTGTTGCGTCGCGGTGGCTGCAAACCGCACCGACGCTCAGCTTTGTACCGGCCCGCTTGGCGGCAACGATTGCGTACCGGGAGGCGGAGCCAAGAGCACCGACTGCAACCTCGAATGGTACGTCACGCCGCCACCTCCGTTTACGATCCAGGGCATCCCGACCAACAAGATGGTCTGTTACGAGGGTGACCCACGTTGTGACATTGATCCTGACATCACCAACAAGAGCTGCACGGTTTCTGTTCGCCTGTGTATCAACAACAACGACGAACGCTTCCCCACCTGTCATGTCGCCGGCTTGAACGCCATTGCCATTCGTAGCCCGCACGCCAACAGTCTCGACCCCGCCGACCAGGCAAACCTCTCGCAACTGGAAACCGCCATCAACCCGGGCTTCGGCGTGACGATGATCGAACCGGGATTGCCGATGACGACGGGAAGTCCCAACATGCTTCCCGACAACTGCAGCGCTCCCTTCAACGTCAAGATTCCTTTGAGGACCAATTCCCTCGGCAAGACATACACGGGGCACCGCAGCATCCGACTGCAAGTCAGCAACATGAACGGTTCGTTGGACACCGACACCATGAAGTTCGAATGTCGGGTCAGCACCTGCGGCAATCACACCGTCGAGACCGATCACGAACAGTGCGACTTCGGCGACCGCAACAACGGCGACGGCTGCGACCAGGGCTGCCAGATCGAAGGGTTGACGCCGACGCCGACCAAAACCGTTACCGCAACGCGCATACCGACGGCCACCGCTACGCCGACGGAAACGCCGACGCAGACGGCCACGCCGACGGCGACGAAGACCGGAACGAGCACAAAAACGGTTACAGCAACTCCGACCTGGACGAGCACTTCCACGCTAACGCCGACCAAAACTTCGACGAACACCTCGACCCCGACGAAATCGATGACGCCGACGAAGACGCCGACGCCGACGAGGACGCCGACGTCGACTCTGACGTTCACTCCGACGCGTACGCCGACCATCACCAATACTCCGACCCGTACGCCTACCAAGACCAACACGCCGACCGTGACGCGCACCTTCACGCCGACGCAGCCGCCGAAGGTCATCATCGATTCGCCAGTACATGGCGCATTCACGACGTCGTCGTCGGTGACCCTCACCGGTCACGTTGCCAACCCGGTCGGCGGCATGACGGTTACGTTGAACGGTTCGCCGGTGACGCTGAGCGGCAACAACTTCTCGGTCAATGTGAACCTCGATGCGTCACTCATCTTCAACCCGTTCGTGGCGCAGCTCGACGTAGCCTCCTCCGGATACCGGTCGCGCGACCGCCATGTCATCATCCGCGGTCAATCCACTACGGACGGTGCTTTCTCGGCGCAATCCATCGCATTGCGCATCAACGACTCGGGCTTTGCGCGGCTGGCACCGGTCATCAAGTCGCTGGTACCGCTCGACCTCAACTCGCTGATCGGTGTCCCCGTTACATTTCAAGTCAACCAGTGTATCCAGGACACGTTCCTCGGTTGCCTGGGCAGCGTGAAGACCTTCCGAATCGACAACGCTGTGATCGGCAGCTTCGACGTCAGCATCGACGCACAAACCGGGTTCACCCACATCACGCTGACCCTGCGTAACGTGCATGTCGACTCCGGCTTCACCGGCTCAGGTGTTGTCCCAGACTGTCCATTGTCGGTCGACGCCAATCCGGTGGTCATCGATGCCAACTACGACATCATTCCGTTGGCCAGCGACCCGACGTACGTCGACGTCAATCAATTGGGCGACCCGAACGTCGATTTGCAGAACTTCAACTACAGCTTGGGCGGCGGCGTGGCCTGCAGCATCGTTCAATTCCTCGCCGACACCTTCGCCGGCAGCACGATCCGCAATACCGTGCACGATCAGCTCGTCAGCTTCTTGCGCGATCCAGACGGCAGCGGCCCTCAGGATTCACCGATCGCCGGCGCACTCCAGGAAGCTCTCGGCGGTCTGTCCATCGCCGGCTCCATTGGTGGCGCTCTCGGCGTCGAGCTCGATGCACCGTTCCACTCGATCAACGAGGACACCAACGGCATCACCTTCAACTCCGACTCGCGAGTCTTGGCTCTCAGCCATCCGGCCGGCGCCCCTGACTTCAGCGCTTCGCTGGCGATTCCGGAAGCCTTCCCGTCGTTCGGCAACACCACTCCGATCACGCATCAGTCGTACATGATGGCGCTCGGGCTCGGGACGTCGGCACTGAATCAATTGCTCAAGGCCCTGACGGAAAGCGGCATCCTGAATATCGAGATCAGCGAGCTGGCATTGGGCGGCGGCGGCGCGGTGCAAATCACCTCCGACGCGCTGGCGTTGTTCATTCCGGAATTCGGCAATCTGCCACCGGGAACTCCGTTGAAGATTCGTATTGCACCGACGATTGCTCCGGCATTTACCGGTGGGCTCGGTCCGAACGGCGAGCTCGCCGATCTGAAGATCTCGCAACTCGACATCAAGATCATGTCGTTCAACGGCCTGACGACCTATCTCGAAGCAGGTGTCGATGCGCGCGCCGGTGTAAACTTGACCTACGTTGCCGCCAGCAACGAGATCGCGTTCACGATCAGCAGTATCAACACTTCCGACATCCAGGCGGTCATTCTGGACAACAGCATCGGTACCGATGAAGCGACTCTACAGGGCGTGTTGCCGGTGCTGGTCCAGCAAGCTCTACCTCTGTTGAGCGGCGGCTTGGGAGCGTTCCCGCTGCCGTCGCTGCTCGGTCTGCAGCCGGTGGGCGTCGAAGTCTCGCGCAACGGCCAGTTCTTGTCGGTGTTCCTCAACCTGCAATAGCGCGACGTCGTCGTTCTCGGCATAGTCACCTTCCACGCGGGGTCCCAGTCGGACCCCGCGTGGCGTTTTGGCGACTCCCTATCCGTGCGCCGCCTGGCGAGTCGTGATACGATCGGCGCGGTCGCGGAGGTGAGGGAATGGCGGCGGGCGATTCGGAAGGCCACCACAGCGTCATCGAGTTCAAACGGATCGGAGATCCGTCGAACTTCAATGCCTGGTTCGCGAGGTTCTTTGGGTCGCGGCTTTTCCGAGCCCTGATTCTTCCTTTGGTGCTTCTGCTGCTCGCCGCGAAAGCGTTCCTGTGGAGCTGCTTTGCCTACGTCGGGCCGGCGGAATACGGCATCAAGGTGGTACGCGTGCCGATTCTGTCAACGCGTGGCGTCCACAAGGACGTCTACCAAACCGGCTATCACCTCGTACTCAAGCCGTTCGACATCGAACACATGTACCTGCTGCCGCGCGATGTTCAAGTACTCGATCTTACCGGCTCTCGAGAAGAGGCGGCGCGCGAAGCCAGCGTCGGAAAAGCGGCACACATCCAGACTTCCGACGGCTTCTTCGTCGACGTCGACGTCAGCATGCTCTACCGCATCGTCGATCCTTACGTCGTGTTCACGCGACTCGGTTTCGGACGGCTGTTCGAAACCAACGGCATCATTCCAAAGGCCGAGCCGGTGTTGAAGCAAGCTCTCGGCGAGATGACCACCGAAGAGTTCTACAACAGCCCGTTGCGCACCGCGAAGGCTTCGCTGGCGAAAGATCTGCTGAACAAGGATCTTTCCGACTACGGGCTCGAGGTCGATCAAATCCTCATTCGCTTCTTCCGCTACACGGAGGAGATTCAGAAGAACATCGAGGAGAAGAAGCTCAAGGATCAACTGGTTTTCAAAAATCAAGCGGAGGCACGTGCCGCCACCGAAGGCGCCAAGCTGAAGAAGACGATTCAGGAAGGACAAGCGGCCGTCGATATCAAGCTGCAAGAAGGACGCTCCTACGTCACCACGAAGGATGCGGAGCGCGATCAGTACGTCCGCACGAAGCGCGCCGAAGCCGATCTGATCGTCAAATTGGCCGACGCCAAGAAGACGCAACTGCGAAACGACGCACTGCAAGGGTCTGGGTCCGACCGCATGGTCGGCTTGAAATTGGCCGAGGTCTACAAGGGAATCGACGTGTTGGTGCTTCCCAGCGACGGCCCCGGCGGCGTCAATCCGCTGAACCTCGAGCAAATCCTGAAGCTCCTCGAAGTCCGGAAGTAGGAGACACGCCATGAAGAGCGTTTCCATCGCGATCGTCGTCCTGCTTCTCGTGCCGTTTGCATTCTATCCGCACCCGACCAGTCCGACCGAAGTCGGAGTGCGCACGGTGAAATGGGATCCCTTCAAGCCCAAAGGAGTGCAGGACCACATCTATGCCGGCGGTGCCGTCTACTTCTTTCCCGCCCTTCTCAACGATTGGCACGTGCTCGATACCAAACTGACGAACATCGAGATGACGTTCGAGCCCAGCAGCGGCGATCGTCCCGTTCGCGACGACCTCCTTTTCAAGACAATCGACGGCAACGATATCAGCCTGGACGTCATCGTTTCCTATCGCATCGATCCGGAGAAGGCCCCGCAGCTCATCCAGTACGTCGGCAGCGATAATTTCGAGATCAAGGACAAGCTCGTACGCACGGTGGCCCGCAGTCGGGCTCGCGACGTCTTCGGTGAGTTGAAAACCGAAGAATTCTACGTCTCCGACAAACGCGACGAGAAAGCGGAGCGTGCGAAGATCGCGCTCAATACCATCTTGCGTCCCTACGGCGTCATCGTCGAACGCGTTTCGACCAAGGACTATCGTTTCAACAAAGCCTATCAGAAGGCGATCGAGGACAAGAAGATCGCCGAGCAAGTCGCCGAACAGAACAAGTCGGCGACCAAAGCGGCCGAAGAGGAATACCGTAAGAAGCTCGAAGACGCCAAAGGCGAGGTCAACAAGATGGTCGCCGATGCCGACGGGCGCTATCGCCAAGCATGCATCGAGGCCGACGCTTACTACGAAAAGCAAACGCGCATTGGCCATGCAATCGAGGCCGAAGGAACGGCGGAAGCCAAAGGCATCGCAGAAATGAACAAGGCGCTGACCGGCAGCGGCGGCGAGGTCATGGTGAAGCTGAAGCTCGCGGAGGCACTGGAAGGAAAACGTATCGTGCTGCTGCCGACGTCCGCGGCTGGCATGGATCTACGGACAACGAACGTCAATCAGCTTCTACAAACCTTCGGCGCCCGTTCGATCGCCGCCGACGCGCAGAAGTAACCGGCCCCGCGTTCCGACGCTCCTCAGAAACTGTCCGGGCGCAGCATCGCATCGGTCCCGCCGTCGACGAACAACACACTGCCGCAACAGAATTCCGCCGCATCACTCATCAAGAATGCGATTGCCGCAGCGACGTTCTGCGGCGCGCCAAAGCCGCCGAGTGGGATGGGGAAGTTGCGGATTGCCGGACCCAACAGCGGATCCTCTAGCCCGGCTTGCAGCAACGGCGTTTGCACGGCTCCCGGCGCGACGGCATTCAGCCGGATGCCGACACCGGCCCAATCTGCGCTGTGAGCGTTTCTTCGCACCCAGCGCGCCAGAGCCAATTTCGATGTAGCGTAGACCTGTGGTCCGGCGAGCGATGCCGCCAATGCTCTTGCGCCATCTTCGTCGCCGGTCAAACAGGCTTGCGCCAACGCCACGTCGGTGCCTGGTAACGTCGCCGAGTTCGATGCAACCGCGACGGCCGCCGACTTATGGCCGCGCGCCAGTTGCGGCCGCAAAGCCTCGAGAATCATTTGCGCGCCGAAATAGTTGACCGACACGATGGTGGCCATCGACGGCGTTTGCGGGCCAACCCCTGCGCAAGCAACCACACCGTCCAACCCGGAACGTGACAACCGGACTACGGCAGCGACTGCAGCCTGTCGATCTGCCACAGACCCAAGATCGGCGACGATCTCCGCATCGCGCAGATCGATGCCGATCACCCGTTTGCCGTCGCGCTCCAGATGCTCGCGCGTCGCTTTGCCGATTCCCGAGGCGGCGCCGGTTACGACGATCATCCATGACTCCTTTGCTCGACGTCCCTTTAGAGCACGTCGGACAAAGTGACGCGAGATTGAGGACAATCACGGTTGGACGATTTCCAACGCGTGTCCATCCGCGTCGCGCACGAGAACGGCCTTCGTAAAACCGGCCACTTCTGATTGGTTCAGAAGCACCGCTCCCGGCGACACGAAGTCGACGCCAAGCCTTTCGAGGCCGCGCGTCAGCGCATCGATGTCGCGACCGATGAGACGAGTCTGCCAATGCACAAGATCGTTGGCGCGAATGTCGCCTCGCAGAGACCGGCCATCGTGTGGCGCGACATACTCGAGGAGCTCGATGCCGGGACCTTTCTCGGCCCGCAAACTGGTGATCCGCAAATGAGCGCCGAAGATATTGTTGAGATGTTCTTGTTCGGTACCGAAATTGTCGCTCTCGCCGGCGACGCGCATTCCAAGTCGGTCGCGATAGAACTTCAGACTCGTATCGGTGTCGTCGACGACAATGGCGGTATGGTCGATGCCGAGAAACAGCCGATCGCCGGACCCGTGCCATCGGGCTTCGCCTTTATCGCGTGGGAAATGCAGGAGCTCGAGGAAGTGGCCATCGGGATCGCGGAAGTAGAAGGCACGGATACCGGCGGCGTTGCGTATCGTTGCCGGTAGTGTCTGCGGTGCCGTCGACGCGTGCTGGACGTGATGCAGTCGGAGCTGAGCGTAAGCCCGATCCATGTCTCTCACGACAATGGCCATGTGCTGAAACCAATGATCGTTGCTGCGTGTGTCGGCTGGGAACGTCCGGCCGCGCGGCGTCAGGTATTCGGTGAGCTCGATGATCTCGTCGCCCAGCTTCATGCGGACGACGCGAATCCGCAGACCGAAAACGCCCTCGAGGTGCTCGTAGTCACTGCCCGCCAGCTCGACATCGGAAAGTTCTTTGAACGACAAGACATCGCGATAGAAGGCAATCGAACGGTCCATGTCGCCGACCGTCATCCCCACGGCATCGACGGATTGAATCGACGGCGGCTCGACGCCCGGCGCCGACGAGGCAATCAGCAGGCTGGCACATACCAGCCATCGGAGCCAAAGCCGCATATGGCGTTACCCCAAACGCTCGATGAGGTGATCGCCGACGCGCAAGGCATTGGCGATGATGGTGAGCGCCGGATTCACGGCGCCGCTCGAAGCAAAGAAAGAAGCGTCGACGACGTAGAGGTTGTCGAGCTCGTGCGCCTTGCAATTGACGTCGAGGACCGACGTCTGTGGATCGTTACCGAATCGGCACGTCCCGTTTTGATGTGCCACACCGGCAAGCGGAATGCGTCCGGGAATGTAGGCCTGCAAGGGCACCAGATGATCGTGGCAGCCGATCGCCTTGAGCATCCCCTTCAAGCGATGCTGCAATTGTCGATGCGCTTCCTCATTGTTGGGCGTGTAGGAAAGCATGATGCCGCCGCTTTCGGTGAGCGTGACGCGGTTTTCGCGATTCGGTAGGTCTTCCGTCGTCACCCAAAACGGCAACGTATGCTGCGCCATGATCTCCAATGTCATGCCCGGAACGATTCGCGGCGCACCGAGCTTGAGGACATTGGCGTCGACGTTACCCATCATTGAGACGTGACCCATCGGATGCGGCCAGTCGTCGTCGCCGAAATAGAAATCGTTCAAGCCCCATGTCTTGTTGAATCGCGTCGGGTTCTTTTCACGCGACACCGCCAAGAACATCGTGTTCACGTGACACATGTAGTTGCGGCCGACGAGGTCGGACGAGTTGGCGAGGCCATTGGGATGGCGTTCATTGGCCGACCGCAGTAGCAGCGCCGACGAATTGATCGCACCGCATGACGACACGACGATGTTTGCCGAGTACGTTTCGCTGACGCCGTTTCGGACGACCCGCACGGCGGTGATTTCGCGGCCGGAGCTGCTGGTCTCGAGCTTTTCGACGTAACAGTCGGTCAGCAGGCTGACGTTTGAATGCTCGAGCGCCGGATCCACACAGATGACTTGCGCGTCGGCCTTCGCGTACATCAGGCAGGGGTAGCCGTCGCAGGTATTGCAACGGATGCATTTGCTCTTGTTCGGCTGTTTCTCGTCGACCATGACGCCGACAGGCATGGGAAACGGGCGGCGGCCGAGCCGCGTCATGTCGTCGACGAGTTTCTGGATGCGCGGCTCATGGCGCAGGGGTCCATGAAGATACGGCGCACTGGCTTTCGCTTCCGTCGGATCGGCGCCGCGTAAGCCGTGAACCTGATACAGATGCTCGGCCTGCGTGTAGTACGGTTCGAGCTGATCGTAACTCAATGGCCATGCCGGAGAGACGCCGTCGTGATGACGGATCTCGCCGAAGTCCTCGCGGCGCAGACGAATCAAAGCCGCCCCGTAAAATTTGGTATTGCCGCCGACACCGTAGTGCGCCCCGGCATGAAACTCTTTGCCGCGCCGATCGAACCAGGGCTCTTTGATGTGATAGCGCGCATCGATGTTGACCGCGTGCGAGTCCCAATTCTCCTTCTCGCGCGGAATGTATGAACCGCGCTCCAGCAAGAGAATGCGTTTGCCGGTGGGCGCGAGGCGATACGCCAGAGTCCCGCCACCGGCGCCGCTACCGATGATGATCACGTCGAAATGATTGTCGGCCATCATGACCCTCCCAACGGCATGCGGTGCGCATGCCGACGCCGGGTAAGATGCATTTCAACGTGGGAGGTTTCGCGGCAGCGGCGGTAGAAATGTTCGGCGGACGTTCAGGAACCGATGCCGGCGCGCAGCAATTGTCTTGCGAGCGTCACCGACGCCAAATTTTCGACGTCCATTTCATGGTCGGCGGGCATGATCTCATAGTGCTTCATCTGACGGATGACGCGTGCCATGATGGCCGAGAATCTTACCAGTCCGAAAATTTCGTAATAGCGCAGGTGCGCGAGTGAAAATCCTGTCAGCTCGTGCCAGCGTTGCGCCGTCGCTTCGTAACTGGGCAAACCGCCCAATCGAGCGATACCCAGACCTTCACTGAAGCAACGGTCGAGGACACAAAACCACGCCAGGTCCTGCAGCGGATTTCCCAAGCTGGCCATCTCCCAATCGATCACAGCGGCGCACTTCGTCTCCTGGAAGATCATGTTGGAGATGCGCGAATCGCCCCAACAGACGGCAGTCGGTTCGTCGCGCGGTTGGTTATGCTGGAGCCAGTCGAGGCCAGCGCGGATCATCGGATAGCGGGCACAATCGTCGACCGCCCAGCGAAAGTAATCTTCGTAGTAATGCAGGTGGCGATCGATCGCTGTTACACCGGTCTCGGTACGTCGCAAAAAACCGAGATCAAGCTTCTGCCAATCGACGAGATGAACGCGCGCCATGGATTCGAGCGCGCTCCACCAAACTTGCGACCGCTCGCTTTCCGACATCTCCAACAGACGGCCGCTGACATTGTACGGCGGATTGTCGGAAGGCACCCAGCCTTGCAGCCGGCGCATCACGTAAAAGCGGGCTCCGAGGTATGTCGCATCCGGTTCGTACCACAGCATTTCCGGCACCGGCACGTCGGTCGCCGCCAGCGCCTTCATCACCCGATATTGGATTCCGACATCATAGCTGGGAAACACATTGAAGCCGCGCGGTTCGAGACGGATGACCAAGGCGTCGCGGCGTGGCTGGCCGGATTCGACCCATTCGAGGTCGAACAACAACGTATCGCTGGAAAAGCCGGTGACCGACGGCGAGGTGAGATTTGCAACGCGCAGGTCGCTGCTCCCCGGGAGGTGGGCCGTCAACCAGCGTTGCAAACGAAGCTGCGTGTCCTGCAAATCGCGTTGCTCCGGATGCGCCATAGGGCCGGAGTCTATGCGACGTCGCGGATGGAGAAAAGTGTCTGCCGCGGCTCGCAAGTCAGCTGCCTCGGCGTCCAGCACTGAGCTGTAACCTCGCTGCTTTCGTGAGCAGCCGACGAGCACCAGTCATTGCCGCGACTTCCGTAGGTGACCCAATCACGTCGGCCCGTCGTTTGCTGTCTGGCATGGCGCGGGAGGTGGCCGATGAAAAAACTTTGGCAGACTGCGCGAGGGGTCGAAGCAGAGCGAGCCTGGAACCTCGCCTTCTGGGCGTCCTTGGCGGCTTGTGAGGCTGTCGGGCTGTATCTCGCACACGCCTGACTGCAACGTGCGTGGCTGGCCGTGAACGACTCGCGGCCCTGGATGCATTCCGCGGCCTGACGGTCGCGGCGATGATCCTGGTCAACAATCCCGGCGAGTGGGACGCGGTCTATCCGCCACTCCGACACGCCGACTTCAACGGCTGTACGCTGGCCGATTTGATCTTCCCTTTTTTTCTTTTCATCACGGGTTTGACCACGGCGATCTCCGTCGCCGGAGACGTCCGTCCAAGTTGGCGCCGTGTCGCGAAGCGCACGCTCCTCATCTTCGGCCTTGGTCTATTCCTCAACGGCTTTCCGCTCTTCGATTGGTCGACGCTGCGCATCCCCGGCGTGCTGCAGAGAATCGCCGTCTGCTATGCCGCGGCGGCCATTTTGGTGCGCCTGAGTAGCGCGCGAGCGCAGATGATCCTCTTCGTCGGCATCGTTGCCGGCTACGCCGTTGCCTTGGAATGCATTCCCGTCCCGGGCGCAACTGCCGGCGTAATCGCCCCTGACGCCAATCTCGCTGCATGGCTCGATGTTCGGCTACTGCGCGGTCATTTGTTACACGATCACTGGGATCCGGAGGGGGTGCTTTCGACGTTTCCCGCGCTTGCTACGACGTTGTGCGGGGTCCTGGCCGCACACTGGCTGCGTTCGTCCTATCGTCGCGAGCAACAGGCCCTCGTTCTCGGCGCGGTCGGAGTCGTGATGGCGGTTCTCGGCTGTTGCCTCTCTCCGTTCTGCCCGATCAACAAGACGGTCTGGAGCAGTTCTTTCGTATTGGTCAGTGGCGGCGCAGCTCTGTGCGGACTCGCGCTTTGTGTCTGGCTGATCGACGTGCGTCGATCGCGCCGGTGGGCGCAACCCTTCATTGCGTACGGGCGGAACCCGATCGTCGCCTACGTACTGTCGACGTTGATCGCCAAGCAGTTGCTGCTGTGGCCGGTCGTACAAACGGACGGGACGCCGACGAATGCGGCGTCGTACATCTTTCGAAGGATCTTTCTGCCGCTGGCGCAGCCGGTGATGGCGTCACTGTTGTATGCCGCCACATACACGGCGCTGTGGCTGCTCGTTGCCACCGTCTTGTACCGTCGCGGCGTCTTGATTCGTGTCTGATTTTTCCGCGGTTGAACCCTGGCAGGCGGCTGTGTTAGCGGCTGATGATTCACAGCACGGCAAGCACGCCGATTTCCCTTCAAGGAGAACCGCCTATGTCGCAATGGAACCTCGCGGACTGTCTCGACCGCATCGCCACGATTCGCGGCGATGAAGAAGCATTGATCCAAGGCGATCGGCGCATCTCGTGGAATCAGCTGCAGCGGCGGGCCCGCAACCTTGCTGCCTGGATGATGCAACGAGGCGCGACACACCAAGGCAAGGTGGCGCTCTACACCTACAATCACCCGGCCTACATGGAGGGTGTATATGGTTCGTTCAAGGCGGCGCTGGTGCCGGTGAACGTCAACTATCGCTACCGCGAAGAAGAGCTGCGCTACCTGCTCGACAATGCCGACGCCGAGATCGTCGTCATCCACGACGATTTCATCCCGGTTTTGACCAAGGTCATCGGCTCGCTACCGCGAATCAAAGGCATTTTGACCGTAGGCGGCTGCGGAAAAACGACACTTGAACAAGCCGCCGACTACGAAGAGGTCGCCGAAACCGACCGCCAGGAGCCGCCTGCGCCACGCAGCGGCGAAGACATGATGTTCCTCTACACCGGCGGCACGACAGGCATGCCGAAAGGCGTCATGTGGCGGCAGGACGATCTTTACTATCGCTTTGCCGGAGGCGGACTCGGGCAACCGCCGGCGACGATGGCGGACCTCGAGGAATCGGTGCGCAACGCGCCGCTGCGACTGCGAACCTTGATCGGGCCACCGCTGATGCACGGCACCGGCTGGTTCACGGCGATGATCGCCTGGCTTACCGGCGGCACGGTGATTTTGATGGACGATCCCAAGTCGTTCGATGCCGCCCAGCTTTGGGAGATCGTTAGCCGGACAAAGGCGACGGCCGTAACCATCGTCGGCGACTCGTTTGCGCGGCCGATGTTGCGGGCGTTGGAGAGCGCGCCGCAACCGTACGAATTGTCGTCGCTGCAGATGGTCGCGTCGTCGGGGGTGATGTGGAGTCAGGAAACGAAAGTCGGGCTGCTCAAGTACCTGCCGCACTCGATGCTCGTGGACGCGTTCAGCTCGTCGGAAGCCGTGGGCATGGGAATGTCGATTACTACCGCTGCCGGCGCGGTGTCGACGGCAAAATTCCAGCTCGGCGACAAGACTCGTCTGTTCGACGAGAACTTGCACTTGCTGGAAAGCGCACCGGGCATGAAGGGGCTGGTGGGCGTCGGAGGGAACCAACCGGTCGGCTACTACAAAGACCCGGAGAAGAGCGCGCGCACTTTCGTCGCCACGGAGCACGGCAGGTTTTCCGTGCCCGGCGACTGGGCGGTAGTCAACGATGACGGCGTGACGCTGACTCTTCTCGGGCGCGGCTCGGTGTGCATCAACACCGGCGGCGAAAAGGTCTTCCCGGAAGAGGTCGAGGAGGTCATCAAGCGGTTCGACGGAGTCAAAGACGCCGTCGTTGTCGGCGTTCCCGATCCGAAATGGGGCGAAGCGATTACCGCCGTCGTGTCGTGCAACGGTCCGCGGATCGACAGCGAGAAGCTCAAGCAGTTCGTCAAGGACCACCTCGCCGGCTACAAGGCGCCCAAGCACATCGTGTTGGTCGATGATGTGTACCGTTCTCCGTCCGGCAAGGCGGATTTCAAGCGCACGAAGCAGGTCGCTCTCGAAGCACTCGGCCTCTGACGGCCGGCCGCCGAACTCTTTGCCCACGGCTGGCGGTGGTCGACACCACTCCGACCGGGGGTCTATCTGCCCACCGCTAAACCCGTGAAGTTAGGCTCGGCAGGCTTCGCCTTCCTTTGAATTTTTTTCGCGTCGCACGAAACAATCTGCGAACTTTGTGCGCCTCTTCCCGCAGGAAACAACGGTGCGCCAATTTCTAGAGCGGCAGCATCGGAGAACTGCGGCTCAAACCAGAGGAGCAGCGACGAGGAGAATCATGCGACAAAGCGCCTATGCGGAGAGCAATTTTGCACCAGAAGTGATCCTGCCCTCCCAATATTACAGCGAAAACGCGTCTGCGGTACGCAGCCCGGAACGGCGTCTGATGCTGGCGATCCTGGAAGACGCGGTATTGACGATCCTCAAGTATGCCGGCAAGCCCGGCAAACGCGCTCGCCGTTTGGTGCGCGACGTCGAACGCTGGGTGGCCGTGCACGATCGCGGCTGGATCTTCTCATTTGAGAGCATTTGCTCCGTGCTCGACATTGATGCCAACGCGATGCGCAATTCCCTGCGCGCTTCGCAGTTGCGCTCCGAAAAGCAAGGCGGTGCCCCGCGCGTCGTCGTGTTCCACGCCGGTCATCGCACCCGTGGCCGTCAACGTCGTTTGAGCGTACCGCGTCCGCGCCAACGCCTCGTCGTCGCCAAGTAAGTCGCGCGGCCGCACCAAGCCCTCCATCCGCAAAGCGGTCGTCATACAGCGGTCGACCGCTTGCATCTCCGCCTCGCCGGTGGCTACCTGACCGGCGACGATGGAGCTCAACCCCTTCTCGTACGACTTCCACGAGAACCCGTATCCGGTTTATCGCTGGTTACGCGACCACCAGCCCCTGTACTTCAATCGCGATCTGAGCTTCTACGCGCTGTCACGCTATCAAGATGTGATTGCGGCATCGCAGGATTGGCGCACCTACAGTTCCGCGGAAGGCACGCTGGTCGAACGACTCGACCCGCGGTTGCTGGAAGCAACGCCGATGATGATCTTCACCGACCCGCCGCGTCACGATCGCTTGCGCAAGCTCGTCAGCAGTGTCTTCACAGCGCGCCGAATCGCCGCCCTCGAGCCCTTCATCCGGTCGACAACGGTGGGTTTGCTCGAGCCTTTAGTGGCTGCGGGCGGCGGCGATTTTGTCGCCGATTTCGCCACGCCGCTTCCGATGGAAGTGATCTTCACGATGCTCGGAGTGCCGTCGGCCGACCGCCGCGAGCTGCGCGCTTGGATGGATCAATCCCTGGAGCGCGATCACGACTCGCCGACCATTCCGGTACGCGCCATGGAAGCCAGCATGCACCTGATGCGCTACTGGTACCGGCTGTTGCAGGAGTTCCGCAGTCATCCGAACGACGGGCTGATCTGTGCCCTACTCGAAGCGACGATTGCCGGCGACGACGGCTCAGAGAACCGGCTCAGCGACGGCGAAATCGTCGGCTTCTGTTCTTTGCTTGGCGCGGCCGGGAACGAAACCGTCACCAAGCTGCTCGCCAATGCCTTCATTTTGTTCGCGCGTCACCCGCAGCAGTTCGCGAAGCTGAACAAGCACGCGCACAGGATCCCGAACGCCATCGAGGAAGTGCTGCGTTATTGGCCGCCGTCGCAGTATCAGGGTCGGACGGTAACCCGCGACGTCACCTGGTACGATCGACCGGTGCCGACCGGCGCCCGCATTCTGCTTCTAACCGGCTCGGCCACGCGGGACGAACGCGAATATCCCGATCCGGACCATTTCGACGTCGAACGCGACACCGGTGTCGCCGTCGGCTTCGGACACGGGATTCATTTCTGTCTGGGCGCAGCGCTGGCGCGTCTGGAGAGTCGTATCGCGCTTGAAGAGATCAGCCGCCGCATTCCGTCCTATCGAGTCGACGAAGGAAGCTGCCGGCGCGTCCACATGAGCAACGTGCACGGCTTCGAGCACGTACCGTTCACCGTCGCTTGACCATGCATCAGCAAGCGCAGAAACGGGGACGCAGCTCGTTTTGCGCTCAGCGCGGCCGGTCGAAGCGTCCACCGTTCATCTGCTGCAGACGCTGCGCCACTTCGCTGTACTCATGATCGTCGATGTCGACGATCCCCCAATTGTTGTTTTCGCCGTCGAATCGCCCTTGCGCCGGCTGATCGACATATTCGAACCAGTGCACGCCGACCAGATAGGAACGGGCGAAGACATTCTCCATGTAGCGTTGGTAGGCATCGGCACGCTCGCTCTGTGTGCGATACACCGGGAAAAAGGGCGGATAGCTGTTCGGCAGTCCCGCATCTTTGGCGCGAAAACCGACTTCACTGATCAGCAGCGGTTTGCCGCTCAGGCGGTACAGCTCGTCGAGGTCGGCGAACAAATCGCCGCTCGCGACATAGCCATAGCGACCATAGGTGGCTCGTAGGATTGCCAGAATATCGGCCGGGACTTCGTATTGATTGACGCTGAGGACGTCGACATTCGCGCCGGCAATCTGCGCAATCTCCGGCAGCGTTGTGTACGCCAGGAAACGCGAGCCGAGAATCAAAAGGTCGGGACTGACGGCGCGCAAGGCATCGTGGACCGTCGTGTAGTAGCGTTGCGCGAGCCGCACCGTGAATGCTTTGCGCACGGCGGCCTGGCTCGGCGTCTCATTGGCACCGCCGTTGGGGACGCTGGTCAGCGTCTGCACGTCGTCGAAGCTCGATAGTGAACGATTCCAGTCGGCGTTGAAGGCGGAAATGTCGCCGCCATACCAATCGTGCAGGAATGCTTGCAGCGCGACTTTCCCCGGCGCGCCCGCGGGCAAATGCAGGTAGCCGTCGAGATATGGGATTCCCTGCACGATGCTGACACCCCATCCGAGCTCGTTGTCGGAAAACACGCCGATGCAGAACGGATCCGTCGCACACGGACGCGCGCTGTCGGCTTCCGCCACCGCACCCACGGCAAACGCCGGATCGAAGTAATCGCGGATTCGCAAACCGGTGGCACCCGCTGAAAGTCCGGGGACGGCGGGCGCGCGCTGCGCAAATCCGAGAATCACCGTGTACGGCACGCGCTGCGAAAACAGACTGTACTCGCTCCATGCACCGATCGTCGTCAGGCCGAGTCGCACAAAGCGCGCGACCACGCCGTCCGACCAGTTCTGCGGAGATCCATAGAGAGCGAGAATGTTGTCCTGATACGGCGAGCGCCCGAGAGCCGGGGCATAGTCGCCTTCCGAAGTGACATGGTTGACGCCGGCAGAAAAGAACGCGTTGCCTTCTGGTGTGATCAGCCACCAAGTGCCGGCGATTTGCTCAGTGCGAAACCGGCCGGTAGCGGTCGTCGAGACACCGCGCCAACCGTAATATGCGTCGATCTCCGAGCCAGGGATCGGGCTCAACGTCGGCGTCGCGGGCGGAATCACCGTCGCCGTCGCCGTGCGGCTCGCGGTCGCGGTCGCAGAAGCGCTGGGGACGAACAAAGTCGGCGTGTGCGTGACCGTCGGCGCGCCAGTGAACGTGGAAGTATTTGCGGGTGTCGGTGTATTGGTGAATGTCGCCGTCGCCGAGCGCCGAGTCTCCGTTGGCGGCGCGGGCGAGAGGGTTGCTGGCACGGTTGCGATCGCCGGCAGCGTCGCGGTGGCAGTCGATGCGAGCGTCGACGTCGGCAGCAGCCGAACCGACGACTCATCATCACCGCAGCCGACGAGGCCGACCAGCAGCAAGGAAATGCTGATTGTCTTCGTCCAACTGCTCACCACTCTGTAGCTAAGCATCCGCACCGTCTGCCCCGTCTTTCACGTTAGGAACGCTTAGCCTGGCGGCCGAATAGAATTCCCGCGACTCGGCGGATCTGAATCTCGTCCGACCCCTCGGTAATGCGATAGCGGCGATGGTGACGGTAGATGTGCTCGAACGGCTTGTGCCGTGTATAGCCGATGCCGCCGTGCACCTGAATCGCCGTGTCGGCGGCTTCGCACACGAGTCGATTGGCGCGATAGTTACACATCGAGACCTTGTCGGTGACGTCCATGTGATGTTGCTGGTCCATGTGCCAGGCGGTTTTGTAGACCAAGGTTCGCACCAACTCGCATTCCGTCTGCAGTTCCGCCAGCGGAAATTGAATCGCCTGGTTCGTCCATAGAGGTTTGCCGAACACCAGGCGTTGCTTGGCATAGGCAACGCTTTCGTTGATGCAAAACTGCGCCGCGCCGACTCCGGACGCCGCCTGGCGAATGCGATTTTCGTGAACGAAATGTTGCGCAAGAGCCAGACCCTTGCCCTCTTCACCGAAGATCGAGCTGTGCGGCACGCGGACATCTTTCAAGCTGACCTCGGCGTGGTCGCTCGGCATGTTGAAGGTCCACCACATGAAATCGACGCTCAATCCCGGCGTCTCCGACGGCACGATGAAGCACGTAATCCCTTCGGCGGCGCCCGCGGCACCGGACGTCCGCGCAAAGATCAGATCGTAGTTGGCACTGTGCATTCCGGAGTTGAAGCGCTTCTTGCCATTGATGACCCATTCATTACCTTGCCGCACGGCGGTGGTATCCAGCCACGTCGCGTCGCTGCCGTGATCGGGTTCCGTCAAACCAAACGCCACCCGATGGGTGCCGGTGATCATTCCCGGCAGAAACTCCTTCTTTTGCTCGGGCGTGCCGAAGGCCAGCATCATGTGAACGACCGGAAAGTTGCCGACGATCGATGCCTCGTTCTGCAAGTCGTTGTGCAAGCCCAGACCTTTGGCGGCCAGGTGCTCGCGGACGATCGCCATCGCCAAATTCGACGCGCCTTGCCCACCAAGCTCCTGCGGCAGGGCATAGCGAAGATGACCCGCCGCATCGGCGCGACGGCGCATCTCCGCCAAGAGTTTCTCCCATTCGTGTCGCGGTTGGCCGCCGTTTTCCCAGTCGGTGCGTGCGTGCTCACGACGGTGATCGAAGAACTGCATGTTGTCGCGCTCGAGCGGCTTGATTTCGCGCTCGATGAACTCGTCGAGCTCCGCGAGCTTGCGGCGAACTTCCGTCGGAATCGTAAAATCCATCGCGCCTCCTGCCGGAATCGTCGTCTATCAGAGCGGCAAGCGAACGACTACATACCGCCGCTTTCTTACAGCCCGGACGAGGCTTGCCAGGCTAGCAGGCTTGGAATAGAGAGAATTCAAAGCCTTTGGCGCTTGGGATGTCGAGTCTGAACAACAATCAAGGAGCAAGGCCAGACGATGCCAACGGCATTGTGTACGTCGTCGACGACGACACCACCGTCCATAAGTACCTGACCTGGTTGCTACAGCCGTTGGGCTGCGAAGTACGCGCTTACGACGATCCGGAACAATTCCTCACACATTTCAGCATCGACGCTCGACCGGCTTGTCTGGTTACCGATCTTTGCATGCCGGGGCTGAGCGGCCTCGACCTGCAAAGCGAGTTGTCGAAACGCAACGTCCGTCTGCCGATCATCATGATGTCCGGACAAGCGGAAATTCGTTCGGCCGTCGAAGCGATGCGCGAGGGAGCCATGGATTTCCTCGAAAAGCCGGTGGACGCTGCGACGCTGCGAACGCGCGTGCAAGCCGCCCTCACGGCAAGTCGGGAAACCATCCGGCAAACCCAAGAACGAGCCGAGGTGACCGCGAAGCTGGACCGACTTTCGCCGCGCCAACGTCTGGTTCTAGACGCCTTGTTGGAAGGCAAGCCCAGCAAAGTGATTGCTTCGGACCTCGGGCTGAGCCCGAAGACGATCGACGTACACCGCTTCCGTCTGATGCACGTACTCGGCGCGCAATCGCTGCCCGATTTGTTTCGTCTAGTGAACCTGGCGCGCGGCGGGCTGCTGCCCATCGCCGGCGGCAGTCAGAGCGCCTCTTCAGCCTGATCACCAATCGCACCCGCGCTCAGCAGGCTGGCTTGCCGTCATTTCTCCTCATTACGGTTTGGTTTCCCTCATTGATGACTTCCGTCATTCCCGTTCACCTTGAGCCAGTCGAAGGGTGAGGTTCGCAGGCTGCCGGATCCGCGACGACCTCGTCACGCGTCGACGGGCTCACGCGTCGACGAGCTGTGCTTCGACAGCTCATGCTTCGACGGGCTCAGCATGAACGGTTTGGTTTCTCCTCATTGATGAATTCCCTAATTCCCGTTCACCCTGAGCCAGTCGAAGGGTGAGGTCGCCGGGCCTGCCGGATCTGCGACCACCTCGTCATGCTTCGACGACGAACTCATGCTTCGACAGGCTCATGCTTCGACAGGCTCAGCATGAACGGTTTGGAGCCGACAGCTCCAATGAATTCCAGGATGGGATCCCGCTGGTGCCGCAGTCCCCATCACAGTGGCGTGCGCTGCGTTTCCTCGTCCGATTCATCGGTGCACTGACCGGCGTCCACCTCGTTCTGTAGGAACCGTCTGGTTTGCTCCGCCGTCGGCTTGCCGTCCGGCGAAGAATGTTTGCGGCGATCACGTTCGATCGCGGTCATCGTCGAAACGACTTTCTCGAGATTCTCCCAGATATCCGGATCTTCGTGTCGCACCTTGGCGATGTAGTCGCGACTGGCGCTCCAATAGTTGGCCATCGGCCAGTAGAAGCGGTACCAGGTCAGTTCGATGTCGACGACGTCGCGTTGCAGGAGGTAGGCAATCTCATCGAAGAAATCGAGGACGTCCTCGACCTCGGCCGTCGGGTGTTGCGCCAACAACGACGCGGCGGCGGCGCTACGGGCCTTGGTCATATCTTCGGAAGCCCACTCCACGTCGAAACGAGCGAGCACGTCGAGCGACGCACGTAACGAGTCGCGCTGCGCCCGCTGCTGCCAAGCACGGGCGAAGACGACGACAGCCAGCGACGTAGCCAGCAGCAACAAGATCGCGGCGATGGCCGCCCAGCGGGTCGTTCTCGTCTTCGGCACTTTCAGTCGAGATCCTGACCGTCCATTCCAGCATTCTTGCGTGCCCGGCGCAGGAGATCGTCGACGACCGACCGTAGACGCGTCGGGTCATCGATCGGCTTCACCACCGGACCACGATGCCAACTTTCGGCAACCGCCAGGATTCGTCCGGAAGCTTCGAAGATTCGTCCGGTGACATGCGCCGACTCCGCGCTTGCCAGCCAGGTCACGATTGGGGCGATCCAGCGGGGATGCACCGACGCTTTGTCTTCTTCGCTGCCACGCCCCATGCCGAGATCTTCCGTCATGCGCGTCAACGCACCGGGTGCAACAGCATTCACCGTCACACCGTAACGCCTGAGCTCGCGGGCGGCGATGATCGTAAACGAGGCGATTCCGGCCTTGGCGGCTCCATAGTTTGTCTGTCCGGGGTTGCCGTAGATCCCCGATACCGATGTCGTGTTGATGATGCGTGCATCGAAGGGGTGGCCCGCCTTCGCCTGATCGCGCCAGTACGCGGCGGCGAAATGTGCCGGCGCAAACGTTCCCTTGAGGTGCACTTTGATCACCGCATCCCATTCACCTTCGCTCATGTTGACGAGCATACGGTCACGCAGAATTCCGGCGTTGTTGACGAGAACGTCGAGACGTCCGAAGTTGTCGATCGCCTGTTGAATCAAGCGCCTCGCGCCCTGCCAATCGCTGATGTCGTCGCCGTTGGCAACGGCCTCGCCACCGGCGCTTTTGATCTCGGCAACGACCTCTGCCGCAGGACCAATCGACTCTCCGGAGCCGTCGCGGCTGCCCCCGAGGTCGTTCACGACCACTCTTGCACCGTGTGAGGCCAACATCAGCGCATGCTCGCGCCCGATGCCCCGACCGGCACCGGTGACAATCGCCACACGTCCTTCGCAAAGTTTTGACATGGAATCCTCCCGAGAGATCGAGGCGTGACGAACCACGCTTCACACGGCAAACGGCTTATGCCAGCAGCAATACGGAAGCAATCGCAGCGATCGAGCCAGCGCCCTCAACCAGCTTCGGAACCGTGCGCAACGCCTAGCAGCTCGCGTATCCGTTCGAATTCGGCAGCCGAGTAGAGCAGGTGTGGTTCGGGAGCCGCGCCGTTGTGTTCAGCGGTATGCAGTCCGCTCATCACAACGTCGAAATCGGCATCTTGAAATCGACGACCGCCCAAACCTCCGATGTAGGATACCAGCGGCGGCATCGGGGAGCCGACGAGCGCGCTCGCGACCTCGCTGAAGAGGATTCCACCCTTACCCACGGAGATGTTGTGGTCGATGACGGCCACGGCGCGCCGCCCGTTCAAGAGCCAGGCGATTTCCTGCTGCGGGAAAGGGCGCAACAAACGCAGACGCAATAGTCCGACTTTGTCGCCGCCGGCACGCAAGCGATCGACGGCGGCCTTGCCCGCCGTACTGAACGAGTTGCTCATGACCAGAACGAACTCCGCGTCGTCCAGACGATACGTCTCGACCGCGCCATAGCAACGACCGAAGCGCGCGCAAAATTCACTGGCGACGTGGTCGTGAACGTCCAAGGCCGACTCGGCCGCGCGTTGCATCTGATACTTCAAGAAGCCATAGGCGCTGCTGCCCAGCGCTGCCACACTTTGCGCCAGCGAATCCGACGTCGCGACCGGCGGGCGATGCGGACAATAGGACGGTAGAAATTCGTGAACCGCCTCGATCGGCGGTAACTCAACGAGTTGCCGTGTGGAAGACAAGTGGATGCCGTCGAAGTTGACGATCGCCGGCAGCCGGACATCGCCGTGCTCGGCAAGTCGATACGCCATCAGGACACAGTCAAACACTTCCTGGCAGGTCTCCGCATGCAGTTGCAGCCAACCGCTGTCCCGCGCCGCGAGAATATCGTTGTGATCGGGCTCGGGGGCAAGCGGCATCGCTGCCGTACGCGACACGTTGACCAGCACGAGCGGCACGCGCCATTCCGCGACCGTGTAGAGCGTCTCCAGACCGTAAAGCAGACCTTGATTCGGTGTCGCTGCAAACGCGCGGGCCCCGGTCGCGGCGGCTTCAGCGGCGGCAATGATCAACGAATGTTCGGAATTCATCGTGACCACCCGAGCGCTGATTTCTCCGCGGCCCGCCCATAGCAACAAGTTCTCGACGATCTCGCTCTGTGGCGCCATCGGGTAAGCTGGAATGTAGTCGACGCGCGCCAGGCGCGCCCCCCAAGCAGCCGCCTCATTGCCGTTGAGCAGATCGCGATTCATGTGGCCACCGCGCGGACCTCGTGTGCGCATTTCTTCGCGTACTGACGTGCGCGAATCGTGCAACCGTTATGCGCCCCTGGAATCGGAGCTGAAGCAACACGACGACTCATTTACGCAGGTCACAGCGAAGGCTGTGCCAGCAACCTGACATTGGGCGGCCTCCGCCGTCTGCTGGTCGACTCGCACTCGTAGCAATTCCCCCAAGTCAATTCGCGCCCGTGGGAAGCCTTTGCGCTCGCCACAGTTGAATGAAGTCAGCGTCCATATGGCAAGATTCTTGGAGTTCTGATCGCCCAGGAGGCTGATTCCGATGATTGTCGAGCAATGCATGACCAAGCGTGTTCAATGCGTGCGACCGCTCGATTCGATCCAACATGCCCGGGAGCTGATGGAGAGTGTCCGGGTGAATCAGCTGCCGGTGGTGGTCGGCGATCATCTGGTCGGCATCGTCACCGATCGGGATCTACGCGACGCGTACCCGTCGGTCTTTGCGGCGGCCCGCAACGGCCATCACCCCGCGGCCGATGATCCGCGACAGATCACCGTGGAAACGATCATGACGCCGCACATCGTCAGCATCAGCTCACAGGAAACCATGATCGAAGCCGCGCGCCGAATGCGCAAGGAACGCATCGGTGCACTGCCGGTCGTCGACGGCCAGAAGTTGGTCGGCATCATCGCACGCTCGGATGTGCTCGATGCGTTCGTTTCAATGCTTGCATCCGAGGCGCTACCGCAAGAAGCGTCCCCATCGCGTGCCACGCTCCGAAAGACTCATTGACTCGTCACGCACTCACTATTTCGCGCAATCCACCACTCCACGACCTCCGGCTCACTGCGGCACTCGGGAGCAGAAAATCTGAATCTTGCCCACGGAAGCGGCGCAGGCTACCTCAGAAGCTGACGCCTGCGGCATCGAAGATGGCACGATCGCCGGCGGCGGAAATCTTGCTCAGCACGAGGTCGACATGACGGAGCCAGTGAAGAACAAGACGGCGTCAGCATCCAAGGCAACCGCATTGGACATTGGTCACATCGGCAGTGTCGCTGGAGAAATTTGGCGATATCTGCACGCTAACGGACCGGACACCGCCGACGCGATCAAGCGCAAGACAAAATTGGCAAGCGATGCGTTCTACGCCGGCCTCGGATGGTTGGCTCGCGAAGGCAAAGTCGCAATCGAGACCGACGGCAAGAAAGTTCAACTGGCGCTCAAGTAGTCACTACCGACGCTGACTACCTGCCTGGCGATTCGCCGTGCGCGGCACACGGTTGCGAGGCTGTTCCGTGCAAACGGGCGATGAGCGACGGAGCGGCGATGGTCCATATTCCGAATGCGATCATCAGCAGTCCGGCAAGTCGGCGTGACGCCGTTTGGCGCAGCAAGCTGGGCATGCGCGGGGTGACCACGCCCGTGGCGAGCATCATCGGTATGGTACCGGCGCCGAACCCTACCATCAGCACCAGACCATGGGCCGCCTGCCCCGTGGTCGCCGCCAACGCCAGTGTCGTGTAGACCAGGCCGCACGGCAACCAACCCCAGATCAGGCCAAACAGCAGCGCGGCGGCGAAGGGACTGCTCGGACGCCGTCGTCCGACGCGCGAATTGACGGCGCGCCACAGTCGTCCACCGAGCGATTCGAGGCGTGCGAGGGCGGTCGACCAACCCGCGACGTACAATCCGACCAAAAGCACAAGCACACCCGCCAGACCTCGCAATAGGACCATGCCCTGAGCACCGCTGACTGCGGTCACCAGCGAGCCCACACCGCCGCTCACTGCACCGGCGATGGCGTAGCTGATGAGCCGGCCGCCGCTGCTGCATAGGTGGACCCAGAGTAGATTCGCAGTTGTCTGCCGTATTCGTGGCAGCCCCAGCGACAATGCCCCGGCGAGTCCGCCGCACATGGCGACGCAGTGAGTACTGCCAACGCACCCGAGCGCGATCCCACCGACGAGGAAACCGAGCTCATTCATTTTTTTTCCGCTCGCGCGGTTCATCGTCGAACAGGATGCGCGTCGCCGGCGTATCGAGATCATCAAATTGACCGGAACGTACGGCCCAGAAGAACGCCGCCACTGCGACGATCAACATCAGACCCGCCAACGGGATGAGGAAATAAATGCTATTCACGCGCGCTCCTTGGCGGGCACCCAATGCGGTGCACTTTCAAGATTCGGTGCTGCAGCGGCAGTCGTGCCGAGTCGTAGCGCATTGGCAACCACCACCAGCGAGCTCGTCGACATTCCCAACGCCGCCCAATACGGCGCCAACAAGCCACACATGGCCAGCGGCAGAGCAATCGCATTGTAGGCAATCGCCCAAGCAAGGTTTTGCGCAATGATCCGGCGCGTACGTCGCGCCAACGCAATCGCCGCTGCGAGACCATCGAGATTGTCGCGCATCAGCACACTGTCGGCCGTCGTTTTCGCCAGGTCGGTTCCCGTCCCCAGCGCCACCGAGACGTGCGCACCACCCAGGCCCGGAGTGTCGTTGACGCCGTCCCCCACCATGATGACCGTAGCGCCGGCGGTTTGCAGATCGCGAATGTATCGCAGCTTGTCCGCCGGCGAGGCGCGGCCCACCGCATGTCGTACGTCGATCTGCTTGGCCAGGCTGGTCACTGCCTGGCGGTCGTCACCGCTGACGACATGCAGCCGCAGACCGAGATCGCGCAATGCCTGCGATACCCGAGCCGCTTCCGGACGTAGCGCTTCACTGAGCTCGAACCAACATAGCGGCCCGTTCGAGCTGCCGAGCAAGACACCATGACCGCGTCCGCCGTCGTCCGGGTAGGAGTCTGTTTTCGACTGGCCCCAAAGCTGTTGTACCCATTCGCTCATCCCGATGCGGACGCAACGGCCGTCCTGCATTGCTTCAATTCCGCAACCCGCCACGGCGCGCACGTCGGTCAGTTTCATGTCCGCAGGCGCCGCCACGTCGGCGAAAGCCTTCGCAATCGGATGTTCCGAATAGGTTTCGAGTCGCGCCGCCAGATCGAGGCACTCTTTCTTCGACGATGTTCCCAGCGGGATCAGGTGATGCCGCACGAAACAGCCGTTCGTGAGCGTGCCGGTCTTGTCGAACACCACGTCGGTGGCGCGCGCCAGACCCTCGATGACATGTGCTCGCGTCACCAGCAATCCGCGTTGCAGCAGCGCTCCGGTAGAAGCCGCAAGTGCCGCCGGTGTCGCCAACGACAGAGCACATGGACAGCTCACCACCAGCACCGACAGCGTCACCCACAAGGCACGCGACGCATCGTGCTGCCACCACAGAATTGCGACCGCCACAGAGAGCAATAGAATTGCCGGGACAAAGACGCGCGCGACGCGATCGGCGAGCTCCGCAATCGGCGGGCGTTCGCGCGCCGCGCGATCCAGCAAACGGACGATCCCTGCGAGTGCGGTGTCGGCGCCGACGCGCTCAACCAGCACTGTCAACGGACTTTCGCCGTTCTGTGTTCCGGCGGCTATCGCGTCACCCTTGTGCTTGGCACACGGCCACTCCTCACCGGTGAGCATGGCCTCGTTCACCCAGCCGTGACCGTCGACGACTCGTCCGTCGGCCGCAAAGGTTTCGCCTGGTTTGACGAGAAGGCGGTCTCCGACTTCCAGCTCGTAGATCGAAACGAGCTCCGTACCACCCACAACGGTCCGGCAGGCCCACTTCGGAGTGCGCCGCAAGGTGGATGCGATCGCCCGTCCGGCACGATGACGACCGCGCATTTCGAAAAAACGGCCGAGGAGGATCAAGAAGACGAACATGCTCACGGACTCGAAGTAGACGTCGCCGCGTCGCAAGACTGCCGCCGCCAAGCTGGCGGCATACGTACCGCCTACGGCCAGCGCGATGGGTACATCCATCCCCGCTCGCCACCGCCGCACATCGCGCCAGGCACCCACGAAAAACGGCAAGGCCGCGTAACCGACCACCGGAGCGCTCATGATGGCACTCACCCAACGCAGGAAGTCGCGATGGTCGTCGGCGATTCCTTGAATCGCCCCGGCGTACAGCCCGACGGCAAACATCATCACCTGCATCATGCCGAGGCCGGCAACCGCCAGCCGCTTGAGTGCATCCTTCTGTTCGGCGTGACGTGCCGCCTCTTGCAACTCCGGACGATACGGATAGGCGCGATACCCGATACGCCCCAACGAACCGACGATGGTGCTCAGATGCGTCGCATCCGCATTCCATGCGAGCTCGGCGCGTTCGGCACTCAAGCTGACGGCGATGTCGGCGACGCCGGGTTGGCGCCGCAGATGCTGTTCGATCAACCAAACGCAGGCCGCACACCGGATACCTTCGATGGCCAGGGTCACATGCCGCACGCCGTCTGCGTCCTCACGCACGAAGATCTTCTGCAGTGCCGGACCATCGTAGCGCGCCAGTTCGTGCGCGTCGGGTATGACCTGGTCGCGCAGACTGGGAGCCGGCAAATCGCGATAGCGGTAGTATTGATCGAGACCGCTGGCCTGAATCAGCTCCGCAACCGCCACGCAGCCGGGACAACACATACGGCGAGGCGCGTCGTCGATCGTGGCGACGAATTCGCTGCCTGCCGGGATCGGCAGCGAACAATGGAAGCACGCGTCGTCGTTCATCCGGCCGGAACCAGAAGCTGGTGCCCGGCGAGCGGAAGTTGCAGACGCGAACGCAATTGCCAATCGCGGCTGGGTGAGGTCAGCACCGCGTACCATGACCCGGCCAGACCCGGCGGCAAGTGAACGGCGAAACTTCCGTCGCGCTGATGCGCGAGCGGCAACGACATATCGCGACGCGATTGTGTAGGATGACCGAGATCGAGCACGAGTTGTGGCTCTTCTGCGACGCCTTGTCCCTGCACGTCGACGCGCAAATCGCCGTGCTCATCGACCTGCAGGCTCGCCAATATGTTTCGGCGCATCGCTTCCCGATCGCGGTGCAGCTCCCGATTGATATGCAGCCCGTTGCTGTACCAATCTTCGCGCACCAGAGAATCTGCGCCGCGCACGGCAACGATCAGACAAGCAACACAAAAGACGACGCTCAACGCCGGCAGTGCAATCAAAAACCACGGCCAAAACTGGCGGTACCACGGCAGTGGCGACGACGAACTCATGTCGATCCACCGGCGGGCATGATGAACCGCGACTGCTGGCGCACCGCGAATCCCGAACCGTCGTCGGCCTGCAGCGTGAAGGTAATGGGTTGCGCGCGTCGATCGGCTTCGTCTTCGGCCTCGGCTTGAATACGCACCGCAACGTCGCCGATCTGCCCCGCCTTCACCAGAACACGTTCGGGAGCGAGCAAACGCAAATCACCCGTTTCCAACAACCCGATACGGTACGAGTGATCTTGCTCGTCCATGTTCAGGATCTTCAGAGTGAAGACATTCTCGATCCGTCCGTCGCTGGTCACCCGAAACAGGCGAGCGCGATCGCGCAAGACATCGAGACGCAATGGAACACGCTGGCTCAAAGCGTAAGCCCACCCCGTCGCCAATAGGCACAACATCGCCCCGTAGCCGACCAACCGCGGCCGCCAAAGGCGGAGACTTTTTCCGGCCAGGGTTTCCTCGGTAGCGTAACGCACGAGACCCTGCGCCGCGCCCAACCGCTGCATGACGTCATCGCAAGCGTCGATGCAAGCGGCGCAACCGATGCATTGGTATTGCGTGCCGTTGCGAATGTCGATTCCGGTGGGACAGACGTCGACACACACATGACAATCGACGCAATCACCTAAACCGCTGCTCGCCGCGCGGCGGTTGCGATGTCCGCGCGGTTCGCCACGGCGCGCGTCGTAGAAGACGGTAAGGGTCGAGTTGTCGAACATCGCACCTTGAAACCGGGCGTACGGACAGGCATAGACGCAGATTTGCTCGCGCATCCAACCGGCATCGAAGTACAAGGCCAGACTTGCGACGGCCACCGCAACGACTTCAGCCGACGTAACCTGAAGCGTTGCCAAACGAACGACCAGACTACGAATCGGATCGAAGTATCCGACGAAGCTGACGCCGACGAGGAACGCCAATGCCAACCACCACGCATGCTTGGCGGCCTTGCGAGCAACTTTCACGGCCGACCACGCCTCACGGTCGAGACGCATGCGCGCGTTGCGATCGCCTTCCGTGAGCCATTCGATCCACATGTAGAACTTCGTCCAAACGGTTTGCGGACAGGCGTAACCACACCACAAGCGCCCGGCGAGCGTGGTGAAGAAAAGCAGAGCCAGCGCCGCAATGATGAGCAGCCAGGAAAGATAAATGAAATCCTGCGGCCAGAAGGTCAAAGCGACGAGGTGGAACTTCCGATTCGGCAGATCAAACCAGACAGACTGCCGCCCATGCCACTGCAACCACGGCACTAAGAGAAACCCGCCGGCAAGCACGAATAGAGTAAGGGTCCGCAGTCGCTGGAATCGGCCGTGGGCTTCACGCTGATAGATGTGGCGGCGTTTGACGTAGAGGGAAACGTCGTCGATCGGATCGGCGTTCCTCACAGACTCTGGTGCGACAATCGCGGACACGTCGCTCCTCAGTCGGAATTGCCGCGCGACAAACTGTAGACGTAGCCGGCTACCAGATGCACCTTCTCGGAGCCGAGCACATCGCGATGCGGCGGCATCTGCCCGGCACGGCCCTTTGCCAATCCTTCGGCGATCGCGTCGTGCGAGCCGCCGTACAGCCAGATGTTGTCGGTGAGATTCGGAGCGCCGATGGCGGGATTGCCCTTTCCCTCCGGTCCGTGACAAGCGGTGCAGATTTGCATGAACCGCAGCTTCCCGGCTTCCGCAAGCTTGTCGTCGGCCGGTCTGCCGCTGAGGCTGAGGACGTATGCAATCACCGACTCGACCCCCTCTTTGCCGCCGAGCGCCGGTGCAAACGCCGGCATCACACCTCGCCGTCCGTCGAGGATCGTTTTCTCGATGGTTTCCGGCTCACCGCCCCACTTCCAATCGTTATCCGTGAGGTTTGGGAAGCCGGGACCGCCACGCGCATCCGAGCCATGACATTGGGCGCAGTTATTGGCGAATACACGTTGCCCGATCTGTAGCGCGGCTTCGTCCTTCGACAGATCGACGATCGGCTTGCTCGCAAATGCGGCGAAGATCGGGCCGTAGCGCGCATTCGCTTCGACGACGTCCTGGTCGTGCTCTTTCGTAGAGCTCCAGCCGAGCACACCGCCGAAAGTGCCCAATCCGGGGTAGAGAACGAGATAGCCCACGGAGAAAACAATCGTTCCGAGGAAGAGGTACACCCACCACAGGGGCAACGGCGAATTGAGCTCCTGGATGCCGTCGAAGTCGTGACCGAGTGATTGCGCCGGCTGGGAGTCACCGGCGCGCATGCGGCGCGTCCAAAACAGCAACCACGTGGCGCCGGCGATGTTCGAGGTCACCAGGACAATGATGAAAACACTCCAACCGCTACTCATGGCAGTTGGCTCCTCTCCGCTCGACAGGCGCTTCATCATCGAGCGCTAAACGCGCCGCTTCTTCGAATTGGCCACGGCGGCGCGGGCTGTAGGCCCACCAACAGAGCACCACAAAGGCGCTCATCAACACCAACGTGCCCAAACCAGAAATCACTTCGAGATCCATTCACGTCTCCCGCCAGCTCAACGCGCTGACTTGAGCGCCGTTCCCAGCGACTGCAGATAGTCGATCAACGCTTCCAGCTCGCTGTGGCCCTTCACGGAATCCTCCGCCTCCTGGATGTCGTCGTCGCCATACGGCACCCCCACGATGCGCAGGGCTCGCATCTTGGCTGCCGTCGTCGACCCATCGAGCTTGGCGTCGGCGAGCCAGGGAAATGCCGGCATGTTGGATTCCGGCACCAGGTCGCGCGGGTTCAGCAGGTGCAGGCGATGCCACTCATTGCTGTAGCGCCCGCCGACCCGTGCCAGGTCCGGCCCGGTGCGCTTTGACCCCCACAGAAACGGGTGCTCATAGACCGACTCCCCGGCGACCGAATAGTGACCATAGCGCTCGGTCTCAGCACGTAGCGGACGCACCATCTGCGTGTGGCAAACGTGGCATCCTTCGCGGATGTATACGTCGCGCCCCTCGAGCGCCAAAGCAGTTGGCGGCTTCAACCCAGCAACCGGCTCGATGACCTCGGACTGAAAGAAGAGTGGAACGATCTCGGCGATACCGCCGAAGCTGATCACGATGATGATCAGCAGTCCCATCAGACCGATGCGCTTCTCGATGACTTGGTGTTCCATACGTCGTCCTCGGTCGGACCTCTAACTCGCCATCCGCACGGCAGCCGTTGGCGTCGCGAGTAGGACCGGTTCCGCTTCGATCGCCGGAGCCAGTTGAATCGTGCGAATGACGTTGTACGTCATCACCAGCATTCCGCTGAGGTAGATGAGGCCGCCGATCAATCGCCCGATGTAGTAGGGATGGGTGGCCGCGAGGGCTTCGACGAAGGTATACGTCAACATGCCGTCGTCGCCGGCGGCTCGCCACATCAACCCCTGCATCAAGCCGGCTATCCACATCGACGCGATGTAGAAGACGACGCCGACGGTCGACAGCCAGAAGTGCACGTTGATCAAGGGAATGCTGTACATCCGTTGGCGACCGTAGAGGCGCGGAATCAATGCGTAGAGACTGCCGATTGTAATCATCGCCACCCAACCGAGAGCACCGGAGTGGACATGACCGATCGTCCAATCGGTGTTGTGAGAAAGCGCGTTGACGCTCTTCACTGACATCATCGGCCCTTCGAAAGTCGACATACCGTAGAAGGACAGCGCGACGATCATGAAGCGCAGAATGGGATCGGTGCGCAGCTTCTCCCATGCACCCGACAGCGTCATGATGCCGTTGATCATGCCGCCCCACGACGGTGCCCACAGCATCACGGAGAAGACCATTCCGAGCGTCTGCGCCCAGTCCGGCAGAGCACTGTAATGCAAATGATGCGGACCGGCCCACATGTAGATGCCGATGAGCGCCCAAAAATGCACCACCGACAGACGGTACGAGTAAACCGGCCGGCCGGCTTGCTTCGGAACGAAGTAGTACATCATTCCGAGAAAGCCGGCGGTGAGAAAGAAGCCGACGGCGTTGTGTGCGTACCACCACTCCACCATGGCGTCGACGGTGCCGGCGTATACCGAGTACGACTTGCCCAGGCTCACCGGCACTTCGAGGCTGTTGACCACATGCAGGACCGCAATCGTCAGGATGTAGGCGCCGAAGAACCAATTGGCGACGTAGATGTGTTTGACGCGACGCTTGGCGATCGTGCCGAAGAACACGACGGCGTACGCCACCCAGACAATGGTGATCAAAATATCGATCGGCCACTCGAGCTCGGCGTACTCCTTTGCGGTGGTGTATCCCAAAGGAAGCGTAACCGCTGCGAGAACGATGATGAGTTGCCAACCCCAGAAGGTGAACCTCGCCAGACCGGGCAGATACAGACGCGTGGCGCAGGTGCGCTGGACGGCGTAGTAGGACGCGGCAAAGAGCGCCGAGCCGCCGAATGCGAAGATCACAGCATTGGTGTGCAAGGGACGTAGCCGACCGTAGCTCAACCACGGAACGCCGTAGGTCAGGTCGGGCCAAACCAATTGCGCCGCGATGACGACGCCGACCAGCATTCCAACCACGCCCCACACGAGCGTCATGATCGCGAAGCCGCGAACCACGCCGTACTCGTAGGTTTCGATCTCCCCTGCTGCCTTGTCTACCATTCTAATCGCTCCACTTGTCGACGTGGGGGCCTCCGACCATTCCCGCGCCACAGACGCGGTCTCCCCGAAATGGTCGATGGTAGAATGTGCAGAATACGTGCCGAACGTTGCTCGGAACCGGACCCGACTGCACGACCGCCAGCGCTGCGGCTCCAATCCCAAAGACGAGAAGAGCGCTCAGCCAATCTCGCAACGGCGAAAATGCATACAGCAGCCGTCCGAGCTTCCACTACGAAAAAGGCGCCGAGCAACGAAATCGATGCAAACGTTTGCGTTGCAGCGATGCCTCCGATAGCTGCACGGCATGTTTGCACAAGGATCGGGGAGAAACATGAAAGCCGGTGATTCCGACGTGTCCGTTTTCCACCCAGCGATCGCGATGACAGGACGTATCCTGTACACATTGATCTTCTTTTTGTCGGGGATCACCCACTTCACCGATCTCAACAGCTACGTGTCGTTGATGCCGGCGGCCATTCCATTTCGGCCCTTCTGGGTCATGATCTCCGGTGTCGTCGAGCTCGCAGGCGCGACCATGATCGTCGCCAACCGCTATCCGAAACTGGGGGCGTGGGTGATCTTCATTTTTCTCGTGCCGGTCACCATCACCGTGCATGGAGTCGGAATGCTGACGCCCGATGTACAGATGCAGCGCATCCAGACCTCGTTCTTCCTGAAGGGCATCACCATGGCCGGAGCGGCCTTACTCATTACCCAACTCGGCGTCCGCCGGCAGTGAGGCGATAACCGACCAAAGCCACACCTGTCCCTTGAGTCTGGCCCGGCACAAGGCGACAATACTCAGCAAATCATTCACGGGGAGAACTCCATGGCTCAGACCGCACAGCTGCGTAGATTCGACGTCGTCGAAACCGAAGCGCAACGGATTTTCACATTGCAGCGCGAGGCCTACCTGCGTCACCCGTATCCCACCCTCGAGGAACGGCTGGCCCATCTCCAAAAGCTCGAACGGATTTTGATCGACAACGTCGATGCGATTGCCGAAGCCATCAATCGTGACTTCGGACATCGATCCGCCGAGGAATCGAAGATGCTCGAGGTCTTCGGCTGCGTCGACGGCATTCGCTACACGCGCAAGAAGCTGCACAAGTGGATGAAGCCGCAACGCCGGCACGTCGCACCGACGTTCTTCAGCGGCCGCAATCGGGTCATCCCGCAACCGAAGGGGCTGGTCGGCATTGTGTCCCCATGGAACTACCCGCTGTTCCTCACGGTGAGCCCGCTCACCAGCGTCCTCGCCGCCGGCAACCGTGCCATGATCAAGATGGCGAGCAACTCGCAAAATCTGTGTCGCTTGCTGCACGAGAAGTTCGCTGCGGAGTTCAATGAAGACACCGTCGCGATCCTGCCAGGAGTACCCGCGAAGGAATTTTCGAGCCTGCCGTTCGATCACATCATCTTTACGGGCTCGGCCGATGCCGGCCGGACCGTGATGCGATCGGCCGCTGAAAATCTTACGCCCGTAACTCTCGAGCTCGGCGGCAAGTCGCCGACGGTCATCTGCCCCGACTACGACGTCGATAAGGCGGCATCCGACATCCTCTACGGCAAGCTAGTCAACGCCGGGCAGACTTGTCTGGCTCCGGACTACCTGTACGTACCGGCAGACAAGCGCGACGCCTTCGTCGCCGCTGCCAAGCGAATCGTGGCGCAGCGCTACCCGGACACCAACGATCGTGCCTACACATCGGTGATCGACGAAAAGTCGTACCGCCGTCTGCGTGCCACCCTCGACGACGCGCAGCGCAAGGGCGCCGAGGTGGTGCCGCTCGTGCCGAACGCCGGGCCCAATGACCTGCTGCGCAAGCTACCGCCGCACCTCGTTCTCAATCCGACCGAAGACATGGTCATCCTGCAGGAGGAGATTTTCGGTCCGCTGCTGCCGGTCAAAACCTACAACGACCTCGATGAAGTGATCCGCTACGTCAACTCGAAGGATCGTCCGTTGGGTTTCTATTTCTTTACCAACGACAAGGCGACTGAAGACAAGCTGCTCTACAACACGATCTCCGGCGGCGTCACCATCAACAACTGCATTCTGCACGTGGCGCAACACGACATGCCGTTCGGCGGCATCGGCGCCAGCGGCATGGGCCAGTATCACGGCTACGAAGGCTTCCTCGAGTTCAGCAAGCTGCGTCCGGTTTTCACCAACCCGCGCTTCTCGCTGTTGCATCTGGCGTATCCGCCGTACACCAAGCGCCACAGCCGCATGTTCGGCTGGATGCTCAAGCTATCGCGGTAATCGAGCGCAAAGAGGAAAGCGTTCCGCTCGCCAACCGAGCTTTAGGCTTTCCGGCTTTGGTCTTCTAACGCACGAACGGCACGACAGGCCGGACCCAGGCGCGGGTCATCGGGTCTGCCAGTGTGAAGGCCATCAGGATCAGCACGAACAACAGGCCGGTGACGACCGACAGTTGCACGAGCCGATCGCTGTAACGGACGTGCATGAAGAACAGAATCACCAAACTCGCTTTGGTGCAGGCAATCGCCAGCGCCACGATGTTGTTGACGGCGCCGAGGTCGACGAAGGCAGCCATCACGGTCAGCGCCGTGAGAACCATCAACGAGAAGAAGACTGTGAAATAGATCTTCAGAGGAACAACGTGGCCGGTGGACATTTCGGATTCCTTTCACCCGTCTCGTCGGGCGCCGGACGTTCTGCGTCGAGCACGCATCAGGTCATCCAGTGCATCAATGTCGAGCAAACAGGTAAAGTAACGGGAACAAGAAGATCCAAACGATGTCGACGAAGTGCCAATACAAACCGAACAGTTCGATCGGCGTGTAGTAGCGGCTGGTGTAGCGGCCGGCGGCGGCGCGAATCATCAGAAATACCAACACGCCGGCGCCGATGATCATGTGCAGGGCGTGCATTCCAGTCATCGCAAAGTACAGCGAGAAAAATAGCTGCTGTTCGGCGGCATCGGGATCGGTCGGTCGAAACCACCGGCCGGGAATCAAGCCTTCTTCGAACTTATGCCCGTACTCGACCGATTTGATGCCGAGGAAGACCGAACCCAACACCAGGGTCAAGAACAGGAAGAGCATGAGGTTGCGGCGCTGCCCCATCTGCGCCGAGTGCACGGCCAACGCCATGGTCAAACTGCTGCCGATGAGCACGGTCGTATTGATGGTTCCGAGAACGACATCGAGGTGGTGGCTGGCGTGGGCAAATGCGTCGGGGTGCGCATATCGGTACGCGGCGTACGTCAGGAACAAACCCGAGAAGAACATGATCTCCTGAACCAGAAATACCCACATGCCCAGCGACGACGCGCTGTACTGCTGTTCGGCATCGTCGAACTGATGGGCGTGGTCGTGCGCAGCGGCGACAGCGGTGTCAGACAACTGCGACCTCCTGAAGCTCGTAGGCGTAAGCCGGCTGCGTGACGACGGGAGTTTGTTCGAAGTTCTCCGTCGGTGGAGGCGACGCGGTTTGCCATTCGAGTCCCGTAGCACGCCACGGGTTCGCCGACGCCAAAGCCCCATAACGCATCGACCAGGCGAAGTAGACGAGCGGCAATAGATAACCGATACCGAGGATCGAGGCTCCGGCCGTCGACATGACGTTGAGGACCTGAAACTCGTCGGGATAGACGTGATAGCGGCGCGGCATACCCAGATATCCGAGGACGAACTGCGGGAAGAATGTCAGGTTGAATCCGAGAAAAACGACGGCCGCCGAAATGCGCGCCCACATTTCCGGGTACAAACGGCCGGTGATCTTCGGCCACCAGTAATGCAAGCCGCCCAGGTACGCCATGATCGTTCCGCCGACCATGATGTAGTGGAAATGCGCCACGACAAAATATGTGTCGGTCACGTGCACATCCAAACCGAGCGTCGCCAGGAACAATCCGGTCAAACCACCGATCGTGAACAACCCGATGAAGCCGAGCGCGTACAGCATCGGCGCATCGTACGAGACGGAGCCCTTGAACAATGTGGCGGTCCAGTTGAACACCTTGACCGCCGACGGAATGGCTACGGCGAAGCTGAGGAAGGAAAAGATCATCGCCGAATAGACCGACATGCCGGTTACGAACATGTGATGCGCCCAAACCAAGAAGCCGAGCGCGGCAATCGCCAGGCTCGAGATGGCCACAAAGCCGTAGCCGAAGATGCTCTTGCGCGAGAAGCACGTGATGAGCTCACTGATCACGCCCATGGCCGGCAAAATCATGATGTACACGGCAGGATGCGAATAGAACCAGAATAGATGTTGGAACAGGATCGGATCGCCGCCGTACGCCGGATCGAAGATGCCGAAGTGAAAGCCGCGTTCCAACGCGACGAGGACGATGGTGATTGCCAGCACCGGCGTGCCCAACACCTGGATCAAGCTCGTGGCATAGTGGGCCCACACAAACAGCGGCAAGCGAAACCAGGTGAGACCCGGAGCGCGCATTCGGTGAATCGTCACAATGAAGTTCAAGCCCGTGAGAATTCCCGAAAATCCCTGGATGAAGATCCCCAGTGCCGTGGGAATGACGTTGGTGTTCGAGGCCATCGTGCTGAACGGCGTGTAGAACGTCCAACCGGTGTCGACGCCGCCGGTCAGCATGGCCCACATCGTGAACGCCGCACCGGCGATGTACAGATACCAGCTCAGCAAGTTGAGGCGCGGAAAAGCCAAATCGCGCGCGCCGATCATGATCGGAATCAAGAAGTTCCCGAGGACCGCCGGAATGGCAGGGATCAAGAAAAAGAACACCATGACGATGCCGTGCATGGTGAACATCTTGTTGTAGGTGTCGGCTTCGAAGACGTCACCCGCCGGGGTCAGTAGTTCGAGACGGATCAGCCCAGCGAAAACGCCTCCGAGAAGAAACATCAGCGTAACCGAACCGAGATACAAAAGTGCGATACGCTTGTGGTCGACCGTGAACAGCCACGAGCGCACGCCGTAGTTGGCATTCAAATAGTTGGTGCGGGACTCAGTGCCTTCCATAGTTCGTCTTTCCCGATCACGCCGATATGCGCGAACCGAAGAATCAGGTCCGGATTATACCGCCCCGCCTTTCTCTTTGATGAACGCAATCAGTTGCATCAACGTTTCCTCGTTCAGCTGCGTTTTGAAGGTCGGCATGATCGGCTGGAATCCCTGGTGCAACTTGGCTTGCGGATTCAAGATCGACTCACGCAGATAGGATTCATCGGCGACGATCGAGCTGCCGTCCTGCAACGGGATCGTCTTGCCGATGATGCCGACGAGCGACGGACCGAGTCCGCCTCCGGCCGGCAAGTGGCACGCGACACAGCCGAGCTTCTTGAACAGCTCCGCTCCGGCCGCGACCATATTGGGACCGTTACCTTCGCTGCCACCCGGCGCACTCGATCCGCTGACTCCGCTCAGCCAAGCTTGATACTCGGCTTGTTCCATGACGACGACGCGACCGATCATCTTGGCGTGCTCGGTGCCGCAGTACTCGGCGCAGAAGAGATGATAGGAACCGGGCTTGGTGGCCTCGAACCAGGCCGTCGTGTAGCGGCCGGGGATGACGTCCTGCTTCATGCGAAATGCCGGAACGAAGAAACTGTGAATGACGTCTTCCGAGGTCATCGTGAGCTTGACCGGCTTACCCACCGGCACGTGCAGCTCATTGATCTCGCGCCGTCCTTCCATGTGCTGCAGCTTCCACATCCACTGTTTGCCGACGACGAACACTTCCATGGCGTTATCCGGCGGTTTGGCCAGCGAGACGTACACGTTGGCGCCCCAGAAGAACATGAACATGGCAATGCCGAAGGGGATGACCGACCAAGCGATTTCGAGAGCGAGCGATCCGTGGATCGCGGCCGGACGCTCTGCATCCGAGCGTCGCCGGTAGCGCACCGCGAAATAGATCACGGTGAAAGCTACCAACAGCCCGAAGAATGCGCTGACGCCGATGAGGAAGAAATAAAGCGCGTCGACGCGCGGCGCCATCGTCGAAGCTTGTTCCGGGAAGAAGGGGAAACTCGAAAACATTTCGGACTCTATTTCGTCAGCGGGCGCGGCGAGACGCGATTCTGCAGCGGCAGTGCCGTCGCTGCGAGTGGATTGCGACGCTCACGTCGCAACATGACGACTACGAACGACACCAACGCTACGACCGTGACAATGCCGCCGATCCGAACCGAGTTCACGGCGATCGTGCCGTAGCGACCGGTCTTGGGGTCGTAGTGGAAGCAAAACAGCAACAATTGATCGACGGCGGTGCCGATCTTGTTATCCGCGGCTTCGATTAGCCCAAGGCGGAGATCGCGCGGGGCAAACTCGACTCCATAGAAGTAGCGAGAGACTTTGCCCTGTGGCGTCAACACAATGATGCCGGCCGCGTGGGCGAACTGTTTCGTGTCCGGATCCCACTTGTAATGGAATCCGACGGCTTCCGTCAGACGGCGGATCGCCTCCGTTTCGCCGGTGAGGAAATGCCATCCGGCTTCGGCGCCGGGACGGCCGTATTCCTTCAAATAATTCTTCTTCTTGGCGGCAGCGAGCTCGGGAGTTTCACGCGGGTCGAAGCTGACGGTCACCACCTCGAACTGTTTGCCGATGTCGAAGCTCAAGACCTTCAACGCGCTGGCAACGCCGTTGAGCACGAGCGTACACAGCATCGGACATTCATAATACGCCAGAGACAAGATGACCGGTTTGTCGCCGAAATACTTGCCGAGCGTCACCGCTTGCCCGCTCTCGTCACGAAACGTCAGGTCGAGCGGAACTTGTTCGTTCAGCCGTTGGTCGATGGTGATGTCGCGCAGTACGTCTTGAGCGTCGGTCACGGCTCGAGCCGTACCGCACCACGAGGCAATGACCACGGCGCAACCGATGGCGGTGCGGGGCAAGTTCATTCCTTGCCTCCGGCTGGCGGCGCCTGTCGCGCCGGCAAACCACGTTGGGCAACCGCATCGATGGCACGCTCGATGGGAATTCGCACCGTTCCGGCGGCGCGATCCAGCCAGGCGTAGCTATGCAGGATCTTGTCCTCCGAAGCGCGCAACGTACGCAGATCTTTCACGGGTTCGGTTTGCAGCCGTGGCAGCGGTGGTTGCTTGGGATCGAATTGCGCCGCCAAAGGATTCGCCGGCGGGCTTTCACTGGCGATGTGACGCGAATACCAGCCGGTGAGAAGCGCCATCGCCACGAAGATCACGGCGATCACACCCACCGCTGCGAGAACGGCGGCGACGATCGGTTGCGGCGCGATGTCGCGCCGCTCGTACGTATCGCTGCTCGCAGAGTCCGGAGTCGGCGGGTGCTCACGCATGGGCATGGTTCCCTTCCGGCAGCGACGGGTCGTTGATGGCAATGAGAGGATAGTTCCTCAACTGTTGGACGAAGAACCACAGCCATATGCCGCCGACGCCGAGTACGGCGGCGACGTCCATCCAGTGAAATGTCAGTTGCTGTGGACTGAATGCCGGCGTCACCATCCAGAACACGTCGAAGAAACAGGCGACGATTACGCCGGTGGCGACTGCCGCCAGCAGGCGCGGATTGCGCTTGATGTCGCGCGACAAGAGAATCAGAAACGGCAGCACGAAGTGAAACAACACCTCGATGAGCACCACGTACTGCCAGCCGCCGGTGGTGCGTCGCAAATACCATGGAATCTCTTCGGTGAGGTTGGCCGACCAGATGATGATCAGTTGCGACAGCTCGAAGTACGCCCACAACATTACATAGGCGAACATCAACTTGCCGAGGTCGTGAAACTGCGCGCGCTGAATGACGTCGTTCAGCGGACCGCGCGTCGAAAGGGTCGCGGCAATGACGATCATGAAAGCCATTGCACTGAGCAGTTGACCGCCGACGATCAGCACGCCGTACAACGTCGAAAACCAATGCGGCTCCAGCGACATGGCCCAGTCGACGGCTGCAAAAGTCACGGTCAAGCCGATCGCCACGAGCCCTCCCCGGCTGATGACCTCCAGCTTGTCGAGCGGCCGCTGATCCTTGGTTTTGTCCTGCTCCAAAGACCAGCGGTTGAGCAATCGGGAGAACGTCATCCACACCGCGAAGTAGAAAACGGCGCGGCCGAGAAAAAACGGGACATTGAGGTACGGAGCCTTGTGCTGCAGCAAAGGATCATGCGCGACGCGATCCGGGTCGGCCCATTCGTAGAGGGATCCGACACCGACCGCGATCGGAACGAAGAGCGCCGCAAGCAGCGGAAAAGTGCGCGTCGCCGATTCGAGCGAGCGCCGAATCACCGCTCCCCAGGCGCCGCCGGTGATGTGATAGATCATCAATATGGCGAGGCAGCCCATGGCGATGCCGAACCAGAACAAGTAGGCGACGAGATAGGAACGGAAGAACTGTTGCGGGCTGAAGAAAGCTCCGACGGCGCACATCGCCAGCGCCACGACGCCGGCGATCAAGGCGTTGCGTTGCATGCGGACCAGCACATGATCGCCGCCGAGCATGTAGGTCTGCTTCTCAATCATGATGTTCACTTTGCGCTGGCGATGCGGCCACCCCGTCCAACTGCGGGCGATCGCCAGCCGGAACGTCTTCCAACGACGCTTTTTGGCTCAGTTGCAGAGCTCGAATGTACGAGATGATGGCCCAGCGATCGTCGACCGGCACCTGCGCCGCATAGCTCGGCATCACACCGAAACCTTTCGAAATGACCTCGAAGAAATAGCCGGCGGGCTGCGACCGCAAACGATCGGAATGAAGCGTCGGCGGCTGCTTGTAACCGCGCTGGACGATCATTCCTCCGCCGTTACCGACGCGGTCGTGGCACGGCGAGCAGTAGATGTCGAATCGCTGCTGGCCGCGGAGCACCATCTCCTTGGTGACCGGATAGGGGAATTGATCGCTGAAAGATCCTCCGAGCTTGCCGGTATAGAGCAACACGTCGTCTTTCAGCTCGCCGCGTGCCACGGTATCCGCCACCAACGGTCGCTCCGTGCGACCATCCGCAAACAGCGAGCTCTCGCGAAACGGCTTGTACTTGGGCTGATTGTGCATGTCTTGCCGACAGCCGGCGACGGCCAACAAACTCACCGCGCTCGCCAGGATTCGCCCTTGAATCGCGCGCCGCATCAGTGATCGACCTCGCTGATCGAACGCGGCGTGAGACGTTCGAGAAAGCGCCGCGTGTCGTCACGTTCAAACGACGGATCGCGCGCTTCGATACATAGGAAGAAACGGTCGCGCGACGCACCGGCAAAGCGCGGCACATTGAATACCGGATGATACGGCATCGGCAGTCCGTTCAAGGCGAGCATGCCGAGGACCGCCACAAAGGCAGCGAACAAGACGGTACATTCGAAAGTGATCGGGATGAATGCCGGCCAGCTGAACTGCGGGCGGCCGCCGACGATGATCGGGTAGTCGATTACCGAGGTCCAGTATTGCAATCCGAGACCGACGGCGGCGCCGAACAGACCGCCGCCGAACACCAGCCAGGGTAGAATGTTGCGATGCACGCCCAGAGCCTCGAATACTTCGTGGATCGGAAATGGCGTGTAGGCATCGAAGTAGGTGAACCCCGCGTCGCGGGTGCGCCGAATCGCCGTGATCAACTCGGTCGGATCGTTGAATTCCGCGAGCAGGCCGTAGATGGGAGGTCGCCGCGTCACGTGAGCTCCTCGCGAACCTCGGCTTCCGGCACCATCGTGCGCATCTCGAAGATCGAAATCATCGGCAAGAAGCGGATGAACAAGAACAACAAGCTGAGGAAGAGACCCATCGTACCGATGAAGGTGCCCCAGTCCCAAATCGTCCCGGTGTACAGACCCCACGACGACGGCAGGAAATCGTGACTGAGGCTCACGACGATGATGACGTAACGCTCCAACCACATTCCGACGTTCACCGACATGGCAACGGCGAACAATAGCGGCACACTCGAGCGTACCCGCTGCAGCCACAACGCTTGCGGGATGACGACGTTGGCAAGAATCAGCGAGTAGTACATGTAGCGGTAGGGCCCGGTGAAGCGGTTGAGCACCATCGCCATCTCGTATTCATTGCCGCTGTACCAGGCCATGAAGACTTCCATCATGTAGCCGTAGGCGACGATCATGCCGGTCGCCAACATGACGCGCGCCATGTAGTTGAGGTGACGCGCGGTAATGAAGTCTTCGAGGCCGTAGAACTTGCGCAACGGAATCGCCAACGTCAGAACCATCGCAAAGCCGGCGTAGATCGCCCCCGCGACGAAATACGGCGGAAAGATGGTCGCGTGCCACCCGGGGATGACACCGACGGCGAAATCGAAGCTGACGATCGTGTGCACGGACACAACCAGCGGCGTCGACAATCCGGCCAGTAGCAAGTACGCCGTCTCGTAGCGCTGCCAGTGCCTGGCCGAACCGCGCCATCCCATCGCCAGCATGCCGTAGATGAGGCGACCGATGCGGCTCGGTGAGCGGTCGCGCAACGTCGCCAAGTCAGGAATCAAACCGACGAACCAAAACATCAACGACACCGTGGCGTACGTCGACACGGCGAAGACGTCCCACATGAGCGGACTGCGGAACTGCGGCCACATACTCATCGTATTCGGGTACGGCAAAAGCCAGTATCCCAACCATGGACGTCCGAGGTGCAACAGCGGGTACATCCCGGCGCAAGCAACGGCGAACAGAGTCATCGCTTCGGCGAAGCGGTTGATCGACGTTCGCCATTCCTGGCGGAAGAGCAGCAGGATGGCCGAAATCAGCGTACCGGCGTGTCCAATGCCGATCCACCAGACGAAGTTGATGATGTCGAAACCCCAAGCAACGGGGACATTGATGCCCCAGATACCGATACCGGTGAACACCAGATGGGTCACCGAAACCAGCAACAGCATGGCAAGCACGAAGGCGATCGCAAATCCGAAGTACCAGCCGCGCGGCGTTCGCGTCAGAACGACGGCGCTGATCTTGTCCGATACCGAGCGGATGGTGTGCCCGGGCCCGATGATCGGACCAAGTTGCGGATTACCGGCAGGAGCGCTCATGCTTCTCCCTGCTCTTTCGCCAGCTCGGGATTCGGATTGCGAATCGCTGCCAGGTACGTGGTGCGCGGTCGTGTGTTGAGCTCCGCGAGAAGTGCGTAGTTGCGCGGTAGCGCCCGCAGCTTCGAGACGCGGCTGTTGGGGTCGTGCAAATTGCCGAAGACGATCGCTTCGGTGGGACAGGTTTGCTGGCAAGCGGTGACGATCTCACCGTCGCGGATCTCGCGTCCGTCGCGCTTGGCCTGAATGCGTTTTTCGTTGATGCGCTGAACACAGTACGTACACTTCTCCATCACACCGCGGCTGCGGACGGTGACGTCGGGGTTCCGCATCGGCTTGAGGCTTTCCGTTTGCCAATCCTGGAACTTGTAGAAGTTGAATCGGCGAACCTTGTACGGACAGTTGTTGGAGCAGTACTTCGTCCCGACACAACGGTTGTACACCATCTCGTTCAGCCCCTCGACGCCGTGCACCGTCGCGTTCACGGGACAAACCACCTCGCAGGGTGCGTACTCGCAGTGCATGCACGGCACCGGTTGGTGGTGAACTTGCGGATTGTCGAGATCGCCGGAGTAGTAGCGATCGATGCGGATCCAATGCATCTCGCGACCGCGCCACACCTGTTCCTTGCCGACGATGGGAACATTGTTCTCCGACTGACACGCTACGACACAGGCATTGCAACCGATGCAGGAATTCAAATCGATCGACATCGCCCAGGCGTTCCCGTCGTAGTGACGCTCCGGGTACAGCGATATCATCGGCTCGTGCTCTTCGCCCTCGGTTTCCGGCGCCAAACTCGGGTGCTCGTGGTATTGCTCCAGCGTTCCGGATCGAATCAGGTCGCGCCCTTCCATCGAGCTGTGGTTCTGCGTCGACACCAGCAGGTAGTTTTCGCCGGTCTTGCGCAACTCGACATTCGCGCCGCTCCACGGCGCGTCGGCGGTTCGTAACAGATAGGCGTTGAAGCCAGCGTCGTTGCCGATGCGGCCGGCGCGTGTTCTTCCGTACCCCAAGTGGATGGTGACCGTATCGTCGGCATGTCCCGGCAGCACCCACACCGGAGCTCTCAGTTTTCGACCTTGATAGGAAATCTCGACGACATCGTCGTTTTGCACACCAAGCCGCTGCGCCGTATGCGCGCTGAGAAAGGCGGCGTTATCCCACGTCAGCTTCGAAATGGGCTTGGGCAACTCCTGTAACCAGCCATTGTTGGCAAAGCGGCCGTCCAACACCGTCGGGTCGGCACGGAAACTGATCTCCAGCGTCTTGGCCGGCGGCATCCACGCGGGGAGCGAGCCGGCAAGCGAGGCGGCAACGGTGACGTCCTTGGCGGGCAACTTGGAATCCGCGACCACCCCGTCGTGCAGCGACTTGTGCCAACGCTCGTCCGAGTCACCGGCACCCCAAGTTTGTTTCCAGGCATCACGTACGATGTCGTGGTTCGAGCGGCTCGGTCGCCCGACGAATGCGGATAGCAGCTCATGCCAGCTCTTCCCGCTGTACAATGGCGCAATCAGCGGTTGCAGAATGGTGATCGTGCCGTCGTACGCTCGCGCGTCGCTCCATGTCTCGAGGTCGTGTGTCAGCGCGATGTGCCAGTGGCAGAGCTCGGACGTCTCGTCGTCGTACAATGAGGAGTGAATGCGTAATCCGACCTTCGTCAAACTTTGCGCAAAATGCAGATCGGCTGGCGCGTTGTACACGGGGTTGCCACCTAGGATCAGCAGCAGGTCGACCTTGCCGGCGTCCATATCGGCGACCAGCTCGCGCAGCGATTGCTCCTGGTTCAGGGCTTGCGCCTCGATCGGCTCTGTATGGAAAACCGTGTTGCCGACGTTACCGAGAGTTTGGTTGATGTAGTGAACCAACGCGTGTACGGCCGCGGACTGCTCCTTGCCGGCGACGACGAGGCTGCGACCGGAGCTCTTGCGCAAATCGTTCGTCAGTGCCCGTACCCATGCCGCGTGCGACTGCATCGCCGGCGGACTTTCGATTCCCATTCCCAAAGCTGCGGCGAGCGCGCGGGTGAAGCCTTCGACTTCACTCGGACGCAACGGTAGCCGATGGTCGGCAGTGGCGCCCGTAATGGTCGGCTCGGTTTCGATCACATACAGCCGATTCATCGTGCCGCCGGTGTTCTGCACGCGCCGGCGACTGGCGAACTGGCGCGCGTAGCGCACGTGCCCCGGGCCGCAACCGAGAAGATCGCAACCGAGCGAGACGACGACGTCGGCTTTTTCGAGATCGTACTGTGTGTCGACGATTTCGCCGAACGCCATCTGCGATCCGCCGCGCACAGAATCGTTGCCGCTGGGTTCGTACTGATGCCACCTGGCCTGCGGGAAATCGCTCAGGACCTGTCGCAATTGACCCGCCAACGTTGGCGAGGTGACGGATTCCGTGAGGATCCGCAAACCGGCTCCTTGCCGTGCTTTCTGAACATCGAGGGCTGGGTTGAGCGCGTCGACGAAATTGTTCCAGGTGCGGATTTCCGACACGTAGCGCACGGCCTGCGAGCGGTCGGGATCGTACATGCCGAGAATGGACGCTTGCGCGAAGATGTCGGCGGCGCCGAGGCTCGCCGGATGATCGGGATTGCCTTCGACCTTGGTTGGACGTCCCATGTGGCTTTCGACCAAAACACCCGTAGCGACGCCGTGTAGAATCGTCGCCGTGGCGTAGAAGCGCGGAACTCCGGGAATCACATCTTCCGGAGCCTTGACGTAGGGGATCACTTTCTCGGTAGGCTGGGTCGTACAGGCGCTGAGCCCGGCGAGCGCCATCGACGCGCCCATGAGCTGCAGAAACTGGCGCCGGCCGACGGCGTCGAGAATCGAGGCCTCGCGTGGAAATTCAGCGTGCAGAAATTCTTCGAAGGCCGGGCTGTCGGCCAGCTCGTCGATGCCGCGCCAGTACTGGCGACCGGTTGCTTGCGCCAGACGATTGCGCAGGGCATCCCAGTCGATGCGTTTGGACGCGGCGATTGAATCTTCAGCTTGGCTCATGTCAACTCATCAGCGGTGGCAAACGGAGCAATTGGTGATTTGCTCCTTGCGGATTTTATATTCGGCGACCAGCTTGGTTCCGAGCGACAGTTGGTCACCGTCGGGCGCCTGCCAATCCATGTTGAAGACTTGATCGCGCGGCCGCAGATAACGCTCGGGTTGCCGGTGACAATCCAGACACCACTCCATTTGCAAAGAGTTCTCCTGCCAGGTGAGGTTCATGCGGTCGATGCGCCCGTGACATGAAACGCAACCGATCCCTTTTGCAATGTGGATGCTGTGATTGAAGTACACGAAGTCGGGGAGGTCGTGCACCTTGATCCATTCGATCGACCGGTCCGTCTTGAAGCTCGCGCGCACCGGTTCGAGAGTGGGGCTGTCCAACCAAATTTGCGCGTGGCAATTCATGCAGGTGTTGGTCGGGGGAATTCCCGCGTACGCCGATCTTTCGACAAAGGAATGACAATATCGACAATCGATGCCGAGCTCGCCGGCATGGTGCTTGTGGCTGAAAGGAATCGGTTGCTCGCGCGCGATACCGGCGTTGGTGACATAAGCAGAGCGGTTGATGAGCGCCAACCCGTACGCCAGGGCCGCGATCACAAACAGTCCGCCGAAGATCGTCAGCCGCGACAGCGTATTCGTGCTGCGATGAAAGATTTGTGGCATTGAGCGGCCCAATCCTATCTACCGGGCGGCCCTGCGCAATATAGGCTGCTCTAAAAATCCACTAACGCCACGAGTAGATCGGTTCATTCTGACCGGCCATTCGTTGCCCGACACAAGAGACTGCCGGCTGGCGTGCCGAATCATTTTATGACTTGTCGTTGGAACTGTTCGACGCGTAATCAGAAGTCGGTTGGACGCATGCGGCGTTTGCCCTTGGCTGAGGCGTCCGCCGCGAAGCATCCACTTGATCTAGAATGCAAACTTTACTTCATGCACAACATCCATTAAACCCGTTGCGGTGGGCGGATGGCTTGACTGTGCGTGGTTCTTGCAAACGAACTGGTGAGTTGGTGCGCAGAGCCGGTTCGATCTTCGCGCTCATGGCCGTCTGCGGAATGTTCTGGTCCGGCTGTGGTGGTGGCGGCGGTTCGAGCAGCAGTGCCGCCGGTAGCGTTTCGGTCCGCGCGCTCTGGCCGCAACCCGACGGCAGCGTCTCGAGCACACTGCCAACTTCGGCACAGACGATTCGGATCGTCTTTCAGGCCGACAGCGGGGCGAGCTGTTGCCTGGCGGTCGATCCCGAAACCGTACCGGTCAATCCGAGTACCGGAACCCGAGTCTTCGCGCTCGACAATCTCGCCGAAGGCGGCGCCAACTTCACGATCGCGGGCTTCGCCGGCGACTTTGCACCAGCGCCACCGGGGATCACGAGAGTCTGCGACACGCTACCTCCGGGTGTCGGCAAGGCCTGTGAAACACAGCGCAACGCGGCACCGAGTTTTCAAAGCGACCCGTCGCCGGTAACGATCGTCGGGGGAACCCGCACGGGAACCGGGGAGATCGAAGTTCCATCGAGTCCATTCGTCTTCGGCTCGCCGCTGGCCGGGGAAACCGTCGCCAATCCGATCGATCTGAACCTCGTCGTCGCCGACGCCAGTAGTGGAATCAATGGAGATTCGATCAGCGTCGCTGCCTCTCAAGGCGGTGGCCTCCCCGTACCCGTATCGATCACGAAAACTGCCTGTAACGATTCGGGGACGAATCCCTGCAGTAGCGGCGGCAACCTCCATGTGTCTGGCTTCAAGATCTCCGGCCGCGTACCGGAACTGCAACCCGGCACTGCGAATCTGACCATTCATGCGCAGACCCTTGCGGCGAGTCCGAAGACTCTCGATCTGACGTACAGTTTCAACATCACACCGGCAACGCCGACGTCGACGTCGACACCGACAACGACGCCGACCAGCACACCGACATCGACGCCGACAAATACCCCGACAACTACGCCGACGAATACGCCGACGTCGACCCCGACTTCGACGCCGACGTCGACTCCGACCTACACACCGACTTCGACCCCGACCCGCACACCGACGTCGACACCGACGTTCACCGCGACGTTCACTCCGACGTCGACAACGACGACAACGGCTACATTGACGCCGACGCGAACTCCCACAGCCACGTCGACCGCCACGTCGACACCGACGCAGACACCGACGTTCACGCCGACATCAACGCCGACATCGACACCGACTCGAACGCCGACGCTGACGCCCACCGCCACACAAACGAACACCCCCGTGCCGCGCGGCTTGGCCTACGTGACGAATTTTACCGACAACACCTTGTCCGTCGTTGACACGCAATCAAATGCCGTCGCCGTACAAATTCCGGTCGGCAACCAACCCAATGGCGTAACTCTCTCGCCGGCCGCCGACTTCGGTTATGTCAGCAACCAATTCTCCAATTCGATCTCGGTCGTCGACCTCGCCACCAACGTGGTCGTCGCGACGATTCCCGTTGGCCAAAAGCCGGTCGGTTTGAGACTGACGCCCGATGGCACTCGCCTGTACGTAGCGGATCAGCAGGACGACAAGGTCTCGGTGATCGATACGGCACGCCGAGTCGTAGTGGCCAACATTCCGGTGGGAAGTATGCCGACTTCGATCGCCATCGCGAAGGACGGGAAGCATGCATACGTGACCAATCAGTTCGACGACAACGTCGGTATCATCGATACATCGACGAACGTCCAAACCGCCACCATCGCGGTGGGCAGCCGACCGATCGGAATCAGTCTCTCGCCAACGACAACTCAAGCCTATGTGGCGAACTCGCTTTCGAACTCCGTGTCGGTCATCGACGTGACGACGCGCCAAACGATTACCGTGATCGCCGTCGGCATCCGCCCGCAGAACATCGCGTTCACTCCAGACGGCAGACGCGCCTATGTCACCAATCGCACGACCGGCAACGTTTCGGTCATCGACACGGCGCTGCGATCGGTGATCAAGACGATTGCTGTTGGGTCGCAGCCGATCGGCGTCGCCGTGTCCCCCGCCGGCGATTTCGCCTACGTCACCAACTCGTTCACCAATAGCATCTCGGTCATCGATACGGCCCAAAACGAAGTCGTCACCGCGATTTTCGGAGTCGGTAGTACACCCACCGACATTACGATTGGAGCGATACCGTGAAGCGCTTCCTCACTGCCCTATCGATGATTTGCGCCATGGCGCCGCTGGCCGCCGCACAAGCTCCCGAGAAGGCGGAAAGGGCGCATGCGCGAGGACTCGTCGAATTCCACGCCGGACATTATCAGGAGGCGTTGGGTCTATTCGACAAAGCCATCGCTTCCGACCCGCGCGATCCCTTTTCGCTGTACTATCGGGCCATCACCAAAGCGCGACTCGACGACACGAAGGGTGAGATCGAAGATTTGCGCGCCGCGCTAAAGCTGAAACCCGATTTCAATGAAGCCGCGCTCGAGCTTGGAGTGGCGCTGGTAAACCAGGGGAAATTCGAAGAGGCGACGAAATACCTGCAACAAGCCCGCAACACCCCGGAGCTCGAGGCGGAGGCCTCGCTGTTTCTCGGCGTGGCATATCTCAGGCTCGGAGACTATGACAAATCGCGCTCGTTCCTGACCTACGCGATGAAGCGCGATGAACAATTCACTCCAAGTGCGCGCTACTATTCCGGCATCGACGATCTTCAGGAGCATCGCCTCGACAGCGCCGAGGCGCACTTCAACTATGTGATCAGCGCGCGGCCCGACAGTCAAATCGCCAAAGAATCGAAAATCTTCATGGAGCGTATCGCCAAGGAGCGCTCCGACAATTTCGAGCTCCACGGTGCCGTCGGGTTTCAATACGACAGCAATGTCATTCTGGCGCCGAATGGAACGTTGGCATCCAACTTCGCGCAAACCGATGTCGGGGTGACGCACCAAAGCGACGGACGCGCAACGATCAATGCCGGCGGCAGCTATCTCCTCGCGCGCAGTGACTGGGGACGCATCACTATCGGCTACGAGTTCTACCAAAGCCTGCACTTTCAACTCAGTAGCTTCAATCTTCAGGATCACCAGGCGAATGTCGACTTCGACGCCGAGTGGGGACCGTTCCGCTACGGGGTGCTCGGGAAGTACGACTACTATCTGTTGGAAACGGACGACTTCTTGCGTGAAGGCACGTTGGATCCGCGCGTTGCGTTACCCGAGGGGGGGACCGGTTGGACGGAGGTCGACTTCCGTTTGCGGCGTCGGGACTTCTTGAAATCGTCGATCACCGACAACCCGAATGACCTACCGGGCTTTCGCTTGCGCGACGCCACCAACTACTCGCCCGGCTTGACTCAACTCTTCTTCCTCGGTTCACGCGATCGTTATCTGGCCCTGCGCTACCGCTTCGAGAAGGAAGAAACGAGCTACGGAAATTTCTTCGTCACCGGTCAATCGGGCACGCCGCAGATCGCTACGTCGCGCGAGTTCAACTACGACGCCAATCAGCTCGGAGCCGGAATTGCCTGGAGTTTCCCTTTCGATATCACCGGCGAGTTCGACTACGCGTACCGGCACTTCGTGTACCATCCGATCTATGATGCTGTGGAACAGCGCGAGATCAACCGCAAGGACGATGAGCATCTGATAATTTTGGTTGCGCATCGACCGCTGTCGGAGCATCTTAGTGTCGATGCGGGGTATTTCGGGCAGTTCAATAATACCAATCGTGTCGATGACATTGGAACGGAAGGCAGCAAGCAGAAGCTCTTCGAATACGAGCGTCACATCGTCTCCGTCTCGCTGGAAGTGAGGTATTGAGAATGAATGTTCTAACGACCAACGCTTTGCGAGTATCTCGATCGATCTTCGTGGCCACCTGCCTGGTATCGCTGGCCGCCGCGGCGCTTGCCGCCGAAGTGGGAACCGTCGCCGCCGCCGAAGGCTCGGCTTACATCTGGCGCGACGGAGCATCGATCCAAGCCCTGATCGGCACCGCCGTTCACAAGGGTGATCAGCTGGCGACCGGCCGCCCGGGCCGGATGAAGGTCGTCTTTCAAGACGACAGCGTGCTGACCGTCAGTGAAGATTCGCGAATCACCGTCGACGACCAGATCTTCGGTGGTGACAACGGCAAGGCGCGGTCGGTGTTCGGGCTGCTACGCGGCAAGGTCAACGCTGCCGTCAGCGAGTACTACCGCAATCCGGGCAACGCCTATGAAATCAAAACGGAGACAGCGGTTGCCGGGGTACGCGGAACTGAATTTACGATCACGTTCGACCCGGAGAAGGAGCTGACGGAAGTCGTCGGCATCGCCGGGACGGTCAGCGTACGCAGCATGAGCGATCTCGAAGGGTCGGGCGTTTTGGTAACGGCGAACGAGTCGACCTCGGTACAGCGCGGCGAGTTGCCCACGGCACCACGTCGGGTCAACGAAAAGATGTTCCGTGAGCGCCTCGAGGGATTTCAGTTCATCGGACACGGCCGCGCCGAGAGCTCGGTGAATGCAACGCTGGCCTCCGGTGGCGTGGTAAAGGTCGCGTCGGCTGGAATGGTCACGCAGGGCGCCGGCGCCGGGCTCGAAGGAACAACAGTACGAAACATCGGTTGCGAAGGCGATGCCACCAGCCGTATCGGTCAGCCGCCTTCGGCGATCAATCTCACCGGCCAGCTCGGGTTCGACATCGGCAAACCGCCGATGATGCCACCGATGATGATGGGACATTGACCTCGCGCAACCATTTCATGCCAACAAACGCCGCAGGAACCTTTCTGCGGCGTTTGTGTTTGCGCTACTTGCCGTTGGCAGCGAAGCTCAGCTCCAGGCCTTCGTAGGCTGCCTGGCTATTGGGGAAGATCGATTGCGCCAGGCGCTCGAGCTGCAAGACTTCGGCATCGTCATGGCTGGGGTCGTGATGATACAGAAGCAACGAACCAACCCCTGCCTCGCGCGCTACCTCCGCCGCCATTCGCACGGTGCTGTGACCCCAACCTGCCTTGGTGTGCTGCGCCTCGAAATACTCGTGATCCGTGTATTGTGAATCGTGGATGAGCACATCGGCGCCGCGCGCCAGATCGACGACGTCTTCGTGTCCGCCCTTCGGCGCTTCGACGTCGGTTGCATAAACGAGGGCGCGACCGCCGAACTCGATGCGGTACAACATCACCCCGACTTTCGGGTGGGCTTTGCTAAAGCGCGCGCGAACTCGAAGTCCGGACCCTCCCAGACGAATGTTTTCACTTTTCCCCAAAGTCCGCATGCAAAGACGAGCCGGCAATTCGGACAGCGCAACGGGGAATAGTCGGCGGTCCATGCTGCGGCGCAGGGTGCGTTCAATGGTTCCGGGTGTCGTACCCGGACCGTACAAATGGCAGCGCCAATGATCACGGTAGATCGGCTCGAAATAGCGCAGCCCTTCGATATGGTCGTGATGCAGGTGGCTGAGGAAGATGTGCACGACGGATTTGGCGGCCCGCTTCATCAGCGCTCGGCCGAGACCGATCAACCCGGTGCCGGCATCAAACGCCAGTATCTGATCGTCGGCTTCAATTTCGACGCAAGAAGAATTACCGCCGATTCGCAGCGTGTGTTGGCCGGGAGCGGGATGACTGCCGCGTACTCCCCAGAAACGCAGCCGTAGCGTTTCCTCCGATTTCGGACTTCGAACCCCCATTCCGCGTGGCGAGCCAACTACCAGCGCCCCGGAGTGGTTGCAACCGAATTTCGTCGTCAGCGGCTCGCGTTGTCGAACGGATTGCGTAGCAAAATGGTTTGGTCGCGGCCTGCGCCTACGGAAACCATGTACATCGGCGCGCCGGTCAACTCTTCCAAGCGCCGCACATAGGCGCGCGCGTTGGCAGGCAAATCGTCGAGACAGCGCGCCTGGCTGAGCGATTCCTTCCAACCCGGCAACTCCTCGTAGATCGGCACCATCCCACGTTGCACTGCCCCGCCGGCCGGAAAGTGATCGAGGCGTTTGCCGTTGAAACTGTAGGCAATGCATACCCGTAACGGGTCGAGGCCGGTGAGCACGTCGATCTTGGTCAAAGCCAAACCGTTGATCCCATTCAGCCGAACCGCATGTCGTACCACCGGAGCGTCGAACCATCCGCAGCGCCGCGGCCTGCCGGTCGTCGCGCCGAACTCGTCGCCATCTTGCCGCAGTTTCTGTCCCAAAGAATCGTTCAACTCGGTCGGGAACGGTCCGCTGCCGACACGAGTCGTATATGCTTTAGCAATGCCGACGACCGCGGTGATCTGATTCGGCGCAATACCGACGCCGGTGCAAGCGGCGCTCGCCACGGTGTTCGAGGAGGTGACGTATGGATATGTGCCGTGGTCGACGTCGAGCATCGTACCCTGCCCGCCTTCAAGTAAAAGTTTACTGCCGTCGCGCAGCGCGGATTCCAGGTAGACGCTGATGTCGGTCACATAACGAGCCAGACGCTCGCGATAGCCACAGTACTCTCGATGGATGGTGTCGAAATCGAGCGCCTGCTCCTTGAGAATGGCGCTCATATAAACGTTCTTCTCCTCGATCGTGTGGCGTAGGACATCGGCGAAACTTTCTTCGTCGAGCAGGTCGACGAAGCGAATTCCGATGCGCGCCATCTTGTCTTCATAGGTCGGGCCGATACCGCGTCCGGTTGTGCCAATGCGACCCTCACCGCGCAGACGTTCGCGCGCCAAATCAATGGCGCGGTGATACGGCATGATCAGATGAGCGCGATCGCTGATCTTGAGGAATTTATCGTCGAGCAGGAAGCCGCGTTTGCGCAGTGCGTCGATCTCGTGCAGCAGCACGCCCGGATCGGCCACCACGCCGTTGCCGATGATGCATACCTTCCCTTGGTGCAAGACTCCGGAGGGAACCAAATGGAGTACCGTCTTTTGATCGTCGACCACGAGGGTATGGCCGGCGTTGTTGCCACCTTGGTAGCGCGCGATGATGTCGGCGTGCTGCGCAAGCAGGTCGACGACCTTGCCTTTTCCCTCGTCGCCCCACTGCGCCCCGACAACCACTACAGTCGGCATCGTCGATCTCGAACTAGAGATTGATCTGTTGCGCCGAAACGATGTTGGGCTGCTTGCGCAAGTGTTCCATCACGGCGTCGGGAATCGCATCGTCCACGTGAACCAGCGAAACCGCTTTGCCGCCGATGTGCTCGCGACCCAATTCCAACCGCGCAATGTTGATCTTCGCCTCCCCGAGCAGGGTTCCCACCGAACCGACGACGCCGGGGACGTCGCGGTTCAAGAGCATCAGAATATGCCCCTCTGGGTCCGCGTCGAGGAAGAAATTGTTGATGCGTACCAAACGAATTACGCGTTGACCGAAAACGGCGCCGGCGACCACATTGGGCACCGACGATGTCGAAGCCGTCACCGTAATCAAGTTGGCGAAGCCCTTCGGTTGGCTGGTCTTCGACTCGATGATGCGGATGCCACGTTCGCGGGCAATACTGGGCGCATTGACGTAGTTGATTGCGGCAGAATCGAGAGCTCGCGTCAGCAGGCCGCGCAGCACCGCCAAGGTCAGTGACTTCACGTCGTACTGTGCCACCTCGCCGGCGTATTCGATCAGCAACTCTTGCGGCGCGGCGGTCAGCATCTGACCCTGCAGGCTGCCGAGTTTCTCGCACAACGTGAGATACGGATTGAGGATTTCCAGAAGCTCCGGACTGATCGACGGTACGTTGACGGCATCTTGGATCACGCCGCCTTTGAGGTAGTTCACCACCTGTTGCGCAATCGCGATGGCAACGTTGACTTGCGCTTCGTCGGTTGCGGCGCCGAGGTGCGGGGTACAAATGACCTGATCGAGTTTCAGCAACGGATGATCAGCGGGTGGCGGTTCTTCGACGAAAACGTCGAGAGCAGCGCCTGCAACCTTGCCTTCGGTAATGGCCGCGGCCAGCGCGTCCTCGTCGACGATTCCGCCGCGGGCGCAATTGACGATGCGAACGCCCTTCTTCATTTTCGCAAAGGCGGCGGAACCGACCAAGCCGCGCGTCTCTTTGGTGAGCGGAGTATGCACGGAGATGAAGTCGGCGCGTGTGTAGAGATCGTCGAGGCTGACGAGCTCCACTCCGAGCTTCTTCGCCGCTTCCTGCGAGATGAATGGGTCGAAGGCAACGACACGCATTTTCAGACCGAGAGCGCGCTCGGCAACCAGGCTACCGATGTTGCCGATACCGACGATGCCAAGCGTTTTGTTGAAAACTTCTGAGCCGGTGAACCGTCCCTTCTCCCATTTACCGGCTTTCATCGAAGCCGTCGCTTGCGGAATGGAACGAGCGAGGGAGAGCATCATACTGATGGCGTGTTCCGCAGTCGTCACGTTATTGCCCGCGGGCGTGTTCATGACGACGATACCCTTTTTTGTCGCAGCTTCGACGTCGATATTGTCGACGCCAATTCCGGCGCGGCCAATCACCTTGAGGTTGGTCGCCGCTTCGATGACCTCGGCGGTGACGGTCGAACCGCTGCGGACGATCAGACCGTGATAGGGTCCGACTTTCGCGGCCAACTCGGCCGGCTTCAGTCCGACGGCTTGATCGATTTCAATCTCCGCCGCGGCGCGGAGAATCTCCATCCCCTGCGGGGCGAGCTTATCGGCAATCAGGACTTTGGGCATGTTTTTACTCCGGCAAGGCCGCCATCAAAACTTCCTGCGCGGCACCGACGCCCTTTCCCAGGGGTGTCGAATGACCGAACTTTCGTAGCGCCATTTCGAGAGCGGCAATTGCGGTGACGGTGTCGAAGGCACCGACGTAACCGAGATGCGCAATGCGCACGATCTTTCCCTTCAACTGGTCCTGCCCGCCGGCAAACGTCACGCCCATCTTGTCGCGCAAATAGGCGACCATCTTGCCGCCGTCCACCGCGCTCGGCGTGAAGATGCCGGTCGTGGCCGGGCTCGGCGCGTCCGGCGCCACGAGCTTGAGATCGAGTGCTTTCGCGGCAGCGCGCGTGGCAGCGGCTTGGCGCGCCTGGCGAGCGAATGCATTCGCCAGCCCTTCTTCCTTGAGAAGCATCGCCAACGCTTCGCGCAACCCGATGATCAGTGAAATCGCCGGCGTCCATGCGGTAGTGTCCTTGGCGAGATTCTCGCGTTCCTTCGCGAGATCGAAGTAGAAGCGCGGCAGCTTGGCCGATTTGGTTCGTTCCCACGCCCGTTCGCTGAGCGCGACGAATGCCAATCCCGGTGGCAGCATCAGAGCTTTCTGAGAACCGGTCACGAGGACATCGATGCCCCACCGGTCCATCGGAATGTCGTAAACGCCAACCGCGGTAATGCCGTCGACGATGAGCAGCGTTTCGCGGCTACGTGTCACCTTGGCGATTTCTTCGATCGGATGGACGGCAGTGGTCGACGTTTCGCTACCTTGAGTCAGCACGCCGCGGATCTGCGGCTTCTCGTCGAGCCATTGACGGATGGCCTCGGCACGAACGGCCTGCCCCCATTCGACCTTCAGCTCATGAACCTTGAGGCCATACTTGCCGGCGATCTTTCCCCAGCGTTCGCCGAATTTTCCGCCGTTGACGACCAGAACCTCATCGCCCGGCGAAAACAAATTCGTCACGGACGATTCCATGCCGCCCGTTCCCGAAGCGGCCAGCATCAACACGTCTTGCTGAGTCTGGAAGATTTCTTTGAGGCCCTGCTTGGCCTCAGCGAAGATGCGGCTGAATTGCGGAGTGCGATGATGGATGAGCGGCTGCGCCATGGCGAGTAAAACGCGCGCCGGCACAGGCGTCGGACCGGGGGCCAACAAATAGTTCTTGATCACGCGACAATACCTTTCGGAAAAAATCTGAGCCTCTACGACTCAGAGGCCCAGGCGTTCGGCCCGCTGAAGATCAGCACTTCCCCGTGGTCAATTCCACGTTGCGCCAGTTGTGCAGACCAATCGGAATCGGCTTGAGCCATTACCCAATGGGCAACTGGGTGTCAACCGCGGCTTTCTTACGAGCTTGCGATCAGCGCGTTTGAGCGCCGTTGACGAGCGTCATGAACTCTTCGCGCGTCTCTTGGTTCGTTCGAAAGGCGCCTAACATCGCGCTCGTTAGAACCATCGAGTTTTGTTTTTCGACGCCACGCATGCGCATGCACAAATGCTCGGCGCGCAAGACGACGGCGACGCCAAGCGGATCCAACTCTTCCATCAGAGTGTTGGCGATCTGAGTGGTCATGCGCTCTTGCACCTGCAAGCGACGGGCAAAAACGTCCACCAAACGCGCCAGCTTACTGATGCCGACGATTTTGTGTCGCGGAATGTAGGCGAGATGCGCTCTGCCGAAGAACGGCAGCATGTGATGTTCGCAAAGAGAGAAGAAATCGATGTCGCGAATCGTGATCATCTCCGAATAGTCTTCGGTGAAGAGTGCCCCGTTAATCACCGTCTTCGGATCTTCGGCATAGCCCTTCGTCAGAAACGTCAACGCCTTGGCAACGCGCGTCGGCGTCTTCACGAGTCCTTCGCGTGCGGGGTCTTCACCCAACAGGCGCAGCATTTCCGTGACCGCCTTTTCGAGGTTGGCCTCTGCCATAGAGAATTTGATGTTACCGGAAAGTCGCCCCGCTGCAACCGGGCGTGCGGCAGGTTAATGGCTGCGCTTTTCGACAGCCTTCACACGTTGATACTTGCGATAGTCGTAACCCGTGGCCATCGCCATGAGCATGGGTTCCATGCCGCCCTCGCGCTCGCGACGCAGCACACGCAGTCTTTCGTAGAAGTCGTGAAACTCACGGTTGATCCGTTCGCGCTCGTCGGCAGACGCATAGAAAAAGTTGTGCAGCCGCGTTGCGGCCAGGCGAAATGCAGAAAAACGCAACTCATTGGGAAAGGCATCCCATTCCGCCAGCGACAAAGTTCGCAAAGCCTCGTAGCCGGTAACCAAGGCCTCGAACTTCTTCAGGTGGTAACGGGTATCTTCGTAGCAAAAGAGGTTTACGGCATTAGCCAGGTCAAAGATGAACTTACCGCGAGCACCGGCGTCTACCTGCGTGATGAGGACGATCTTCTCACCTTTGAAGCGGAGATTTTCCGGATACAGGTCTCCGTGAATTACCCCTTTGGGCAGCTTGGCTTCGAGGTAGTGGTTCAGATAGTCGAGTTCCTCATCGAGGGTACGGATGATGCGCTTGAAATAATGAGGCAGCCGTACGCGCGCCTCGCGATAGATTTCGCAGATGCGCTCGAAGCCGAAGCGGCTGTCGACGCCCTTCTTGTACGACTTCCCGATCAAGTGAAGATCCGCGAGAACCCTTCCGGAGTTTTCGAGCTGCCCGAGGCTCAATTCTTCGACGGTCAGGCAGTGGCCATCGAGATGCTTGTAAAGCGCGATCGTCTGGCCATCCCATTCGCGATAATGCCGTCCACGTCGGTCGGCGAGCGGCAGCATGCACGGAAATCCGTGTTTGCGAAGGAAGATTTGGAAATCGAGCTCGCGCTTGATCTCCATTTCGCTGCGCGGTGTTTCGAATCGCAGCAAAAATTTCCCCTTGGATGTCTCGAGGAGGTAGTGACCCAAAACCCGATCGCTCGCATCACGTACCGCGTTGACTCGCGGCAGCCCGTACTCGGCGAGCACCTCGTTAAACTCGCGCTTTGGGATCTTAATGTTGCCGGCCATAGGATGCGTCGGTGTCGTAGCCTCGGGATCAATTGTGCTGAAGAATCGCGCAGATAATAGACCGTGTCACAGAAAATTGTCAAGGGAATTCTTGCCGTTAATGTCGGATAACACGCATGCTCGGGGGATTTCGCCCCCGCACCGATGCTTTCGGCCGAATCGACACCTCAAGTCGCGGATATAATGACTATTTAGCGAAGGCCGATGGCCTTATGGGTTTGGGGAACGACGCGGCATCGGACATGCCGCTCGCGCACGCAGCGAAACAAGGTTGCGAGGTGTTGTGCGCCAATCGTCGAACTCCCATCGATGCGGTTTATCGGCTGCAAAAATGTCTCGATTCCGGGGGCGGCGGCCGCAATAACGTCGGCGGCGCGACACACGTCATCAGCCGAAGTATCCGCATCGACCAGAATCTTGGCATAGAGATCCTTCTCGCCTGCCAATTTCGCAAAGGCGATGTGTTCGTCCCAAAATGGCCGCTCACGGCTATTGGTGGGCAGCTTGATATCCATGCTGACGATGTCGACTACCCCCAGCACCTCCGTCAATCGTTGCGGCAGGATGCCGTTGGTCTCCAAAAGTACAGGAACGTCGAGCGGAACACCGCCAAAGACCGCGGCGATAAAAGCCGATTGAACCAAGGGCTCGCCGCCGGTGACCGCAACTGCGTCGATCGGGCCCTGAGTCTGTAGAATCGAGTCAATCAAAGAGCGCAACGCGCGTGCGTCGACGGGATTGGGACGGTCTTCCCGAACATCGCCCGGACCAAAGATCGTAAATGCAGAGGTACGTTCGAGACTGTCGGGCGTATCGCAGTAGACACACCGAATGTTGCAACCGGCCAGTCGGACGAAGAGGTGACGTTCGCCGACGTGCGCCCCTTCACCTTGAAAGGATACGAATATTTCCGACAGGTAGCCCTGCTTCATTTGCCAACCGCGTGATTACGTCCACTAGAAGCGGGGGGCGCACCGATCAAGGCTATTTTGATGTCCATTACGTTGGTACCGGTTGCGCCACAACGATAGAGATCGCCCAGCTCTTCGAAGAAGCGGTAGGAATCATTGCGAAACAGGGCCTGTGTAGGATCCGCTCCACACGTGGCGGCCCGCTGCAAGGTTGTGCCGTCCACAAAGGCCCCCGCAGCATCCGTGGGTCCGTCAATACCATCGGTGCCGGCGCTGAGCAGCGTAATCTCACGCCCAGCGATGCCACTCGCGCAGTGGAGACCGAACTCCTGGTTGCGCCCCCCCTTTCCTGTCCCCCGCACCTCGACGGTTGTTTCGCCCCCGGCAAGGAAGCAGAGGTTCTCGGTGGTGGCAGCGCGCTGCAAGATCGCCGACGCAAACTGCCGGGCGACTGCCGCAGTGTCACCACGCAGTGGTTCTTTCTGCAGCTCAATCGCCCAACCAAGTGTTCTTGCTGTGCGCGCCGCCGCCTCGAGCGCTAGTCGATTCGATCCGATGACCACGTGCTTCTCCCTAGATGCTTCGGGCGCATTGGGCTTCAATGTCTCTGCTTCTTTGCCGGCAATCCCGTCCTCGAAGAGCCGCCGCACCGTGAGCGGCAGGTTGTCGACGAGTTGGTAGCGTCGCAATATCTCCCATGCTTCGGCGAACGTCGTCGGGTCGGGAACCGTGGGTCCCGACCCGATTGTGCTCGGATCGTCGCCGACGACATCGGAGAGCATCAGGGTGAGTGTCGGCCGGCGGCTGCGTCGTAGAAGTCCACCACCTTTGACATCGGAAAGATGCTTGCGCACTGGGTTGATCTCCGAAATGTCCGCGCCGCAGCGCAGCAGTGCATCGGTCACCAGAATTTTGTCTGCCAAAGTGACGGGAAATCGCGGCGCAACAAGCAAACTCGAGGCACCGCCTGTGAGGAGCGCCAGCAGCGTCGGCGCGGGCGAATGCTCAACTTGCCGTAAAATAAAGCGACTAGCTGCGACACCCCGCGCATCCGGAATGGGATGTCCGGCTATCAGCGATTGAATCGATTGCAGCCGGATCTTCGGCTCATCGCTGACGATGACGGCACCCGATACATCGCGACCGAGGAGATCTTCACAGGCAGCCGCCATCCCTGCTGCTCCCTTGCCGGCACCGACGACCAGCACCGGAAGCGCATGGCGAATGATCTCACCATCGCCACCCACCGCCTCGAGCATACGATCCTGCTTGCGGAGGACCTTGGCGACCAGACGGCGCGGATCGGCGCTGGAGACGGCGCTGCGGAAAATTTCGACTGCATGAGCGCGCCGCATTTTCTCGGCATCGCTCATGTTGTCTCCCCATATTTCCAGGTTCGACAGCCACCAGCCATGCGAGCGCGGCTAACGCAGCCGGTCAGGAACCTTCTTCGTCGGCGTCGGTCGCACCCAGTTTCCGGTAGGTGCGATCGTCGTCGTAGCGGCGCGAGGCCTTGGCTTCCTTTTCGTGCTCGGCTTGACACGCGACACACATGCGGGTGAAAGGCAATGCGGCGAGACGCCCTTCGGCAATCTCAGATTCACAGCTTTCACAGATACCGTAGCTGCCGTCGTCAATGCGATCGATGGCGTCTTGAATACCTTGCAGCTTTTCGCGCTCTCGATCGGTGAGAATGAAGTTGATCTCACGATCGCGCTCTTCGCTGGCGAGGTCGTAGGTGTCCATTCCCTCTTCTTTGCCGGCCTCACGACCCTGGCGCAGATCCTCGTTCATTTCATGAAGCACCTGGCGCTTCATTTCCATGAGCTTTTCGCGAGCGGATTTTAGAAAGGCTTTACGCATCAGTTCGACCCTACAAAGGGGCGGCAATGTAATGAGAATGCCCCGGGCTGTCAACCGGCAGTTTCACGACCGCGCCGCGCAGATCGTAGGTGGTTGCCCCGGTGATACGCACCGGAACAATCGTACCCACGGGAGCGGCGCCGGAAAGTTGAACAGTTCCATCGATCTCCGGCGCCTGGGTTGCCAGACGACCACAAAACCTGCCCTGTTCGTCATCGCCGCAAACCAGTACGTCGAGCAGGCGGCCAACTTGTTCTGCGTTCCATTGTTTGGCGACGGCTGCCTGAGCACGCATCAACTGGCGATGGCGTCGACGCTTGATCGGCTCGGCAACCTGCCCCGGCAGCTCCGCTGCGGCTGTCCCTTCCTCTCGTGAATATGAGAAAACCCCCAGCCGCTCGAATCGAGTCGATTCGATGAACTCCAAAAGCTCGGCGAAGTCCTGCTCGCTCTCCCCGGGAAATCCGACGATGAAAGACGTCCGTAGGGCGACACCCGGAATGCGTTCGCGCAAACGGCTGACAAGTCCCCGAATCGCCTTGCCGTCGCGTTCGCGGCGCATGGCGCGCAACATATGGTCGCTGATGTGTTGCAGCGGAATATCGATGTAAGGACAGATCTTCTCTTCGGCCGCGATGGTATCGAGTAAATCATCGGTGACGAAGCGCGGGTAGTTGTACAACAAGCGAATCCATCGCAGTCCATCGACCTTCACGAGTTCCCGCAGCAAAGTACTGAGCGAGCTGCCGTCGCGCCGATCGCGGCCATAGGCCGTCAGATCTTGCGCAATCAAGTTGAGCTCGACGACCCCGTCGCGCGCCAGGGCTTGAGCTTCCGAAACCACCGAATCAACGGTTCGACTCTCGTGCCGCCCGCGAATTTTCGGGATGATGCAGAAGCTACACGTGTGATCGCAGCCCTCGGAAACCTTGAGGTAGGCGGTGAAGAAATTTCCGCTACGCAAGCGCGGAATGCCGGCGTCCGGGAGAAGGTGGGCAGCGCCGCGATAAGGCGACGCGTCGGCGACGGTGGGCTGGCGCAGTAGTTCAGGCAGACGCATGAAGTCGCCGGTGCCCAGAAATGCATCGACTTCCGGCAACTCTTGCTGCAGTTCAGAGCCGTACCGTTGCACCAGACACCCGGTAACGATCAGCTTCTTCTTCGGATCGCCTTCCTTCAGTCGGCCCAGCTCGAGAATCGTTTCAATCGATTCGCGTTTTGCATCGTCAATGAAACCGCACGTGTTGACGATCACCACATCTGCTGAGTCGGGGTCGAAGACGACTTCCGCCCCGTCTTGCACAGCCTTCCCCAGCATGAGTTCGCTGTCCACGAGGTTTTTCGGGCAGCCGAGGCTTTGCAGAAACACGCGAGTGCGCATTGAACGAACGACGATAGCAGCACTCGAGGCGCTCGCAACCAAGCATTCCAACCTTGATCCGACGAATCGGTTCAGGTAGCCACGACTTTCATCCCGCTATACCCAAATTGTCCTTGGAGGAAAGCAATCATGAAGTTCCAGGCAGTCATCATCACGGCCGCAATCAGCCTGCTGTGCGTACACTCGGTGGTCGCCGACAGCACGGTCGCCGCGCGCGTCAACGGTAAGCCGATCACTGTGGCCGAGATTGATCGCCTTGCGACGCGAATCGCCAGCGGTGCCAAAACGCCGGTCGAGAATGTTTGGAACGACGCGCGCGACCAGCAAGTAACGCTAGAAGTGCTCGTCCAAGAGGCGAACGCCGAGAAATTGTCCGTGTCGCCCGCTGACGTCGACAAGGAGATCGAGGAGTTCAAAACCCAAATCGGCGGACCGCAACAGTTTCAAAAGACCCTCGACGAGGCGAAGTCTACCGATGCGCAGTTTCGCGAAGATACGCGCCGCAGTCTGCTTGCCGGAAAGCTCTTGGACAAGCACGTCACCGTAAAAGTCGACGACAAGCAGATCGAGGCCTACTACAAGGAAAATCAGGATCAGTTCGAGCATCCCGAGTTGGTGCGCGCTAGCCACATCCTCGTCAAGATCGTCGGCGGCGACAAAGCAGCGGCCGAAAAGCGGGCGGCCGACATCCTGGCTCGCGCCAAGGCGGGTGAGGATTTCGCCAAGCTGGCCAAAGAAACATCTGACGATGAGCGCACGAAGAATCAGGGAGGCGATCTCGGATTTTTCCCCCGGCGCTCCACCCCGGTCGCCGAAGCCGCCTTCCAGCTCAAGCCCGGACAAATCAGCGATGTCGTCGAGAGCACGTACGGGCTGCACATCATCAAGGTCGTCGATCAGCGCGATGCCGGTACGGCACCACTCGCCGAAGTGAAGGACCAAATCCGCACCACACTCGAGGACGATACTCGTGAAGATAAAGAGGACGCCTACATCGACCAACTCAAAAAGGCAGCAAAGATCGAGATTTTGGTCGACAAGAAGGCCGCCGCCAACGCCGGCAATGGAAAGTAGGTCTGCAGCGGATCATTGACTACAGCGCGGCTGAAATCGATCGCTCAGCAGAAATGAGACCGGAGAAAGCGGCAGGGAGGGAGGAGCCGCTCACTCCGGTCTCGGACACGGGCGCTCGCGTCGCCTGAGATGACCGGGGAGAAATCTCAGACAACCGTCATGTGGCGACCGGCGAACTCGGGGAAACCTTGATCCTTGGTTTCGACTTGTTGCGCTTGGGTGCCCGCTTCGGAGCGCCTTCGAGTTCCTTGCGGATGTCATGCACGTACTTCTCGACTTGCGCAGCAGCCACGGCGGCGCGCTTACGAAGATCGTCCGCAGCCTTCTGCAATCGCTTCAAGATACCGCCCTCTTTGGCTCGTTTGCGGACATCCATCCGCAGCCGTTTCGCAAGCGTTTCGACTTCAGCCACCAATCTTCCAGCTCGATCGTTTCGTCGCTTGCCCGCCATCGGATTCTCCTCTCTGCCACCGGGATGCGACGCAGATCCAATGAAACAACCATGCCACACCTCTACTGACTGGTACGGTCTCGACGGTTGATGATTCGCTTCGCAACCTTGCAACTCTAGCTCGATCGGATGCGCCGATGTCGGGAATCATCCGGCACATCGCAATCACTGCCGCCGTTTCGAGCATCCTTGCTGCGATTGCGTGCAGGCGTTTGTCTATCAGTACCGCTCAAACGAACGATACGCGCCGCCAGCGCACCGCAAAGAGTGATCGATATCATAGGAAACACTACGCTTACGCCTTTCGTCGTCGCAACAGCTGGATACTTTCTGCATTGATCGCCACGCCATCGAAACCGTGGGAATTTATTGGAGCGGGGTTTGCTGACGAATGACGATAAGTGCCCCACAACCGGGCGTTGTGTCTCTTGGCGGAAATTTCACCGAGGTAACGGCAATGAGCGAGCGTAGCAAACGACAGACGCCATCGATTCTTGGTCCGGAATCCGTCCTGCCGACGCAGTTCTTTCGCAACCTACACGCCGACCGTGCATTACGTAGCGGCGAATGTCAGCTGTTGGTGGCCGTAATGGCGGACGCGATCGAGTGTTACCAGAAGTACCACAGCGCCGCCGACTCCAGCGGGCAACGTCTATTCCGAGAAGCCGAAGAATGGCTCATGACCGCAGCGGGCTCGCAAAAAACAGAGGCCAACCAGCCTTCTTTTTCTTTCGAGTACTGCTGTGAGATCCTCGGTATCGATGCGGATAGCGTCCGCACCGTTCTACGGCGCTGGCGCCCACCGCATGAACATGCGGCCTGACTTGTCTAACGAACTGCTTGGCGGTTTGGATCCTGCAAAAGCAACGTAGCAACTCCGGCGGTACCCGAACGCACGGTTACCACCGTCGTGCCCGCTTTGAATCCGGGACGAATCTCACTCACGTCAAAACCGTTGCTGGCAAGGTGTTCTCGAAAGCCCACCAGGTCGTTAACGCGGTACGCCACACCTTGATAACTGTCGTCGGCTGCACTCGCTGCAGCCGGTATTGCCGAAGCGACTTCCAACGTGATGCCGGCGCTGCGAAAGAACAGCAAGCGCAGACCGCGCGGCGCAAATTCACGATCGAGCGCCAAGCGCAAACCCATTTCGTCGCGCCATAGAGCCAGAGCACGATTCGCATCCGCGGTTTGTATGACGATATGATCAATGGCCTCGACCCGCCCCGCACCGACGCCGGGCTTGGTGGCTTCACAAGGTGACAGAAGCATCTCCAGACCATGCACGAAGCGCCGCCGGGTAACTTTCTCGTCTCGGCTGCGAAAACGAATCGAGCCGATTTTGTCCGCTCCTTGCACGAGCTCGATTGCGCCTTGTGCCAGTTGAAATCGAAAAGTGCCGTCCGCAGACGGTTGAGGTCGGCACTCCAGCAGAAGCGAGTAGGAACGGACCGCGGCAGCTAAATCTTTCGCGCCGATCTGGACGCTATCCAACTCCATCCGGTAAGGTTCGGGTGCCATGGACCAGATAACGATCTATCACAATCCGCGCTGTTCAAAGAGTCGCACCGCCCTCGCACTATTGGAGGAGCGTGGTACGCCGCTGCAGATCATCGAATACCTCAAGACACCGCCGACACGCCAAGAGCTCGAATCTCTGCGCGGCAAACTCGGTCTGTCGCCGCGACAGTGGGTACGCAAAGGCGAAGCCGAATACAAAACCGCTCGACTCGATGGCGACAGTTCCGACAGTCAGATTCTAGACGCGATGGCGCGCTATCCGATTCTCATCGAACGCCCCATCGTGGTCCGTGGCCAGCGCGCCATCGTCGGTCGGCCGCCCGAACGGGTCGCCGAATTGTTCGACTGACAAGAGATGTTCGAGGGACCGAGGCGTCGGTTCCATTGGATCCTACAACGAGCTGATACACAGTCGCCGTCACGCAACGCGAAACTCGGTGCCGCTGCGATCATCCAATCCGCATGCGGGATATTTCCTCCTACGAAACGCAAGAACGTGTGGTTGCAGCGACGCGGTTCGAGCCGGCCCACGCGGCGGCGCACTGGTGTAGCGCCCTCAGAGAGCATTGGCCGGAATATCTCATGGAGGGCATCGAGCTGGCGCTGTTCATGGCTTGCGCCTGCCTGGTTGTCGCAGCCGTGGAATATCCGCAATCGATCGTGGGCGCGCTCGGCGCGACCCCGTTCGTGCGTCGGACCTTAACTGGAGCCGCGATGGGCATGACCGCCATCGCCATTGTCTATTCACCCCTCGGCCGAAGATCGGGGGCTCATTTCAATCCTTCGGTAACACTGACTTTTTGGCGCCTCGGCAAGATTTCCAGCGCCGACGCGCTCTTTTATGCGACAGCGCAATTCCTCGGTGGGGCGATTGGGGTCTTTGTCGCGCAACTCATCATCGGCCCCGCCGTCGCACATCCGACCGTAAACTTTGTAGCAACGATACCAGGGGACTACGGCGTTGCGGTCGCCTTCATCGCCGAGACCGTCATCTCATTTGTCCTGATGATCGTAGTGTTGAACATGTCCACTCACCCGATACTCTCGCCCTACACCGGCGTGATTTGCGGCATCCTCGTCGCAACTTACATATCCCTGGAAGCTCCACTGTCTGGAATGAGTATGAACCCGGCGAGAACCTTCGCATCGGCGTTCGTCGGCCACGTTTGGACCGCCATCTGGGTCTACTTCATCGCGCCTCCCGCAGGGATGCTTCTGGCCGCTGAAGTCCATTTACGGTCGCGGGCGAGGACAGCTTGCGCCAAGCTTTACCATGACCGCACATCGCGCTGCATATTCTGCGGCCAACCACCGACTTCCAGTAAAGCGAACTCTTAGACCCTTTCCCCGTGTGGCCGAGCGTCGACTCTGAGGGTCGCCGCTCATGGTCTCCATTTAGCGGCGACCTCGCCGCCGCGTACGCAACGAGGGGTTAGCGACACCCGCAGCGGCCGCATCCACCACATTCGGTGGCCGTGGGCCTGTTCGTGGGTCCATCCCGCGAAAAATCGTGGGATCACTGCGGCGATTGTTGGTCTCTCCCAATTTTGCACCTGGCACGACCCTTGATGAATGGGAAGTCCAGAGCCTGACGATATGTTACGAATATCAACCATCGAGAGAACGGACCAAGTGACATTGCGACTGGAAGGTCGCGTGGTCGGACCGTGGGTCGCTGAAGTACGTCGACTCTCCGGCTCGATGATCAGCAGGCACGGATCGCTGACGCTCGACCTCGGCGGAGTATCGTTCATCGACAGCGACGGACTGGCGCTGTTTCGCGAGCTCCAGCAGGGCCAAGTCATTTTTTTGAACTGTTCAACATTCATCGCAGAACAACTGAAGGGGGTTGACGACCATGATCAGCATCGCGACTGACACCATATCACCGGCTTTCAACGCCGAGGCAGACCTCATTCGCCGGCTTCGCAACGGTGACCCACAAGGGTACGAGCTGTTGGTACGCACTCACGCCAGCGCAATGTTGGCGGTGGCGCGCCGCCTGGTGCGGAATGAAGACGACGCCCACGATGTTCTTCAGGACGCCTTCTTGCAAGCTTTCCGTAATATCGACCGCTTTCGCGAAGACGCGCGTTTGTCGACGTGGCTGCATCGCATCGTCGTCAATGCTGCGCTCATGCGTCTGCGCTCTGCGAGCCGAAGACCCGAACAACCGATCGATGATTTACTGCCCCAATTCGACGCTGAAGGGAATCACGCCGCTGGTGTTGAAGCCCTGCCGGCGGATGTCGAGTCGATGCTCGAACGGCGGCAACTGCGACTGCACATCCGCGACTGCGTCGAGCGATTACCCGAGCAGTATCGGGCTGTCCTGGTGCTGCGCGATTTCGAAGAGCTCAACACGGAAGAGGTCGCGGTCGTGCTCGGAGTGAGCGAAAATGCAGTCAAGATTCGCTTGCATCGTGCGCGCCAGGCGCTGCGAACCCTCCTCTTGCGCGAGCTGGGCGACCTGTTGCCCGAGAACGCCGCAGCGTGAACGAACCGAGGAGAGCCCAATGCGGGGCAATCAACCGCCATCTACCGGCGCAGAACCAGCCGGCGGTTGCACGCCGGACGGACCGCCTCCCGGACCACCGCGACCGCGTCGACGGCGACGTCGTTTGCGGCCGCGACGGCGCGGTTCGGGACGCGCGATCGGTTGAAAGAAAGTTACCGGACGTTCCTTCGCACCGCGGCAGATGTCGCACAGACCGCATGGTTCGCCGTCTGCTTCACCAAAATACCGTCGCAAGAAAACCGCGCGACATTCCTTCGAATTGACGTACTCGCTGAGGCGATCGAGGCGACGACCGTCCTGCGTGCGCAAGGTAACAAAGCGACCGGCGAGACTGCGCGCCTGGTCTTCGAATTCGTTGGCCGGCACCGTCACACGAATCGATCCTTCCTCGAGCACCACCAGTCCGGCTTCCTCGAGCACGACCAACAACGCCTGCGTCTGTCGATCGCCCAGTTGAGCCGACAATGTGAGCCCTCTTTCCAGCACAGTGGGATCCGAAGCTTGGAATTCACGTGACTTGAAGTCGCGGC